>Ga0070734_10000373_pt1 | contig 101044 bp, 80 predicted proteins | sample Coa_R1_8_FD_66444 | JGI IMG/M metagenome (GOLD analysis project Ga0070734, IMG submission 66444) | Surface soil microbial communities from Centralia Pennsylvania, which are recovering from an underground coalmine fire - Coalmine... | ecosystem: Environmental > Terrestrial > Soil > Unclassified...
TCATGAGTTTCACCTGCGAGGAGATTTGGCAGTATTTGCCCAAGATCGAAGGACGGGGAGACAGTGTGCACTTCGCACAGTTCCCTGGCACAGCGGAAATTCTCGGCAGTTCGGCGATTGCAGCGACAGACGCCGGAGCGGAAGAGGAGTGGAAGGCGCTACGTTCCGTTCGCGACGAAGTTCTAAAAGCGCTCGAAGATGCGAGGAACAACAAACTGATTGGCACCGGGCTCGAGGCGCAGGTAGCGATCACGACAGCGGATCCGTTGTACTCTGTGCTGCACCGTAACGCCGCTCAATTGCGGTATCTGTTCATCGTCTCGCAGGTCACGCTGTCCCAAGGATCGGGTAATGGAACCGGAGGCGCTAAGGTGGAAGTGAAGAAGGCGGATGGGGCCAAGTGCGATCGCTGCTGGAATTATTCCACGCGCGTCGGCGAAGACAAGAACTATCCCACGGTCTGCGAGCGCTGTAGCGCGGTGCTTAAAGAACTGGAGTCTGGGACGTAGCTTCTCTCCGCGTACTCTGCGATCAGTCTTCGCGAACTCTGCGGTAATTTCTTTGCGACGTCAAAACATTTAGACCGCAGAGCTCGCCAAGAACTTCCGCAGAGGACGCTGAGAAAAACTGGACTTCTGCAATACTTAAGAACGAACATCTGATTGATGACCAAGAATTCTGTGCGCGCCGTTCATTTCTTAGTCGCCTTCCTCGTCGTGATTCTCGACCGATGGAGCAAGCGACTCGTGGCAACTCACATCCAGATGTATACGCACATCCAGGTGATTCCCGGATTTTTCCGAATTACGCACACAGAAAACACCGGGGCGGCATTCAGCCTGTTCGCTGATTCGCCTTCGCACTTCAAGACCACAGCGTTGATTACCTTTTCGGTAGTGGCGATGATTGTCGTATCGATTCTGCTGTGGAAGCAGACCCGCGCACTGACTCTGACCGGGATTGCGTTTTCTCTGATCTTAGGCGGCGCCGTGGGAAATCTCTGGGACCGCGTAGCGAGTGGGAGGGTAATCGACTTTCTGCTCTTCTACGTAAGGCAATACCAGTGGCCGGTGTTCAACCTCGCCGACAGTGCGATCGTGGTTGGTGCGAGCCTGCTCGTGCTCGAGATTATCTTCGTCCATCCGAAAACCACCGTGGATTCGTAGTCGCGCCTTGACTCAGTCAAGTCAGAGTGAGAATTCCTGCGAGCACCAACGCGATGGAAAGGGTTCTTCGACTATATAGTGAGGCTCGTTTCCCTCTCCTCACGGCTCCGGTCGTGGTGCAACTCCTAACGCAGGTCCAACTCACCTGCTCCCACGTGAGCGTACAGGCGGTATTTTCCCGGTCCATTGTGATCGAACGAACGAAACAGTCCTCCTTTGTTGACATCAAAAGCAGCAGCATTGATCTCGCCGCTGTTCACCGAGGCTTCGACATGTCCGTAGTCTTCGGCCTTGCCGACGTCCAGATTCAGCTGGCCAAAGCTTAGCGCGACATCTTTGTCGCCGGTGACATCGCGCACGTCGAGCTGCCCCGCCAGCATGCGTACATAGAGAGCCGATGACTTGGGGATTTCGATTCTTGCCTGAAAGCTGCCGTGCGGACATCCCGTGACGTGGATGTCGGCGCGATCGCCGGAGACGTCGATGCGGACCTTAACGTCTCCCCGCCCTGCCGGGTAGGAAACGCGCAGCATGGAGTCGTCGCGGCCAATCACCTCCATGCCGCTGGGACAGAGCCTCATGTGAACGTGGCCACCAGCAATGAATTTGGCTTCGACAGGACTCTTGTCAACTTGCTCAACGCGGGCATTTTGCGCGAACAGGAATGTGGTGCCGAGGATGAGGAGAGCAAATAGCGTCTTCATAGGCACACCTCCATCTCGGGAGGAGGTACGCAAGCAGATCGGTCCTAGTTCCAGAAAAGATTCGTGTTTTGCTGGGTGAAATCGGCAGGTTCGACCGGGGGCTCGGCCCGGGGTTACTTAAAGAGTTTGGCGCGCTCTGCAGTTGGCGGACAGGAGTGTCCGCCCCACACACAAATTCTATGGTGTGCCGTATAGCTGGCGGTAGACGCTGGCATTCCGCAGGATGGCTTGTACGTATTCGCGGGTCTCGGTGAAAGGGATCGACTCGACAAACTCTGCCGGGTCACGATAGGTGCCCTGCCCCATCCATTCCTCGACGCGGTCGGAGCCGGCATTGTAGGCGGCAAGCGCCTGCTCGAACGATCCTCCAAACTTGTCGACCATGCCTTTGAAATAACGCGTACCGAGCTGGAGGTTTACCTCGGGCGTATAGAGCTGGCTGGGGTTGTAGCGCCTTAGCGCAACCTCATGCGCAACGACCTTACCGGTTTTGGGGAGCAATTGCATGAGTCCAACGGCGTTGGCGCGCGAAACAGCAACGGGGTTGAACTCCGATTCCTGGCGGATGAGCGATGCCACCAGATAGGGATCAAGGCCGTTGGCAACGGAGAATCGCTTCAAATCCGGCCAATAGGGTCGCGGGAAGAGCGCTTCCCAATACTCGCGGGGCAGCGTCGAAATGTCGACGGCAAAGTAGCTCGGTACGGAGTGCTTCATGACTTCGATCGCCCGATCGAAGTGTCCGGTATCGATGTAGAGTTGTGCAGTCTCGGCGGGAGCCCAGCTTTTGTCGCTGTCGTCGGTGGCAGCGGCATCGAGTTCCCGCACGGCGAGATCGATCAGGCCGCCGTTTCCCAACAGCTTCGCTTTCTGGAAATGAAGATCATCCGAGGGAGGCTCGGCGAGTGTGATCTTGTCGCCGTGTTCCAAGGGCGGAATGTGATCGAGAATCGTGAACTGCCCGGAGGCCTCGGGAACCTGGGGCAACTTCTTCATCCGCTCGCGGCCCAATTCGGCGTAATAGTAGTTGCGGTAGCGATCGGACAACTTCTGATAGAAAGCCCGTGCCATCGCGGGCTGGTTTTCCTCTTCTGCGAGACGCGCACGCCAATAAAGAGCAGCTGAAGTTTCGTTGCCGGTCGGGTATGCCGCGATCTGCTCTTCAAAAAGCTTCTTCGCCTCGTCGTTCCGTCCCTGGCGCAAGGTCAGCCAGGCAGCTTTCCAGTGAGCATACGAAGCCTTGGCGCCATTGGGAAACCGCTGCTGAAGCTCACGAAAGGCATCGAGTGCCTGATCGTACTCGTGATGGACAAGATGGAGATTGGCCACAGACAGCAACGCGGATTCGAGCCAGGAACTGGTGGGAGCGGTTTCGCGAAGTTGGTCGACCGTGTGGTAGAAGGCATCATTCTCGTCCATGGCCCACGCGACTTCGCCAAGAATGTATAGCCGCTGCGCGTTTTGATCAGGAGTCGCGCCAGTGAGGGTCGTTAGCTCGGCCTTCGCCTCGCGATTGCGTCCACTGCGATGCAGGGCATCCGCGAGTGCGAGCTCGGCCGCCGGCCGCTCTGCCGGTGTTGCGTGGATCGCAAGGTCGCGGTATTCGTCGGCAGCATCTGCATAACGGTGGCCCTTCATCAGCAGATCAGCTCTCGTCTTACGCAGCACCGTATTCGGCTCGGAGGAGATCGATAGCTTCTTCAACTCTGCATAGGCAGCGTCGGCATCCGGCGATGTCGGCATCTTGTAGTAGACATTGCTGAGAGCCTCAGAAGCCTTGGCTGATTCGTGGAGCGCCCCATAGGCCTTGCCGATCGCGAGTTCGATATCGGAGCGCGCGGGCAGCCGATTCTTCTCAAGAAGCTCTGCGGCTTCCGAAGCGCGACCATCGGAGAGCAGAGCGTTGGCATAGCTTAAATTCGCGTCGCGGATGAGCAGTGAATCGGGATAGGTTGTTCCAAAGTTCGCAAGCGCAGCCATTCCCTCTGCTTGCCTTCCGGTCTGCAGATAACACGTCCCGAGATAATAAGTGATGTAGTCGCCCAGATCCCCTGCCATAGGCTTAGCGCGGTTTAAGGGTTCGATGGCTTGGGCGCAATCGTGATCGAGGAAGTGCGCATATCCGACGACCAGCCAGGCTAGAGCGCCAGCGTCTTCTTTCGAGTGAGCGCGCGCGTAGGCTTCGACTCCCGCGTAGGCCGCGGGAGTGCGATCCTGAATCAACTGCTGCGCCATCGGGCGCAGGCTAGTTGAAGCGACAAATGCCTGCCGGATCCGGCGCACGCGCGGAGAGATGGGCCGCTTCTTCTTTGCGGCAGTTGTGTGGGAGGTTGCGGATTTCTTTGCCGCAGCTGGCGACTTGCGTGGGGCGGCTTTCGCACCTGACTGATCAGGCTCGGTTTTTGCTGGAGGAGTCTTGGGAACAGTTGGAGCTTGTTTATCGGGAGAATCCGCAGCCGCGGGATTCGAGGACTGTTGTGGATGCGCGATCAAAGGCGCACTGTTGGCGGACGCGCACGCGCCGGCCAGTACGAGTACCCCCCACCACTTGAGACCGAATTGAACCACTTTTGCGTTTCTTCGCGCGGAGACGCGAAAATCAGAGCCTTTTGCCGTGAGCACCTGGGAACAACTTCGCTGAGGGCAACTCCCTCATTTACTTTAGATGCTGTCTACATTTTACGGATGGGCGATTTCTCCAACACCAGATTGACGCCGGGCAAGCAAAACTCCAGCCATGGCGATCGTGCTCAGTCAAAATTTCTTCAAACACTAGTAGCTTTACTTCTTAAAGCTGTCACCCATTACGGACAAATCGTCTTCGGCCAGACTGCGAACCACTTCCTTTTGGAAGTAGTCGCCACTTGCCGCCGCGGTGCTCCCATAACGCTTTTGGAACGTCGCACGGCTCTTTTCAATGTCTTCTTTCAGGCGGTCGTAAAGGTCCTTGTTGCGCCGACCTTCATTAACCTTTGCCTGGTTGTATAACTTGATTTCGTCAACGAGCAGACGGGCAAAGCGCTGGGCCTTGCGATGAGTATCGGCATCTTCGGCAGACAATCCAGCAAACGGGTCGGCCGCAGGAGCTGCTGCAGCACTCGCTGAAGCCGCGCTCGCCGCGACTTCCACGACTTCCGCCGCCGGCTCAGGTTCTGGCGGCGCTTTCGCAATATGCTTCGGAGAATGTGCTGCGAACGGATCGTTGAACGCACTGACGGTTTGCACCGGCGCTGGTGGGGGAGCCGAAGGACGGTCAATCGGCGGCACGCTGTCTAAATCTTTTTGCGCTGCCTGCTTGCGCAAGGATGTAACTTCCAGCCACGCGCTGGTCGACATCACCAGAATTTCCAGGGAAGGTGCATCAAGACGGCCTTCTGCGCCGCCATCGGCATAAAGAAGCGCGGCGACTTTGTCTTTCAGCACCAGTGGCAAAATCAGGAGTTGCTCGTTCTCGGGACCGCCGAACTGCTTTACGAAACGCCGATCCATCTCAGCGATGTTGGCAGGAGTCACGGTGCGATTCTGATAGGCGTGCGCAGCAGGACCTGTTGACAGGTCGAGAGGAAAGTCTTTGATCGACTCGTCCTCACCGAAGCCGCGTGCCTGCCAACCACTGGCCGCACCTCCCTTGACTACGAAGAGCGCGACACGCGAGCCATAGGAGGTTCCCGCGTCAAGCAGTGCCTTGAGAATCTCTTTCTGAGTGTTGCCGGCGTGGATGCTGGAAACCGCCTGCACCAAACTATCTGACGACGCTCCACCGCCGCCGGTTGACTCAGCGCCCGTAGTCTCGGGCAATTCCGCCAGGACACGCTCCACCAACTCGGCCTGCAGTTTAGGCAACTGCCGATCCAGAACCTGCGCGACCGCTCGCTCGACGATTTGCTGGAGTCCCTTGCTCATCTCTCAGAAGACCATTCTCACACGCCCGCTAAAAAGCTCATTGTGCCCATTCCGGCGGCCGAAAGGACACTGCCCTAACATCCGATTATAGGGGTACTTTCACGACCGCAGCAGGGTACCGAAGTACCCTGTTCGACCGGGGTACCGCCCATTCGAGTTCCGATTCTATAGCAATCGGCTGAGGATCAGCCGGGGGATGTGGATTACGGGATTGTTCATCTTGACACCCTTATGATGGCCCGAGACGGCGTTCCGTCTTTCCGGAAGCGACTTCTGCCAGCCCTAATTATCTTGCAAGGCAGGGACACGTTTCAGGTCGTATTCGAAATCCACCAGACCGTCGCGATAGTCCAGCTTAATCTGCAGAATCCGCAACATGTCGAATCCCAGAAAGCCGGAAACTTCGGTTCCAATGCGGCGACTTTGTGAGGCAAGGTCAAAGGTGACAACGTCCATGCTGGGCTGCTGCAGGCGCGCGAATCGCAAGGTCGCCTTGGCGGAATAGACCTTGTTCACTTCGCCGTTCAAACCGTGCACATGAAGACGATCTTCGGAATTCACTTTGCCCAGTTGCCGTCCTTCACGGAGCGAGAGAACATTCGCGAATGCACCGGTATCCAGACCAAACAGCAGAGGCGGAGAGTCGTTGACGTAAGTGGGAACCAGGATCATATGTCCGAATCGGAACACTTTTGTCCAGTTCGCCATCTCGGGAGCAATGTATCGATCCTTCGGAAGGCGGCGCGGAGGTTTCGGCTCCGGCGTTGAAGGCTTGGGTTGTTTGGAATCTTGCTCCGTCGTGCTTTCTTCTTTCTGCTCTGCGTTGGCCTGTTCCTCACCCTCGCTGTTGAGCGATCTTGGGGCGACAGCATCTTCGGGGCGTTTGGGCAAAGGGGACAGTTTCAGCTTCATGCCCGGCAGATCGATGTCCACCAGATAGGCACCGAACACGTCCGCGCCGATCAACCCGTCCTCGTTCGCGACTGAGCCCTTTTCGGTGACGGACACCACGCAATCCTGGAATTCCAGCTCGCCCACGCGAATGTGATCTGCCACCGCGGTGTAGCCATTTCGCAGTCCTTTGTCCCCAATGCCACCATAGTGCACGGTAGAAATGCGAGTGAGTCCGGCTTTCTCGGCGACGTTGCGGCTGACGATGATGCCCCCGGCGCCCGTATCAAGCTGCAGGCGGGCGTGGTGGTCGTTGAGGTTGACGGAAAGGCCGATGCCTCTGGTCCGGTGTATGTCGGGGCCGTACATGACCTCCAGTTTCGTCTCGGTCTGCTGGACCTTGCTGACGAGTTGGCACACATGGACCGGCTTGTCCGCAGTCGCCTTCAGGAAATCCAGATATTCCTGCATCCATTGCGTCTCTTCCTGGTCGTCGGGATGCGGCGCGGCAAGATATGCTTCCAATGCTGCGAGTCTTTCCTTACGCGGTACATTCTTAGCCACGCGCGCTGCACTTCGATATCTGTGGGCGCAAGTGTATGCGCAGCGTCGAGCAGGTCGTAAGCCCGGCGGTAAAGCGAGTAAGAGGAGTATAGCCGCGCCAGTCCGAGGTAGACCCGCGCTTCTTTGCGGTCAATCTTCCCCGCCTTGAGATACGAAGCTTCTGCTTCCGCCATCTCTCCTCTACGGAAATGAACGTCGCCATTCACAGCCAGGAGAGCTGCCGAATCCGGCGTCACGGCCAAGGCCTTGTTCACAGCGTCAAGCGATTCATCGATTTTCTGCTGCTTCAACATGGAGCGCACCACCCCGACTTGCGCCGGTATCAGCTTCGTGTCTTTTTGGAGGATGGCTTGGTAGCTGGCTTCAGCATCCGCGAACTTGCCGGCCCGAAAAAGTTGGTCCGCCGACGCGAGGTCTGCATCGGGAGCGGAAGCCTTTGCAGTGTCGTCAAAGGCAGTCAGCCGCAATGAGACGAGCACAAGGACTGAAATCAGGATTGCTTGGCGTCGAGAGAACATACCGGATTCCGACAGCCGGAGCAGAGTACCACGAAACCCGCAAAACAACCGTGATTACTAGTGTCTCCAGGATGGCCCGGCTCGGAGCTGATTTGAGAGTGGTGCCGGAGGTCGTTTGATCATAACCACTAGCCGGCAATCAACGGGTCCTCGGGGACGCCTCCCCCGATTCGCCAGATTTCCCTCCACCGGATAAAATGGAGGTTACTTTCGGTGCACTACATTTTGCCTTCAAAATACTGCATCGCTTGAAACATGGGAGCCATCCAAAACAAAGTAGTTGGACCTGTCAGCGAAGAGTTAGCGCTGGTTCAGGCTGCCAAACGGGGCGACGACTCAGCCTTTGAAGAGTTGGTTCGGCGTTACGACCGCAACGTGTTCCGGATCGCGCAACACATCACGCAGAACCGAGAGGACGCGGAAGATGTGGTGCAGGAAGCGTTCCTGAAGGCGTATGGCAACCTGGCGCAGTTCCAGGAACAGTCAAAATTTTATACATGGCTGGTCCGAATTGCGGTCAACGAAGCGCTGATGAAGTTGCGCCGGCGTAAGCCGGAGCGCACGGTTTCTCTTGACGAAGACATCAAAACGGAAGACGATTCGTTGCCGCGCGAAATCGCGGACTGGAGTCCGAATCCGGAGCAGCAGTACACGCAAGCCGAGCTGCGCGAGATTTTGAGCAAGACGATCCAGGGCCTTCCCCCAGGCTTCCGGACAGTGTTCGTGCTGAGAGACGTGGAAGGTCTCTCGACCGAGGAGACAGCGGCAGCGCTCGAATTGAGCGTTCCTGCGGTAAAATCTCGGCTGTTGCGGGCTCGCCTGCAGTTACGCGAGCGCTTGGGTCGCTACTTTCAGCGGCGCGAAGCGGGCAATGGCCGGGGCAAAGATTCGAAAGGTGGAGAAGTCAAAAATGATGTGGCGAGCGGAGATGGCGACCTGTGAAATGTTCTGAATTCCTCAACGAGCTGACCAGTTATCTGGACGGCGTTCTCGACGAAAAAACGAAAGTCGAGTTGGAAAATCATCTTTCCTGGTGCCACAACTGCTACGTCGTTTGCGATACCACCAAGAAAACCATCGAGATCTACCGCGACTCGCAACTCTACGAACTGCCTGAAGACCTCCGGAGCCGGCTCCGTTCCGCGATCATGACGAAGTGCCTGCAGCACAAGAAGCGCGGTCCGCAGAGCGTGTAGATTCGGCTGTGATCGCCCTCACTAACCCGCGATCCTGATTCTCAATAAGCTAAACCGATGCCACATCGAATCTGGCACTCTTTCATGGTATGGCTGGCATCTTTTTCTACTGAAGCAGGTATCTAAATCTGCAACAGGTTGAATGCGATAGTATGCAAGCCATTGCGTGCCTCGTTGTAACCCTCAATTTATCAAAGGATTGCAGACTTCCGCATCCATAAATCAAATCTGTTGAAAAGCTAAACCCTTTTGGCAATAGGTGAATCTAAGTATGTGAGTGACGAGGCTTACGGTTTTTCGTGGAGGGGGGCGTCACTTTTGCAGATTCCCAGGGTTTGAACATACACGCTCCAGGTATGGAAGGTGGGTCATGATTGAGAAACTCTTCGATGCGTTTTTCGGATGCAGGCATGCTCGATACAGCTTTCCTGTGACCGTGCGTCGGGCAGTGCGTCGCCCCCACGCCGCTGCGCTGACAGGAACATACGTGGTTTGCCTCGATTGCGGTAAGGAGTTCGCTTACGATTGGCAGCAGATGAAAGTCATCACTTCCCCCGAGCGCCATCGCCAACAGGTGTCGGAACTAGCCAAACACGCTGCTTAGATTTTCAGCAATGTATCGTAGCTCACGTGCAAGTCGACGCATGTTTGCGAGTGTGTGATCGTCCTGCAGCGACTATAGAGTGCGAGCCGCGCACGAATTTCTGCGTGGCTCGCGTTCCTTGCTCTACTTGTTTCGTGACAAGTAGTCGGCGATGTTGGCCAATTCCTTCCGGGCATCGTCCGCGCGGTCCCCAACTGGTTCTTCCTTGACGAACATGCGGAACTCTTCAGCGGCTTGCGCAATTTGATTTTTCTGTTCGAGTGCAAACGCAGCGGTCCAGTGCGCAAATGCGTGCGGAACGTTGTTCAAGGCATGGACTTTTTTTGAGTCATTGATAGCGTCATCCAGATGACGGTTCGTGAACTCCACGTAAGTCAGCAGCACCAGGATGACACCATCCTCGGAGCTTAGCGAGTTCGCCTTTTTCAACGCCATCTCCGCATCTGAAAACTTGCTCTCTGCGATGTTCATCCGCGCCAGATTGACATATGCCTCGACATATCGGCTGTCGATTGTGATCGCGCGCTGCAGGTCTTTGGCTTCCTTCGTACGATCGCCGAGCCGGGCGTCGACGACTCCGAGATTGTTATACGCGGCGGCGTACTGCGGATAAATCTCGATCGCTCGCCCAAGAGATCTGGCTGCAGACTTCCAGTCCCTCGATGCCATTGCGTGGCTCGCTTTGTCAAATTCTTTCGCGGCACCTTCCGGAATCTTCAAGTCAGCCACCGACGTCGATGCCGAACTCAGAACGGTCTGGCCTTCCGGGCGCGGCCGCGAAATCTGTACTTCGATGGGACCGGTGTCAAACTGGTTGAGCGTAATCCCGCTGGTTTCAACTCCCGCAAAACCGCGGCCGGAAACTAGGAGGCGGTAATCGCCTGGGACAATGCCAAGAAAATTGACATTGCAATTCTTGTCGGTAAAGCCGCTGGCCATCGAGATCCCGGATTTCATCAAATCGATCTTTGTGGAATTGTCGCATCCGCCTCCATTTTGAAAACTGACGTGGACTTGCACCACATGATCGAGGGCTGACTCATTCGCCGCAAGCTGCGCCCCGGCGAAAGAAGTAAAGGACGAAACAAAGACAGTGAGCACAGACAATATGCGCCGAGGCATACAAATCCTCCCTGCGAGGGGCCGCACGATCGCATCGCAAGCGGTGACCAATAACTTTTTGGGGTAGACGAACCAGTCGAGGAAAGGATTTGTAAATTCTTTCTGGCTTCGCTGATTTTCCTGTTGCCATGTCGTGTATGCAACACGGGCAGCGAATAACAGCGAGCGTTGCGCCACACCTGTTATGCCCGCGAGTTAAGAACATCAGTTGACTAGTCACTGTCGATCTGTGTGCAGGTCGGCTGCAGTGGCTTTACCTTCGATTTCCGCGGCAGCTGCGCCGAGTTGCTTGAATATTCCATTTCGAGACGAAGGCCAGCACCATTCCAAAACGGGAAAACGTCGGTAACTATCCATCTCTGTTCTCACCCGGTGCGCTCCTATCAGCGGCAAAATGTCAGCAGCACTGATCGCCGCGCTGTGTGAAGGACACTCTTGGCATGATGCAAACAGAAAATCCTCAAGCAAGTCTCAGCCAACCCGCTTCGCAGAATGCAGTTCTTCAAAAGGCCCTTGCTGAGCGACAAAACCTGCTGAGTTCGATTCCAAGCATTCCAACGATTCTGCAAAGCTTGATTGGCGAAGTCTCGCAGGCTCCAGAAAAGGTGGACTTAAATCGCGTGGCAGACCTGATCGGGCGCGATAAGTCCATCGCTGCACAATGTCTTCGGCTGGCAAACTCCCCGCTGATGGGACGCGGGACCCGAACCGATTCGGTTCGTGGAGCAGTGCGCACGCTGGGTATCTCGCACATTCGCGACATCGCGTTTTCTACGATGATGATGCAGGTCAGCGGCGCGCAGAAAGGCATGGATCCTGTGATCTTTTGGGAACACTCCCTGGCGTGCGCGATTGTCAGCCGAAAACTCGCCCGTGCAGTGGGATTTGAGGATCCCGAAAAGGCTTATCTGGCAGGATTGCTGCACGACCTGGGCTACATCGTAAATATGATTCTGTTTCCTCAGCAGGAAAAGGCCGCGCTGGAAAACGCGTTCGAGACCCACGAATTTCTGGGTGCCGTGGAATACGAAAAGCTCGGTTTCTCCCATTGCCAGAGCGGCGAAGTGCTTGGACGCTTCTGGAATTTTTCTGACGACCTGATCGAAGTAATTCTCTGTCACCACAACTCTAGCGCGGCGGTAATTAATCCGGGTTTGGTCGCAATCGTTTCTCTTTCTGATCGTCTCTGCCGGTCACACTCACTTGGCGTAAGTTATGTGGAAGCCAACGATCCTTCGCTCGATTGGAAACCCGATTGGGCAACCCTGACCGAGCGCACGCCGTACGCGTGCCAGATGCAGTGGCGGGACTTCGTGAAAGATGTCGACAGTTATCTAAGCGAGGTAAAGGATCTGGTAAAAGCAATGTGTGTAAGCCCGGGACACTAGAGTGCAGAGCGACGCCAAGAATTGAAACGCCTCGTCCGTCGGACGAGGCGTTTTCCAGCTTGAACAAGACTTGCAGGTCAGCGAGTCGGATATTCGGCCGGGATCGGCACCGCCACCCGTTTGTCGATCGGTACGAACTCCCGTTCCGCGGGGCCGGTAAAGATCTGCCGCGGACGGGCGATCTTCTGCTCGGGATCCTTCATCAGTTCCTCCCACTGCGCCAGCCAGCCGGCCGTGCGAGGAATCGCGAATAGAACCGTGAACATCTCGGGACGAAAACCCATCGCCTGGTACATGATCCCGGAATAGAAGTCGACGTTGGGATAGAGTTTGCGCTTGATGAAGTATTCGTCTTCCAGCGCAATTCGCTCCAACTCGAGAGCGATGTCGAGCTTGGGATTGCGGCCCGTCACTTCAAAGACCTGCTCGGCGCTCCAGCGGATGATTTTTGCCCTCGGATCGTAGTTCTTGTAAATGCGGTGTCCAAAACCCATCAGCTTGATGTGCCCTTCCTTGACCTTCTTAATGTAGGCAGGGACGTTATCTTTGCTTCCGATCTCATCGAGCATTTTGAGGACTTCTTCGTTGGCGCCGCCATGGAGCGCACCCGCCAGAGCAGAAGCTGCAGAAGCGACAGAGAGGTAGGGATCGCTTTCCGAACTGGCTACGGTTCGCATGGTGCTGGTCGAGCAATTCTGCTCGTGATCAGCGTGCAGGATGAAAAGAATGTCGAGCGCGCGGGCAATCGCCGGATGCGCCACATACTTCGGTTCGACCATCTTCCAAAGCATGTTCATGAAGTTCTCGGTGTAGCTCATATCATTGTCGGGATAGACGTAGGGGAACCCAACGTTGTGCCGGTACGACATGGCCGCGATTGAAGGCACTTTGCCGATCACTCGGATGATCTGGTGGTAGCGATTTGCCTGATCATGAACTTTCTTGGCATCGGGATAGACACTCGAGAGGGCTGCGATCGTGCTGACGAACATCGACATGGGGTGCGCTGAGTAGCGGAAGCCCTCCATGAACTTCTTCGTCGTTTCGTGCAGCATGGTGTGGTGGGTGACGTCGTATACCCACTTGTTTAGCTCTTTCTCAGTGGGCAACTCGCCGTTAAGCAGCAAATAAGCTACTTCCAGGAAGTTGCAGCGCTCGGCCAGCACTTCAATCGGATATCCGCGATAGCGCAGAATTCCCTTGTCGCCATCGATGTAAGTGATGGCGCTCTTACAGGAGGCCGTATTGAGATAGGCCGGATCGTATGTCATCAGGCCAAAATCTTCGGGACCAGTCTTGATTTGGCGCAGATCCATTGCCCGGATTGTGCCGTTTTCGACCGGTACTGTATAGGTTTTATTGGTGCGATTGTCGGTAATTGTCAGCGTATTTTCTGGCATGAGACGCTCCGCCTTTGTCCAAGCGCGCTAGGAAACAGCATAGCCGAGGCTATGTCTGTTCCTCAAATCGATCTGTGATCAAAATCACACCCACCTGTGAGTACCAATCCCAACTCCGAATTCCAACGTATAAACAAAAACCGGCGGCCGAAGCCGCCGGTCTCCGATCTTTCATCACTAGTTCGACGAATCGTCGCGCCGCTTTAGGGTCGGACGGTCGTCATCACTGCTTCCCTTCCCATCGTCGGACTTGTCGGTTTGATTGGAGGTCCGCCGCAGGCTGGGCTTGTTGCTGTCTTTTTCATCCAGTAGCTTGTGTTTGTTCTCAATTGCCCCCAGCCGTGCCTTGACCTCGTCAAACTCAGAGGTGGTCACGACGTACTGCGCCCTGGCGGGAAGAATTTTTCGAATCTCTTCCTGCGACTTCTCGATGCGGTCCTGGCTCTGTGGATGCGTATCGAAGGCCTTGGCTAACGTGCCCGGCTTCTTCTTCTCCATGGCCTGGACCTTTTCAAAGAACGAAACGAAAGCCGAGGGGTCATATCCGGCGCGGTACATATACTCGATGCCCAGATAATCGGCTTCGGCTTCAAAGTTGCGCGAGAACTTCAGAATGCCGAACATCCCGCCCAATCCGGCTGCTTCATATCCAGCGTACCCGATTCCACCTCCCACGAAGATGAATGGAATCGAGGCCATCTGAAGCAGCGATGCCCGGGTCTGCTCACGCGCAGCGTGGCAGGCAGCCACATGGGCAATTTCGTGGGCCATCACGCCGGCGACCTCAGCTTCTTCATCGGCGGCAAGGATCAATCCCGAGTTCACATAGAAGAACCCGCCAGGCAACGCCATGGCGTTGACGACGTCGGAATCGATAACCTTAATCGTGAACGGAACCTGTGCATCGGAGTTACGAACCAAGTTCTGTCCTAGCCGGTTGATATATTCCGTCACTACCGGATCGTTGACCAGTTTGACTTGAGACTCGACTTGTTGGGCGAACTGACGTCCCATGGCAACCTGACGCTCGACCGAGTACCAGTTGCCTACACCACGCCCGCAACCCACGTTACGATTGCCGATGGCATCCACGTCGGTTTTGCCGCCGTTGTGTTTGATCTGGCTGTCATCCTGAGTAGGCAGGGCTTCAGGAGCCTTTTTGGGAGCGTTTTGAATATCGGAAGCCTTCGGCTGACCGGCATCCGGGTCAGAGGTCGGAACCTGGCTCGGTGGCGCTTGCTGGGGTGTTTGCTGCGGAGTTTGCGTGGTCGGGCTCTGAGGGTTCTGTCCGGGAGCTTGCCCGGGGGCTGTCTGTGCCACGACCCAGGGCGATGCACTGAAAGCGGCCGCTGCAACGGTGGTTGCCAGCCATCTGAGCTTCATAGGGGTACTCCTTGATCCTGATTATACGCCCGGTCCAGGGACACCAAGCCCTTAATCGAGAAGTCAATATTTAGACGCGCCGGAAGGTGCCTTGGGTTATCCGTAGGCGTCAGGATATCCGCGGGCGGTACTAGAAAAGAGAGCTGGTGCCGGCCTGTCTGACCGGAACTGCCCAGAATTAGCCCACTCCCCCCGCGCACACGCCCGCCAACGCGCAGTTCCCTTCTATTCTCAGACCAAGCCCAGAGCGACATGGGCGGGTAGTTCATACTACGACTTGGCGACTGGGGCCAATTGTGACCGCTTTCTGGCAGGATTTGACGAGTATAAAAAGCAAGCGGAAGCTGTGAACCGTTCTTCACCACAGAGTCACCGAGGCACCGAGAAAACAAAGCTTTTTCTCTGTGACTCTGTGCCTCTGTGGTCAAAAGGATTAGTCGTAGTACTCCAAGCCCAAGTGAGTGATCAGTTCCTCGCCCTTCAAATGGCGGAGCGTGTTCTTCAGCTTCATCAATTGAATGAACAGGTCATGCTCTGGGTAGAGCCCCGGCACCGTCATCGGGGACTTGAAGTAGAAGCTGAGCCATTCTTGAATGCCGAGCCCCTTCAGCTCTGAGCAACGTTGCGCCAAGTCGAGGAATAGCACCAGATCGAGCACGATGGGCGCGGCCAATATCGAGTCACGACAGAGGAAGTCGACCTTGATCTGCATCGGGTACCCGAGCCATCCGAAGATGTCGATGTTGTCCCAGCCCTCTTTGTTGTCGCCGCGTGGCGGGTAATAGTTTATCCGGACCTTGTGGAACATATTCCCATAGAGTTCAGGGTAGAGGCCCGGCTGCAGAATATGCTCGAGCACGCCCAGCTTCGACTCTTCTTTGGTTTTGAAGGAGCCCGGGTCATCGAGCACTTCCCCGTCGCGGTTGCCGAGAATATTCGTGGAATACCATCCGCTCAAGCCAAGCAGGCGGGCTTTGAAGGCGGGCGCGAGTACTGTCTTCATCAGCGTCTGACCGGTCTTGAAGTCCTTGCCGCAGATCGGCGCCTCGTTCTTGCGCGAGAGTTCGAGCATTGCGGGCAGATCGACTGTAAGGTTCGGTGCGCCGTTGGCGAATGGCACGCCTTCCATCAGCGAGGCGTAGGCATAGATCATCGAGGGAGCGATCATCTCATCGTTGTCACGGAGCGCCTTCTCAAATGATTTGACCGATTGATGCGCTTCCGTCGGTTCGATATACGACTCGGTCGAACCGCACCACATCGTGATCAAGCGGCTGGCGCCACTCGACTTCTTGAAGTCTCGGATGTCCTGGCGCAATTGCTCAGCCAGATCCATCTTCGACTTGCCCTTTTTCACATTCGGCCCATCGATCTTCTTCACATAGTTGTGGTCAAAGACGGCGGGACGGGGAGTGATCGATGAGAGGAACGGCTTGAGTTGTTCGAGCAGGCGATAGTCGAGCACACCGGCGTTCGAAGCCGCTTCAAACATATTGTCTTCGAAGATGTCCCAACCGGTGAAGACCAGGTCGTCGAGTCCGGCAAGCGGGACGAATTCCTTCACCTTAGGGGAACGCCCGTCGGTACGCTTGCCAAGGCGGATGGTGCCCATTTGCGTCAGCGACCCAATCGGCTTGGCGAGGCCTTTGCGGATTGCCTCAACGCCGGCGACGAAGGTCGTCGCTACGGCACCCATGCCGGGGATCATCACGCCCAGCTTTCCCTTCGCCGGCTCAACGGTGCCACTATCCGCCACCGCTGGCTTCGAGCGTCGGCTGCTGCCGCTGCGGGCAGCGAGCTTCATTTCGCGGCCGGCACGCTCGGCATGCGCCAAGGCCGTCTCGCGATGCTCATGCTCTCGGGCGGCCGAAGCTGTAGAAAACTGCTTACGATGGCGGCGGCCATCGGCATCCCACCAATCGGCCATGAAGACTCCTGGGCGTTTCTGATACATGTATGAGTTCCTTTCTATAGTGGCGGTGGCTGGTCACTGCCACTGTCACCGAAACAGGAGATCGTCTCATGGCGGGTCCAACTTCTGCAAGTCAGCTAGCCGGAATGAGCAGAACGGATACTGAGAAGACAGTAAACATCCCTGAATGGAAAAGCGGTCAGTTCGGGCGCACAGGAACAGGAAGCCCCATGTGTGTGCGCAATTCCTGCCACTGCTGAATAATTCCGGAATCATGCGACAGGTCGGCCGCGCGATGCAGGAATTGTTCGGCCTTTGTCAGATCATTGCTTTGGACATAGCAATACCCGAGGCCGGCCAATGCATACCAGTCGTCCGGATAATCACGACTTGCTTGTTCAAAGACGGGGATCGCCTCGCTACATCGACCATCATCCTCGAGGAGGAGAGCGGCGCTAACCCGCGCATCCGCCAGATTGCGTGCGACGGGAGCATTGTTCGGCGCAATCTGATGGGCGATGGTAAAGACAGTCAAATCATCCTTCCACTGCTGTTGCTGCGCCAAGGTCAACGGGACGAAACCGACGGCGAGGAGGGCAATCGCGGCTGCAGCAACGATTCTCAACCTTCCCGCAAAGTGGCATATGACCGCGAGCAGCAATGCCACTCCTGCCAAGGGCAAGTAGGTGTAGCGGCCATGCAGAAAATCACCGGGATTCAGCGCATTCAGATTAAGCGCAGGCAAAAGCGGTAATAGCAAGAGTAGCCAGCCTGTGGCCACGGCCATTTGAAACGTCCAGCGCTCGCGGTCCGAGAGCAAATCCTTAGCGCTGCGCCAAATCCAGAAGAGGGAACCGCCCAGAACTGCGGCAAAGCAGCCAATCTTCAGCAGCGGAATGAAGACACCACTCCACGACCACGTCGGAATCAGCATAGGGTCTGCAAACGAGTAGGGTTTAATCGGCCACACGATTGCCCTTAAGTAAAACCAGAATATCGCCGGCCACGAGAGTACAACCGTTTTCCAGGGCAAAGGCTGGGTAACCACGGTTAGTTTGCCGTCAAGCGCGTTGCCTCGGAGCATCAGATAAATTATGGTCGCAACCGCAAAAGGTAACACGTGAAGAAGTCCGCGCATTACTCGTTGCCTGAACGAACTATCTGGCCCAGAGGGCGATTTCGCAGGCTCATCCTTTCGCGGCGTCAACATTCCAACTACAAAGATGGCCACGGGAAAAACGATTGCGGTCTCTTTGGCTAACAAGGCAGCAAAGTAGGCGGCCGCGGCGCCCAGCAGCCAGAGTGGCGAAGCCTGCGAGCTTTCCAGCACAGCGGACTTGCGCGATTTCTTCCGCGGAATCCCCGCTACTGGAGGCGGCTCTACATAGGCCAGATACAAGAGCAACGAGACAAGGATTCCTGCGGTCATCAGAGGATCGGGAACCGTGATCCAGCTGACCGATTCGGTTTGAGCAGGATGGAGAGCGAAGAAAGCGGCGGCGACTAAGGCGGCGAGCCGGTCGTGCAGGAGCCTCCAGACCAATCCGCCTAGCAAGGCCGCGACGCCAACATGTTTGGCAATGCTGAGAAAATGCCATCCCCACGGGGAGAGAGCACTCAGTAAAAAATTCAGCCTCATCCAGAAAAGGAAAACCGGTCTATAGAAACTTGGAGGGCCTCCGGTAAATTGCGCCCAGACAAAGCTGGTGAAGTAGTCCCAGACATGGTCGGCGTTCTGAATGCGAGGATCGGCAGTGAAGCGGTGATCATCGAGGATGAACTGGAATCCTAACGAGCGACTATAAACAGCAAAGACAATCGCAGCAAGAACCAACGCCAACACCAGTGCGACGCGGGAGGAAATATCTGATTGTTGACCAGGTTGACGATCAGCACCGGCCTGCTGTGGCCGCGTCGATACTGATGAATTGGGAGCCATGCGGAAATAGCAAGTGTCTCACAGGCGCGGAGAAGATAGGACTGGTGAGGCCCGGACGGGCGGCGGTACATCAAAATGACAATTCAACTCTCCTTACTAAACACCGTTGGCGCGCTGACGAATCAACGATAGGAATTCGCTGCGTGTTTCTTCTTCGTTGCGGAAGCAACCGAGCATCGAACTCGTAACGGCCGCGGAGTGCTGCTTCTCGACACCTCTCATCATCATGCACAGATGTCGAGCTTCGATGACCACTCCCACTCCTTGCGGTTCGATCACCTTCTGAATTGTCTCGGCAATCTGTGTAGTCAGGCGTTCCTGGATCTGCAGGCGACGAGAGAAGAGCTCGATGAGACGCGGAATTTTGCTCAGGCCAATCACACGTCCGTTCGGGATATAAGCCACATGCACCTTGCCAAAGAACGGCAGCATGTGGTGCTCGCACAGGCTAAACATCTCGATGTCTTTGACGATGACCATTTCGTCATAGTTGACGGTAAACAGAGCGCCCTTCAGCAACGACTCCGGATCTTCCTCGTATCCTTTGGTGAGAAACTTCATGGCCTTCTGGACACGCGCAGGCGTATCGACCAGGCCTTCACGCGTGGGATCTTCACCGAGCCGGACTAGCATTTCGCGAACCAGTTCCTCATAACTAGCGCTGGTCAGCGTAGGAGACTCTTTTGCTTTTTCGGACTGCTTATCCAGGGATGATTTCATTTAGGGTGACCTACCCTCCTCGAGGAACGCTGGGCGAAGCTGCGCCAATTTGATTCGGCGGGTGTGCGGCCTGACGTAATCTCACGACTCGAACTACCGTAGGCTTAGCTCTCGACCTCCCGCATATTCAAAGGAATTCATCATCGTTTCTTCAAGTTTCACTTTATCCAGATGAGCATAGCTAAAGGTACGCTGCAATATTTCAAAGATCTCCACACAGAGATTTTCCGTCGTGGGCACGGTTTTCGAGAACTCTTGCAGGGTATTCAGATTCTCGAGCTGATAGCGGGAGAGCACGTCCCTTTCCACGCATCGGTCGAGATCGACCAGGTTACAGACCATGCCGGTGGTCTGATCAACCTGTCCGCTGACCGTGACCTCGAGGATGTAATTGTGGCCGTGCCCATGCGGGTTGTTGCACTTACCATACGTGGTCTGGTTTTCCTCAGCGGACATCTCCGGGTTGTGCAATCGATGCGATGCTGAGAACAGATATCGGCGGCTTAAGTGGGCGATCATAGTCAGCTTCTAGCTGCTAGCTCCTGGCTTCTAGCTATGACTCTCCGTAGAAATCTACAAACAAGTCTGGCGTTTCGTAGACTCGTACCCGGTGCAGACGCGCGTTGTGCAGCTTAGGTTCCAGACGCTGCCACACTGCGATCGCTAGATTTTCGGTTGTCGGGATCTTCGTGAAAAATTCCGGGACTTCCTTGTTTAGGAAGCGATGATCCATCGCGTCGAGGACCTCGCTATTCATAACTTCTTTGAGTTGCTTCAGGTCGACTACGAATCCGGAGCGTGGGTCTACCTCGCCTTTCACCGTGACCTCCAGCGTGTAATTGTGCCCATGACCATTGGGGTTATTGCATTTGCCGAAGATGCGCTGGTTCTCTTCGGGTGTGAAGGCGGGATTGTGGTAATAATGCGAGGCGGCAAATTCGGCTTTGCGCGTTAGATAGACCATGTTTTCTAATTCAAGCTCAAGTGTTATCGCCACAAAACTTCGATTAAGCCAATACCAACGTCTGTTTGACTACGCTTTGTGACCTTAACGTTCAGGACTCAACTCCGCCGGCGGTTCCACCATGTAGGGCGGTATAGACTGCCATTTCGTTGAATTGATCGTGTCCTGCTCTGGGCAGAAATTCTTATTCGGTTCAAAAACGATGATTTTGTACACGTAACGCTTGTGATGAGAAGGATCGAAAGCCAGAGCAAAAGCAATTCCCTTCTTCTTGTCGACCCAGAACACCAGCGGGCGTGAGCCAATAGCCGGATTCGGCGCAGTCAGCAGAACGTATGCGCGCATATCTTTGTAAGCGTGAGCTACTTTGTCCGGTGAATCGAACGTCGTGATGTCTTCAGCCGTGTGAAAGCGCGTGCTAGAGGATTCGATCTGAAAGATCTTGCCCTTCTTCATCCGGATGAATACATCGCCGTGGCCGACGGGATTGGTGGAGTCGGTCCAGTCGATCGTGTTGCCGCAAGGGTCTTCCCATTCCTGGTCGATGTCTTTCTTGGGGAATAACTCGAGGGCGCGGTCGCGAGAATCGTTGATCTTGAGCGGGCCGACGCTAGCGCCCGGCTCGATCAGGGTGTTGGCGAAGTGTGGTCCTTCGTCATCCCGTTGAGCGTTCAGAACTGCGGGTACACTTCCAAGGACAATCGTTACAAGAATCAAGGCCAGAGGCGTCTTCATGAATGAGGTTCCCGAGGGGGTCGTATTCCGTCCTACTGTCTTCTTCGTTGCTCGATCTTTCGCGTCGTAAGTGCGGCCTTTCCAGGAGACGCTTCCCTTTCCGTGCTTACGCTTGGAGCGCAGGAGGAGATAAGAGAACATTGGCATGCCAAAGATTGCAGCAAGAAGAGCCGTATTTGATTTGAAGTTCCCGCGCTTCAGCCGGAATGTTAACCACAATACGCTAGCGACGAAAATTGGACTCCACCACCAGCGCTTAGAAGACAAGAACGATTGCGAGAGCACGATCGCCCAAGGGAGACCCCACATAGCGAGAGTTTTTGTAGCTAGCCAGCCGGGATTTGGGAAGAGCAGGGCCAGGTTCTTGGTCCAACCTTCGCGCAATTGAGCGAAAGTACGATACATGCGGGTACGGACGGACTCCGAATAGCGGAATCGAAGTTTATGGCCGGAAACCTTGACGCGTTTGGCGAGAGCAACGTCTTCGAGGATTTCGGATGCTACTGCGGCGTGCCCGCCGATCGCATCGTAGGTTTCGCGACGGATGAGGATGTATTGTCCATTGGCCGCGGCTTCTGCCGATGCGGGGTCACTGACCTTTGAAGGTGGATACTGGCGTGCCAGTTCGGCGAAGACGACCGGAAGGATGGCCATCTCCCAGAAGGAGACCGCAATCTGCTCCGGTGAGTACGACAGCATGTCCACTATGTTCTGATTCGCCTCGGCGAGGGCCCTTGCCAGAGAACCGGGCGAATGTACTGTATCGGCGTCCGTGAAAAGCAACCACTGGCCACGGGCTTCACGAGCGCCGGTCGCGACCGCGTTGTTTTTCCCGGTCCAGCCTTCGGGGAGAGGTCCCGCCTCGATCACTCGAACATTCACGAAAGATTGCGCGATTTCGTGGGTTCGATCGGTGGAATGGTCATCCACCACGATGATTTCGAATTCAAGGCCCGATTGAGAAACGAGCGACTCAAGGCAGGCTCCGAGCGAAGCCTCCTCGTTGCGTGCGGGGATGATTACCGAAACTTGTGGAGCGATCGGTGATGGTCTCGTTGCGGACATAGTCGCGCGATTGACGGCAACACGGCGGCTAAGGCCGCAATCTGCCTTAATCCCCTGAACCAAGCGCCAACGCGCCGCTCTTCCAGATAGGAACCATTATTATAGCTGGGTGCGCCACCCAGCCCATTTCGCGCCCCTTCTCTTTGCCTGCGTCTCTTTGCTCGGCCTTTCCGGCTGCTACAGCGGTTCGCGGCCGCCTCGGATTGGGTCGACCGCCCCGGATTTCGCCGTTCAAGACGCCGATCGCAGCGTAAAGCTCAGCGATTTCCGCGGTCAGGTCGTAGTGCTCAACTTCTGGGCTACATGGTGCCCACCCTGCGTTGAGGAGATGCCGTCGCTGGTTGAGATGCAGCGCCGGATGAAGGCCAAAGGCATCACTGTGGTTGGGGTCAGCGTGGACGTGGACCAGAATGCCTACCACCAGTTCCTGAAGGATCACAACGTGAATCTGCTGACCGTCCGCGATCCAGGACAGAAAAGCAACAATCTCTACGGTACCTTTAAGTTTCCTGAGACGTATGTCATCGACCGCAACGGCGTGATGAGGCGAAAGTTCATTGGTGCGGTAGATTGGACCGAGCCCGAGATCGCGGACTTCCTGGGAAAGTTGTAATCCGGCATTCGTTCTCACTGGGTGCGGATCGGAAGCGAGTTAACGGATTCTACCGAGTCCCGTCTATAACATCGGTTTCGCGTTTCAGGCTCTCTCCTGCACATCGCAGGTGCGCTTTACCGAAAAAGAGCCATGGTCTCGGGCTAACGTCGGCGTCCAACCTCAGTTCCAAGGAGTCAACCCGATGCGAATCAAATCATCTCTCGCAGTGATCCACCTCCTATCCGTTTCCGTATTGATCGGACTCATGGGTACTTCCACTTCAGCCAAGAATCCCTCTACGGCAAAGTCATCAGCACAGTTGCAGCGGGTGGAGGAGACTGCGTTCGAGCTGTCCGGCAAGCCTGGAGAGGCTCCGCTACGGCTCAGCCTCGCGGAACTGATGAAGACGTTCAACGTGCCGGGGCTCAGCGTTGCGGTCATAGAAAATTACAAGGTCGTCGATGTGAAGGCCTATGGAGTACTTGGGCCTGGCTCGAACACTCCGGTGACTCCGAAGACGCTTTTTCAGGCGGGTTCGATCAGCAAACCGGTCGCCGCAACCGGGGCCTTGGCGCTGGTAGAGCAAGGCAAACTGTCGCTCGACGAAGATGTGAACAAGAAACTGACAACATGGAAAGTCCCGGAAAACGATCTGACGAAGACGGAGAAGGTGACGCTCCGACGGATCATGTCGCACACGGCGGGACTGACGGTTCACGGATTTCCCGGGTATGACGTCGACGAACCTAGGCCCACACTGGTACAGATCTTCAACGGAGAGAAGCCGGCGAATACAGCGCCGATTCGAGTCGACATCCTGCCGGGTACGAAATCGGTTTACTCTGGCGGCGGAGTGACGATCGAGCAGCAACTCATGCTGGATGTTACCGGAAAGCCATTCCCCGCTCTGATGCGCGAACTTGTCCTCGACAAGATCGGAATGACCGACAGCAGTTATGAACAGCCACTGCCACCAGCTCGGGCGGCGATGACCGCGTGGGGAGCGTATGCCGACGGAAAGCCGGTGCACGGGAAGTGGCACATCTATCCGGAAATGGCAGCAGCCGGATTGTGGACGACTCCCACCGATCTGGCGAAGTTTGCGATTGAGATTGCGCTGTCAAAGCAGGGCAAAGCAAATCACATCCTGTCGCAGAAGATGACGCAGGAGATGCTGACCTCGGTGATGGATGAAGTGGGTCTGGGCTTCTTTTTTGAGAAAGACAACCCCGGGCAGTTTGGACACAACGGCGCCGATGAGGGATTTCAAGCATTACTCACAATGAATGCCGACACGGGAAACGGCATCGTCATGATGGCAGACTCGGACAACGGGATTTCGGTCATGAGCCAAGTGCTTCGGCGCGTCGCGAAAGAATACGGGTGGAACTACACGGCGCCGGGTGATACCGGGGATGACTTGTTCGTGCTTTCGAGACTCAAGGGAGCATCCGCGGCGGCGGAAGAATACGATGTGCTGAAGTCGCAAGACAGCTCCAAGGTCAGTGAGCAAGTATTGAACGGTCTAGGCTACCGGCTGTTGTACGGCGGGAAAGAGGCGGATTCGATCACGGTGTTCCAGAAGAATGTGCAGGAGTATCCCCAGTCGGGTAATGTGTACGACAGCCTGGGCGAAGCCTATGCGAAGATCGGGCAAAAGGATCTCGCGATCCAGAATTATGAAAAGTCTCTGGAGCTCGACCCGAAGAATCAGAATGCGGTGGAACGCTTAAAGAAACTGAAAGGGGATGGTGGACAGGCAATGGATCCGAAGATCGTTCAGCAGGGCGGGTTCACGGTAGTAGGAATTTCAGCACGCACCAACAACGCCAAAGAGATGACTGCTGATGGAGTCATCGGCAAAATGTGGGGACGGCTCATGCAAGAAGGGCTGCTGGCAAAGATTCCCAACAAGGCCGATCCGGATATCGTCGCGGTTTACACTGACTACGCCAGTGATCACAACGGAGACTACACATATCTACTCGGGGCGCGGGTGAACTCGGATGCCGACGTGCCGGCAGGAATGGTGGTAAAGAGAGTACCTGCCGGAAAATTCGCTGTCTTCACCTCGGAAAAGGGCTCGGCGCCGAAGGTCGTGCCTCAGTTGTGGATGAAGATCAATTCCCTGCCGGAGAACGCCGTCGGGGCTGACCGCGAGTATCGCACTGACTTTGAGATTTACGATCAGCGGGCGATGGATCCGCAGAATCTCCAGATGGACGTTTATATCGGGATTAAGTGAAGACTCACAAGATTCTCTCGTGCGGGTAGCCGGCGTAAACAAGCGCTGACAGCAACTCTGCAATGTGATCAGGACCGCGAGTCTCCATGGTGATGTCGATTGCCGTGTCGCCGAGATTTACACCGTGATACGCGCGGTCGTAAGCGGTTTCCACAATGTTGGCGCGGTGTTCGGCGAGGATTCCGGTCAGTCTATGCAGGGCACCGGGATAGTCAGGAAGATGGACCCGAAGCCGGACCAAGCGGCCGTCTTTCACCAAACCGCGCTCGATGATGCGCGCAAGCAGCGTAACATCGATGTTGCCTCCGCAAACCAGTACGGCAACCCGTTTACCCTCCAGCGGCAGCTTTCGATTCAACACAGCAGCGATGGCGGCAGCACCAGCACCTTCCGCAAGCGTCTTCTCGCGCTCGAGCAGCAGCAAGATTGCGTTGGCAATCTCCTCTTCTTCCACCGTAACGATGTCGTCGACATATTTCTGAACCAATGGCAGCGTCCGGTCGCCGGCACGGCGCACGGCAATCCCATCGGCGATCGTCTTGGCCGAATCGAGGGTCACCGGCTTGCCTTGCTGCACCGCAGCCTTCATCGAGGGAATTCTTGACGGCTGGACCCCAAATATCTTTACGGCCGGATTCGTCTCCTTGGCGGCACAGGCGATGCCGCCAATCAAGCCGCCTCCACCAATTGGGGCAACAATCACCTCGACATCAGGATGCTGAGTGAGGATTTCAAGCCCGAGAGTTCCCTGCCCGGCGATGACGGCGTCATCGTCGAAGGCATGGATCATCGTTAAGCCTTCCTCCTGGCTTTTCTCGATGGCCTTCTGATACGCCTCGTCATAATTCGCGCCGTGCAACAAGACCTCCGCACCATATCCGCGGGTAGAAGATACTTTGGTCAGCGGGGTGGGAAGCGGCATTACGATGCAGGCTCGAATGCCGTGCCGGCCGGCGTGGTACGCAACTCCCTGCGCGTGATTTCCGGCAGAGGCCGCGATCACACCTCTGGATCGCTCTTCAGGCGTGAGCGTAAGTAACTTGTTTAGCGCTCCCCGTTCTTTGAAAGCGCCGGTTCGTTGCTGGTTATCCAGCTTCAGAAAAATATTGTTGTGAGTAATTCCAGAAAATGTTTCAGAGTGGGTGCAAGGTGAAACGCGAATGTCCGCGCGAATTCTGCTCAACGCGGAATGGACATCAGAAAGTTGGATCATGAGCCCGGAAGCTTAGAATCGCCAGAAAGCACCGGCTCCCACATAGAAGTTGTGCTGACGAGTCTTTCCCGTCGGCGCAAGTGGGAAATCAGGCTCTCCCGACCAAAAGTCACGAACTTGACCCCGAGCGCTAAGTCTTCTCCAAACCTTTACATCGAGGCCAAATCCACCCTGGATAACCGCTGACGTCGTAGACTTCCCCGGGTTCACCCCACCGTAGATCAACTGGTTTCCTTGGCTGATATGCCCGAATCCCGCGCCGAAACTCACCCAAGGGGAAACCGCGGTGGTCGGGAACAGGTTTAAGCGCGCTCCGGGGGTCACAAATATCTCCCGGTAGTCGGAAGGTACAACCGAGTGTCCATATTCACCGGCGTTCACGTCCACGTCATGATTGTCCATGAATACAACTTCCCCTGAAACCGCGAAGATCGGTGCGACGTACAATCTGCGGGCGTACTCAACCGTGAAGGTCAGTCCTTTGCCTGTGTGAATGATCGGATCGAAGAAATTCGCTCCCTGTATGCCCTGGTCACTAATGAAGGTGCGCCCCAGGGAACCACCAATTTCGTTCTTCTCATCCTGTCCGATTGCCACAGCCGCGAGGATTATCAACGTGAAAATTAGTCCAACGGAGAGCCGTTTGGCAGACATTTCCCCTCCAACGAGCTTTTCTTCTAAATTGTTACGGCGGCGAGACCTAGCGTAGCACGACGGCAGGTTTTTTGGACTCGGAAAACCTAATCTTTATGGTTCGGCTAAGCCACTGTATTTGCGATTGGCAAACGAGGCGGACGAGATCGCGATGTTAAGATAATTAGATTGCATGCCCGTAAAAGAGGTCACTATTAGCGGTTCCACCAAGCTAAAGAAGCAAAAACTTAGCAAGAATGCGTCGATCGACGGATCGAAACTTGTGAACGGCGAGCGTCCGCAGAAGGTTGGCTTCGTTAGCCTCGGCTGCCCGAAAAACCTCGTCGACAGCGAGGTGATGATGGGTATGCTGGCGCGCGCCGGTGCAGAACTGACCCGGAAAGCCGAAGACGCCGACGTCATCGTCGTCAATACCTGCTCGTTCATCGAAAGCGCGCAGCAGGAATCCGTGAACACGATCCTCGAAATGGCGGGGCATAAGACGGCAGGCAAGGCGAAGAAGTTGGTCGTCGCAGGATGCCTTGTGGAACGATTCCGCGACCAGATCCGCAAAGATATTCCTGAAGTCGACGCCGTGGTTGGAACCGGCGAGTTAGTGCAGATTCTGTCTGCGACCGGGATTGCACCAGCTGCAGCTCGGCCGAATTCGCCGCTTGTCGTTTTGAACTCGCGCGCCGAAGGCGATGCACGTGCCGCCCAAGGACGTTTCTCGCGCGAATCATGGGACGGCGCGATCGGTGATCTGCCCAATTATCTCTACGACGAAAATACTCCGCGAGTGCTGGCGACGCCACGGCACATGGCTTACATCAAAATCGCTGAGGGCTGCGATCATCCCTGTACGTTCTGCATCATCCCGCAGCTACGCGGTCAGTTTCGCTCCCGCCGCTTTGAGTCCGTCATTGCCGAAGCCGAGCGGCTCGCCCAGTCTGGCGTTCGCGAAATCACTCTGATTGGGCAAGACACAACTTGCTATGGCGAGGATTTCGGGTTGAAAGACGGGCTTGCTCTTCTTCTTGAAAAGCTGGCAGGAATTGAAGAGTTGCGGTGGGTTCGGTTTCTCTACGCTTACCCCAACAAGATTACGGGTAAGCTGTTGGAGACGATCGCATCGCATGAGAAGATCTGCTCGTACATGGATGTGCCCCTGCAGCACGCTTCGGCGTCGATGCTGAAGCGGATGAAGCGCGGGGCCGGGGCCGACGTTTTTCTGAAGTCCATCGATAAGATGAGACGCATCATCCCTGATTTGACGCTTCGCACTTCCTTTATCGTCGGCTTTCCTGGTGAAACCGAAGGTGAGTTTGAGGAACTCTGTGATTTTGTACGTGAAGCGCAGTTCGATTGGATGGGCGCATTTTCGTATTCGGATCAGGAAGGTGCTGGCGCTTACGGGTTGGAAAAGAAGTTATCTAGTACGGAAATCGAAAGGCGCCGCAAGCATCTGATGTCGATCCAGCGGCAAATCAGCAAAAAGAAGAAGAAAGCGCTGGTAGGCCGTGAGTTCGACCTGTTGCTCGAGGGTGAATCGGAAGAGACGGATCTGCTTCTCGAAGGCCGCACTTCGATGCACGCCCCCGAAATCGATGGCAAAGTTTTCGTGAATGATTTTCCCGACAGTATCCAGCCTGAACCCGGCGAGTTTTACCGGTGCGAAATCACCGAATCCCACGACTACGATCTGGTAGCCAGAATCCTCTAGCATTTTCTGTTACAACACGAACCCATGCCCCGCAAGCGTGCCGCAAAAGTCCGGTGCCCGATTTGCAAGAAAGCAGTGAAACGCACTGATCCGGACTTTCCTTTCTGCAGCCAGCGCTGCCGAACGATCGACCTAGGCAAATGGGCCAGCGGGGGATACGTGATTTCGTCGCCGGTCACGGATAGCGAGGAATCCATTCAAGATATTAGCCCTGACGATCTGGACAGAAAACGCTGATGGAGAAGGCTCTCGACCACCCACGCGCCCCGCTCTGGTCCACGCTTATCGCAACCTTCTTCGGGATCGGCTACATGAAACCCGGTCCTGGAACATGGGGATCTGCCGCTGGCTTGCTCCTATGGGCCGCGCTCGCATACCGGCTCCCAGCATCGGCGCGTACCCTTACAGTCATCATTCTTGCGGGTGTTGTCACACTGATCGGCATTCCGGCCGCCAGCCAGGTTGCCCGCGCCTTCACCAGGAAAGATCCTCAATTCGTCGTCATCGATGAAGTTGCTGGCCAACTGATCACGCTCATCGCAGCTCCGCTCACATGGAAAACTTTCCTTGCGGGTTTTATACTTTTTAGAGCCTTCGATATCGTTAAGCCACCGCCCGTTCGCCAACTGGAAAAGCTTCCGGAAGGAACCGGAATCGTGCTTGACGACATCGCGGCCGGCCTGTATGCGCTCGGAGTGATGCAACTCCTTCTCCACTGGGGTCTACTAAAATAGGATTGGCTACTCCCTACAAGGGTCGAAGCACGCGGGCAAACATCGGTTTTCGTTCATGGGATTTTCTAATCGCATTCTCGGCCGAAAGAACACAAACGGCGCACCACGCATCGAATCGATAACTCCCTCAGCGGCGCTGACAGGGGGCGAGCTACGCATCATCGGTTCCGGACTACGCCCACAGGAACTCTTGCGACCAAAAGTAAGATTCGGTGACTACGAAGGATCAATCGTCGTCAGCTCCGATGGTTTTGTAGTCACGCGTGTGCCTGAAGGTGCTACCTCAGGTCCTGTAGTCGTAGCAACGGATGGACACACCAGCAATGGACACCCGGTGAAGGTTGCCGTACCGATCGCAGAAAGTCTTCACCTCGTAACGAATCCGGCGCTCGATGCCGAAGGAAACATCTACGCAACCTTCTCGGGATCTCGTGGGCAAAAGGCTCCCGTCGCGGTCTACAAGATCGACACAAACTATGGGGTCAAGCCGTTCGTCGCCGAGATGATGAATCCGACGTCAATTGCCTTCGATCGGCAGGGACAGATGTACGTTTCATCACGCTATGATGGCGCTGTTTACAAAGTGACGCCGAATGGCACTATGACGACCTATGCCGAAGGCATGGGAGTTGCGACCGGGATTGCGTTCGACAAGGAAGAAAGCCTCTACGTCGGTGATCGGAACGGAACCATTTTCAAAATCTCTCGGGACCAACAGGTCTTCGTGTTTGCCACTCTGGAAGTCAGCGTTTCCGCGTATCACTTGGCCTTCAGTCCAACGGGCGACCTGTTTGTTACCGGGCCAAACGATCGCGTGTTCAAGATCGATCCCAATGGAGCTGTAAGCACGTTCTACAGGGGCCTCGGCAGGCCACAGGGCTTAGCCTTCGACGCCGATGGCAATCTCTATGTAGCTGCATCACTGTCCGGCACCCGAGGAATCGTGAAAATCACTCCGGACGGAAACGCCGGGCTTGAGGTCTCTGGCCAGGGGTTGGTAGGACTGGCCTTCGCGCCCGGCCGTTCGGTCATTCTTGCAACCAGCAGTGCGGTTCACCACCTGTCTTGGAATATTCAAGGTTTCCAGCTCATACCGGAATAGCGCTTCGACCCGGGGTCGCCGTTTCAATCCTCATTTTTCATTTACACTTCTAACGCGTGAACGCCGAGATCATAGCGGTGGGTTCCGAGATGCTCACTCCCCATCGCGTCGATACAAATTCCCTATACCTGACCGAGCAACTCAACTTGCTGGGAATTGATGTCATATTCAAGAGCATAGTCGGCGACAACATGCGCCATCTGGTAGCCGCGGCTCAGCATGCGCTTTTTCGCTCGGACATCATCATCTTCGGTGGCGGACTCGGACCCACCGAAGACGATCTGACCCGGGAAGCCGTTGCCGAAGCCCTGGGAGTAAGTCTGAGGCGTGATCCGGAAATTGTTGCAAAGCTCGAGCAACGGTTCGCCCAGCGCGGATGGAAGATGACGGAAAACAACGCTAAGCAGGGGGACGTTCTCGAAGGAGCCACGGTTCTCCCAAACGCGAATGGCACGGCCTCGGGCCAGTGGCTCAGCGGCCAATTCGAAGGGCGGGAGCGCATTGTCATTTTGCTGCCGGGGCCTCCACATGAGATGAAGGCGCTGTTTGAGAGCGAGGTGCGTGAGCGGCTTCGGGAGAAAGTTCCGCCGGCTCATTTGTTTACTCGCACACTCAAAATCGCCATGCTGGGAGAATCGGCAGTCGACTTTCGAGTAGCTCCGATCTACAAGCGTTATCCTGACGTCGAAACCACCATTCTGGCTGGCGCGGGAGAGATCGAACTGCATTTCAAGAGCCGCGGAGTGACTCGCGATCAGGCCCAGGCTCGCTCTGACGAAGTCGCCGGATTAGTGGAAGACGAACTGGACGATGCGGTCTATTCGCGAAATGGCGAGTCGCTTGAGCAGATCGTCGGATATTGGCTCCAGATGCGCAACGCGACTTTAGCAGTGGCGGAATCCTGTACCGGCGGGCTGCTGGCCGAGCGCATCACTTCGGTCGGCGGAAGTTCCCGCTATTTCCTGGGTGGAGCGGTTGTGTATTCAAACGGTCTAAAGACTGAATTGGCTGGAGTCCCTACCGAAATGATCGAACGGCATGGAGCGGTCAGTCGTGAAGTGGCCGCGGCACTTGCGGAAGGTATTCGCTATCGCTGCGAATCAACACTTGGAGTGGGCGTCACAGGAGTAGCCGGACCAAGCGGTGGCTCGCCCGAAAAGCCTGTGGGATTGGTATTTCATGCCGTAGCCAGCGATTCGGGCACGGAAGTGGTGCAGCGGAATTTCCCCGGGGACCGAAAGCGCATTCGCAGATTCGCCTCGACCATGGCGTTGGATATGGTCAGGAAGAAGCTGATGTGAAACCTGCTGGCGTTCTCGCGCTGGTTTAGCTAGTAGCTAGCAGCCAGAAGCTAGTAGCTTGGTTTTATGCGCCTTTTTGTTGCTCTCGATATTGACCAGTCGATCCGCGAACGCATCATGCGCTTCGTGGAAGGGCTCCAAAACTTTGCACCTGATGCACGCTGGATGAAATCTGAGTCGATGCATGTGACATTGAAATTCATAGGCGAGCAACCAGATTCGACGGTTGAGTCAATCAGGCAAGCTCTATCAGGAATAGCGGCAGCAGCGATTGAGATTTCCTTTCGTGGGTATGGGTTTTTCCCAACAGCAAAGTCGGCGCGTGTCTTCTGGGTTGGGATAGAAGCTGGACCTCAACTTGCCGCCCTTGCCTTAGCGATCGACCAAAAGTTGTCGACGCTCCGCATACCAAAAGAAGATCGTGCTTTCAGTCCGCATCTTACATTAGCGCGCGGAGCGGGCGCATCGGGCTCACCCCGCAGAAACAGGCAGGATCGGCATAACCGTACGTTTCATATCCTCCAGGAAAAGTTGGCAGCACTGCAGACTCCGGAGTTTGGTACGATGACTTCCCGCGAATTCTTTTTGTATCAAAGCCAACTTTCACCAAAAGGATCGAAGTACACGAAGCTCGCTAGGTTCGCGTTAGGGTAGCGCCACATACGACGCAGGCGCCCGTGTGCCGTCACGAGAAAGCATGCAGAAAGTAATCTTCACGCTCGTCATCAGCTATCTTCTGGGATCGATCCCTTTCGGCTATCTCCTTGTCCGCATATTCCGTGGCGAAGACGTCCGGCGCACTGGCAGCGGCAACATTGGGGCGACAAATGTTTCGCGTAAATCCCCTGCTCTCGGCGTTCTCACACTTCTTCTGGATGCCGCGAAAGGCTTTTGCGCGGTCCAGATCGCAGCGACCCTCCCTGGGTTTGGGGCATCTGATCTGCGAATTCATCGACTGATGGCTGCCTCCGCACTATTTGCCATCATCGGACACATGTTCCCAGTGTGGCTTGGGTTCCGCGGTGGCAAGGGTGTAGCTACCGCGCTGGGTGCTTTCGTACGACTCGCTCCTCTTGCCGTGCTCGTTGCGATCGCGATTTTTATTCTTACAGTGCTCGTTTTTCGGCGTATCTCGCTCGGTTCAATTGTCACCGCGGCTCTCTTTCCAACAATCGTGTGGCTTCTAAACCTTTCGCGCGATCCCTTGGTTCTGCTCCTGATTGGAATCGCCGCGTTGTTGATTATCATCCGCCATTACCAGAACATTTTGCGTCTGCTGTCCGGCGAAGAGCCTAAATTCTCCCTGAGGCGGAAATGAGCGAGATCGCAATTGTCGGAGGTGGTGCGTGGGGCACGGGGCTTGCAATTGTGCTCGCACGGAAAGGCACACACAGCGTTCGCCTGTGGGCACACGAGACGGACGTATGTGAATCCATCTCGAAGACCCACATTAACGAACGATTCTTACCTGGACGTCGCATCCCTGACGGCGTGTCCGCCTCTAACGATTTAGCGACCGTATTGCGACCAGCGCAGATTATCGTGAGCGTCATGCCCTCACAGCACTGCCGCCAGCTTTTCGAGCGCATGAGACCCCACTTGCAACCGGGAGCACTGATCGTGAGCGCAACGAAGGGTTTGGAAGAAAGCTCACTTCAACGAATGACAGAGGTCATCGCGAGCGTCGTCAATCAAAGAGCGGAATCCATGCATCCCATCGGGGCGCTCAGCGGCCCGTCGTTCGCGCAGGAAGTCGCCCGCGGAGACCCCACTGCGATTACAGTCGCATCGCAAGACCCCACACTGCTTCAAACCGTACAACAAGAATTCAGCGATCCGGCCTTCCGCGTATACACCAATGCCGACGTAGTCGGTGTGGAACTCGGTGGGGCGCTCAAGAACATCATCGCGATTGCGGCAGGCATCTGCGACGGCCTGGGTTTTGGGCACAACTCCGTCGCCGCGCTGATCACCCGTGGACTCGCAGAGATGACACGTCTCGTGGTTGCCTGTGGAGGCCATTCTGAGACGATGGCCGGTCTCGCCGGACTCGGCGATCTTGTTCTCACCTGCACTGGTGGCCTCTCCCGTAACCGGTCTGTAGGAGTGGAACTCGGCCGTGGCAAGAAACTTCCTGAGATCATTGCCGGAATGCATGGTATGGTCGCCGAGGGCGTCTTCACCACAACGGCAGCCGTCGGCCTTGCGCACGCACGCGGGGTGGAAATGCCCATCACGGAGCAAATGCACGCCATCCTGCACAACGGAAAATCTCCTCGCGAAGCCATCCAGGAATTGATGACCCGCACTGGCAAGAGCGAAACAAGCCCGAGATCATAGCCGCTGCTTTTCTGCCGTGCTACTCTTTACCGTTTCCTGCGGCGTTGCTGGAGGTTTCTATGCGTCGTAATACCTTGGCTCTTGTGATCCCGTTCTTCTTTCTTTCCGCCCTAAATGTAGTCGCCCAGTCGAAAACAATCGCCGAGCGGCTCGGCTATCCTGCCGATTCCAAACTGCTCATCATCCATGCTGACGATTTGGCGGTCGCTCACTCAGAAGATGCGGCAAGTTTTGATGCTCTCGACAAGAACGCCGCGACTTCCGCCAGCATCATGGTTCCCTGCCCGTGGCTCACCGAAGTCGCCGAATATGCCAAGGCTCACCCCGACGCCGACCTCGGCCTCCATTTGACACTCACAAGCGAATGGCAAACCTACCGGTGGGGATCGGTTGCCTCGAAGGATACGGTCCCCAGTCTTTTCGATTCCTCTGGCTATCTGTGGCCTGAAACCGAGCCGGGAAAGCAACACATCAAGGCAGAAGACGCCGAGCGGGAAATTCGAGCTCAGATTGAACATGCCATGGCCATGGGAATCCATCCCACTCACGTTGACAGTCATATGGGAATGTTGTTTGACCGTCCGGACCTTTTTGCCGTTTATATCAAAGTTGCTCGCGAGTATAGATTGCCATTCCTCGCGTTCCTAACCCCGAACATACCGAAGGAGTTCTCTTCGCTGTTATCCCCGAACGACGTGCTGATCGATGGGATCGTAATCGCATCCCCGGACGTTCCTGCAAAGACGTGGAAAGACTTCTATTTGAATGCCATCAAGAACCTGAAGCCAGGTGTCACTGAGATCATCGTTCATCTGGCTCACGATGATGCGGAGATGCAAGCGGTCACGGTCGGGCATCCTGACTATGGCGCGGCTTGGCGCCAACGGGATTACGACGCTGTTACCAGCCTGGAGTTTAAGAGAGCTCTTGAAGAGAACCACATCGTTCTGGTGCGATGGAAAGACCTCAAAAAACGGATGAATTAGCAGTCATCTGTCAGACGCGACTTCTAACGTCGACCTGCAAGTCCTTTACCTGCCAAACCCCGCACCAGTCGTGCGTTTTGGCAGGTACTTTCGTAATGCCGGAGAGCCCGGCTTTTCTCTGCCGCAGCCCTCTTTGCCCGTTAGAATTCAAAGGATACCTTTTGAAAGCTGCCGCCACTTCGCCTTCGGCGTCTGCGACGAGTGAAGGGAGAACCTTGTCCTCCAGCGCTTCCAAACATGCGCGCATACCGATTCTCTACCTGATTCTCGGTGTGCTGCTGGCGATCAGCATCATCCCGATGTACTTCTACTCGTCACAGGTGGAAAGTAGTAACGGCGAACACCTGAAAAGAAACGAGATGCTGCTGCAGAACACCGTAACCCGGTCACTGGCGGACGACCTCGCACAGCACGAACGCTCGCTCCGAATGATGCTGGACAATCTCTCGTCGGCCGTTCAGGTGGCGTCCGGCGGTGACATCGGGGAAAAGAACATCGAAGCACCGGAATTGCGAGCACTGCTTGAGAACTTCGTATCTTCGTCCTCGGACGAGATCGCTTACGCGACTCTGTTGAACTCAGAGGCGAAGGGCATCACGGCCGGACGCATCACGCCTGACGCATTCCTTCAACGCGAACTCGAGCGCGCCTATGCAGCTGCGCGCGATGGCCGTGCCTATAGCGGCCAGGCCCTCGTAGTCGGTGAAGGCAAGAACGCGCGCACCGTCTTTCTGGTCAGCACGCCCGTGCAGTATGGACCTCGTTTTCTGGGAATGATCGCATCGGTCGTGGATTTGCAGTTCCTGATCCGCCGCTTGCAGGAAGTCAGCGGAGGGGGGCTCACGCCCTACGTAGTTGACGCGCAAGGTCGCCTGGTGGCAGCCGCGACTTCGGAATTTGCCACCGGTCAGGACATGAAGAACCTTGATATTGTCCGCGCTTTTGTCGATGGCGGAAACAAAGCACAACTCGCCGAGACTCGTGAGTTCGATGCTCAGGCCGGCAATGAGCGAGTGCAAATGCTCGGCACGTTCAGCCCGGTTACGGCTCTGAACTGGGCTGTCATCGTGCAGAAGCAGCGTCGTGAGGCCTATCGGGATATTTATGAGATGCAGCGCAATGCACGCCTTCTGGCGCTTCTGGCGGTGTTCCTCAGTGTCGGCGTGAGTATCTTCGCTGCCCGTCGCATAACCAACCCGTTACATGTCCTGACCGAAACGAGCCGAGCTCTCGCCCGCGGCGATTTTTCGCAGCGCGTTCACCTCTGGAGTCGCACCGAAATCGGAGAACTTGCTCAAACCTTCAACACCATGTCCGAAGAACTCGAACGCTTCGTCGAAGATTTGAAGCGTGCTGCCGACGAAAATCGTGCTCTGTTCATGGGTTCCATTCAGATGCTTGCCGGAGCTGTTGACGAAAAAGATCCCTATACCCGCGGCCACTCCGATCGCGTAACCCGATATTCCCTGCTCATCGCGAAGGAGATGAATCTCCCCGCAACATTCCTGGAGACCTTACAGGTATCCGCGCAGCTGCACGATGTCGGCAAGATCGGAATTGAAGATCACATTCTGAAGAAACCCGGCGCACTGACCGAAGAAGAGTTCGAGGTAATGAAGACTCACACGACCAAAGGTGCCAACATTTTGCGTCCGGTCACGCAACTCGCCGAAATGCTTCCCGGTATTGAGTTGCACCACGAAGCACTAGACGGCCGCGGATATCCTTATGGATTACAAGGCGACCAGATCCCGCTTCTGGCGCGAGTCATCGCGGTGGCAGACACCTTCGATGCGCTCACGACGAATCGTCCATACCAGAAAGCGCACACGCCAGATCAGGCATTGCAGATCATCAAGAATCTGGCCGGTAAGCGGCTTGATCCCGCTTGCGTAGCAGCTCTCCTGGCAGTCTACGAACGCGGTGACATCAAGATTCAGCGCTTCACGATCAAGCGGCCGGTTTTGGCCCCTCAGCCTCAGCCCGTCGTGACTGTTCCAGTTGCAACCGCTCCGGTTCCAGCTGAAACTACGACTCTTGAGCGAACACGAGTGTAGAACCTTCCTCGCAGGACTACCTGGCTCTTCGCAATGCTCTTCGTCGCATAGGAGGAATTCCCTTCTCAGGAGTTTCCTTCTCAATCCTGTCTGAGAGTTTGTGTAGAGGCCTATCGAACTTCGAGGATCGCTGATTCGCCGTCGCAACTGTGAGTCCTTGCCCCGTGTACATCGCCTCGTTAAAGGTCGTTCCAGAATTTGCCTGCGCAACCGCGAAGATCCCGTGCGGCACGCCGTTGGTGAAGACCGTGGCGATGTAGTCGCCAACCATCAGCCCATTCTGCGAGTTAGGTAGCCAACTCAGAAGCATTGCACCAGTCATGGGAGTCGGATTGCTCCAGGCAGTCCCGCCGTTGGAAGAAGAGATGTAGCCTACAAAGAGTTGACAGGTACTGACATCGCAGTCGCTCTGGGAATAGTAGTAATAATGCAGCCCGATGTGCGCGCTCGTGCCCGACGTAGCGGGATCGATTCCGATACCCGGGATGAAATGATCAATCCCGCTGGAGGTGTCATCGATAGGAATCCTGCTAACCGCGCTCCAAGTGACTCCATCCGACGATGTGCTGTATACGAGGTCATTTGCCGCGCAATTCGCGCGAAAGCGACAGTCTTCCCACACAGTCCAAACAGTCCCGTTTCCATCGACGGCGGCAGAGGGCAGCGGCCCGCTGCGGATTCCACCGGCATCAGCATGGTATTGAATGTTTGAAATTGTCACCGGAGCGCTCCAACTTCCGCCTCCGTCCGTCGAAGTGAACGCAGACATATTCGCAACCGTTTGCGAAATGAATGTTTCAATCGGAACCACGACTTTTCCGTTCGGTTGAACGCGTGGTTGTCCGCCGATTCCTGTGGCGCCGCTCGCCGTGGCAATTGGGGCGCCCCACGTCAGACCTCCATCGGTGGAAGTGCTCATTACAATTCGATCCGAGTTGGAAGTATCATCCCACTCCACATAACAATTGCCGTAGTACGGACTGGCCGACCAGCTATCACAGACAATCCAGTTCTTATCGGCACCCGGGGCGGCCGGATACACACTCACAGGACTCTGCCATGTCATTCCGCCATCGGAAGAACGGCTGACCGCAACCGCAGGTGGCTGAATCGTGCCGGAGAGCGGTAGCGAGGCAATCATCCACACTCCATGTTTCGCGTCGTAGGCGACCACCGGATCACTCACCGCGTCGTACGGTCCGCTGCCCTCGCCAGTAGTCAGACCTGGCAGAAAGCCATGCATCCATGTTTTGCCCCCGTCGGTCGAGGTCGCCCAGCCGATATCAGTCGAACCTCCCGGCGCGATCCGTCCGGTTTGGAACGCAGCCACCAGCGTGGATCCATTGGCAAGCATATGCGGCTCCACTTCCGTCGCATGCTGCCCCGGACCAACACTGAATGGATCAGAACTGACGAGAGTCAAATTTGGACCGACAGGATTTGATGGGGTCGTCGACCCTCCGCCTTGATTGAACGATGAAGACGATGACGGCGAACCTGAGCAGCCAGCCAGCCCAAGCATAAAACTCAGCACCGAGGAAAGGATTATGCGGCTATGGGAAGTTTCAACTTTCTCTTCGATCATCCGACGAAACCTGTGGACCCGCCGCAGAAGTGCTGGAGCGGAAAAAAGGCCGCTCTATCATGAGCGGCCTCACCACATACGTCAATGTTACTTGCGCTTCGATACTCGCTTTGCGGGAGGAATGACACCCTTTTCCGGATGCTCATTCTCAATCTTGTCGGAAAGCCTATGGAGTGGTTTATCCCCGGCAGACGACAAGACGGCCCCCTCCGTGGGTACAGTCAGTCCCTGTGCGGTGTACATCGCCTCCTTGAAGGTTGAGCCTGACTTTGCCGCGGCCACTGCAAACACCCCATGAGGCACGCCATTGCTGAACGCGGTCGCAATGTAGTCGCCTACCATCAATCCGTTCTGCGAATTGGGCAACCAGCCCAGTTTCATTGGACCGGTCAGTCTGACCGGAGTGTTCCAGGTAGAACCTCCGTTGGGAGACGAAATGTATCCGACGAATAGCTGACAGGTCGAGGCACTGCAGCTGCTCTTCGCGTAGGCGTAGAAGTGGACGGCAACGTGTGCGCTTGTACCCGAGGTTGTCGGGTCGATGCCGATGCCGGGAATGAAGTGGTCCACGGTGCTGTTGACTGGGTCAATTGGAATCCGCGTCACACTGCTCCAATGGGTGCCATCGGTTGACGTGCTGTACACCAGATCGTTGGTTGAGCATCCCGAGCGAAAGCGGCAATCCTCCCATACCAGCCAGACCGTACCCGCGCCATCGACGGCGGCGGAAGGCAGTGGACCACTACGAATTCCACCCGCGTCGATATGGCTTTGGATCCCTGCAATAGAGACTGGTTTTGTCCAAGTGGTTCCGCCGTCGGCGGAACTGAACGACGACATGGTGTTGCCTTCGAACGGCACTACAACTGTACCGTTCGGTTGCACCAGAGGTTGGCCGCCGATCCCACCGGCTTTGTTCGCAGTGCCAGTGGCCTTTCCCCAGGTTAGGCCGCCGTCGGTCGATGTGGACATCAGCAACTCTCCGGTTAACGGGTTGTCCCATTCGATATAGCAATTCCCAAAGTGTGGACTGCTGGTCCAGCTGTCGCAGGCGATCCAGTTCTTGTCGGAACTCGCTACATTCGGACCAACGTTAACGGGATCATTCCAGCTGAAACCGTCATCAGTCGACCGGCTCACTACAACTGCCGGTGTCTCTGACGTATTCGAGATGGGAAGCGAGGCGATCATCCAAACACCATGTTTCGCGTCGTACGCCACCGCTGGATCGCTGGCAGCGTCGTACGGACCACTTCCCTCACCTTTGGTGAGTCCGGGCAAAAATCCGTGGCTCCAGGTTGTACCTGCGTCGCTCGACGTTGCCCACCCGATGTCAGTCGCGCCTCCGGGAGCAATGCGTCCTGTCTGGAATGCGGCGACCAGAGTCGATCCGGAAGCGAGCATGTGCGGCTCGACTTCGGTGGCGTGCTGCCCCGGCCCGATGGTGAATGGATCAGAGCTAATTTGAGTCAGACTAACGGCTGGGGTGTCTTGGGCAAGCATGAACGTCGCTGGGGCGATGCAAATCGCGAGCAGCAGGAAGACAAATCTCGTCCTTCCGCTACAGGAGCAAGGAAGATCGTGCTTCATCGGTATTGTTCCTTTGTCGGGGTGATTTCTGCGGTTGCACTTACGTGCAGGCTGGGGAGTGTTTTAGGTGCTCGCTTTAGCACAATCGAGCTTGTAAATGCACGGCTGGAACGATATCCCGCAATGCCGAGGCTGTCAATGTGAACGGTTTTGCAACTTCAGACGGTCGCTGCAACCCGTGACCGCGATTAGGGTCAGTGGTTCAATGAACGGTTCGCATCCATCCCTGGCACGGCCGGCACAAAAACGATCGCCACATCATCAGAATGGACAACCTGCCACTCAGGCATTTTGCCAAGGATCGCGGCTAGTGCGGACTTTGCCGGCAACAGGACGCAGTCACCGTGCGACTTTAGGAAAGTCTCCCACCCGGGCTCCAGATGCATCATGGTCAAATACGATCTCAGGAAACCCTCGCCGTAGAGATCATGGCGATCATCGATGACGACGCTGTTGTGCGGATACAGCTCATAGATCAGATAGCCACCCCAGTAATCGGGACTGAGAATCGCACCGTGAATGTGCTCATCCCGCAAAAATGAGACCGCCGCCACCGGCATGCGGATCGGATCGAAGCGTGCATTGACCAACTCCCTGGACCCCACTCGCCCGCCGTTTGCCATGAGAACACCTGTTACGACAATGGCGAGCAACGGCCATAAGTGTCCTCTCAGCTCAGCTTCGACTTTCGCCATCCTGTCAGCAAAGCCACGCAAATGGCCAATCCTGGGAAACAGCGGGGCCGCGACCATCGTGAGCAAGATCGACGCTACTGGAATGTTCCGCGATGCGTATAGACCGGCGTAAACGGCGAACAAAATCGTTAGAGCCTGACTCACGCGCAACTGGCGGCCCCGACTCATGACCGCAGACAATACCGAAAGAAGAAGCAATAAAAAACATCGCTGGGCTACGCCGTGGAAGTTTGGTGATTGAAACTCGTCAATGTGATCCATGAGGAAGCGGTTCGAAAGATAGCCGTAGATGTGCTTGTACAGCTTCCATCCGTAAGGGTTCACCAGGCTGGTGCACACGGAAGCAATACCGATCAACGTGAGACTGGCAATGCGTTTCCCCGCGGAGATTTTTTGAAGTGATTCTTCAAGCAGCGCTTCGTTTGTTCTCCACCACGTCCAAAGTGCGCCTAGCCAATAGATACCGAGGAGTGCGAACCCAAGCAGAAAGCCTCCATGCACATTTACCCAAACGAGCATCAATAGCGGGAGGAACCACAGTTTTCTATTCTGAAGCAATCGGCCGCGGGAGCTATTTTGCTCCGTTGAATCAAGAATCCAGAACCAGATGAGAGTAAACAGCCAGCTGAGTACGTGGGGACGGACAAGGAAATGGATAGTTGAGGCCGACATGGCCAACAAAACAAGGATCAGCGCCACGAAGAGATCGGCACCACGGCTTAAAACCAGGCGAAACATCCATGCGAACACCGCAGCAATCACAATCGCGGTGAACCATACCGGACCATTCAATCCATAAGCGGAGTCCAGCAATCCGACGACGATGTCGTATAGCCACTCCCAGGCAAACCACGGCTTTCCTTGCGTGGTAGAAGAAAAGGAATCGACGCGAGGAATGCTGCCTGTATGCAGAATCTGCTGTCCCGTAAGTACGTGCCATCCGATTCCGGCATCTCCCAGCAGCTTGACTGAAAGCGGCGTAAACACAAGCGCACAGAGCAAGGCGACGAAGATCAGGTCGGCAACGGAAGGCAATACCCACTGAAGCCAAGAAGGATTCGAGGTTTTTTCCATGAAGACCGAAGAACTTCTGGAACCGTCTGCCATCGCGTGAATCTTATAGATGTGAGGCAGGGAGCAGCAAGATGACAGATAAGCCTCGGGTGGTAATCGTCGGTGCGGGTTTCGGGGGGCTGAACGCCGCCCAAAAGTTAGCTAAGGCTGCGGTTCAGATCATTGTCGTTGACCGCAAGAATTTCCACACATTTCAGCCGCTGCTTTATCAGGTTGCGACCGCTGGTCTTTCTCCGGGCGAGATTGCATCTCCGATCCGTTCTATTCTGCGCTCGCACAAAAACGTCGAAGTCTTTATGGGCGAGGTCACCGGCTTCGACCTCGAACGAAAACTGGTTCTAGGACCTGACGGCCATGTTCCTTACGATTACCTGATCGTGGCCGCAGGTGCGGGACACTCCTATTTTGGACACGACGAATGGGAGGTTTTCGCACCCGGTCTGAAGACGATTGAGGACGCACTCGAGATTCGGCGCCGTGTATTTCTCCTTTTCGAGGTTGCGGAACGGCAGGCCGCCAGCGGCGAAGTGACCACTCCTTTGAACTTCGTAGTCGTCGGTGGTGGTCCCACTGGAGTTGAATTGGCCGGTATGCTTGCCGAAATCAGCCACCACGCATTGACCCATGATTTTCGTTCCATCGACCCGTCGAGCACGCATATCTTGCTCGTCGAAGGTGGCCCGCGCCTTCTGCCGGCATACGCGGATGACTTATCGCGCAGCGCTGAGGAGCAGTTAAAGCACCTCGGCGTAGAGGTGCGAACCTCTACGCTGGTCACGCAGGTTGAGGCTGGCGCAGTTTGGATTGGAAACACAAGACTGCCAGCAACCGTTACCCTTTGGGCCGCAGGAGTAGCCGCGTCCCCGCTCGGGAAGAAGCTAACGAGTGCTGTTGATCGCTCGGGAAGAGTGATCGTAGAGAAGGACCTGAGCCTTCCGGGGCATCCGGAAGTCTTTGTCATCGGAGATCTCGCCGCAGCGAAAGACGATCAAGGAAAGCAACTGCCAGGGGTTGCGCCAGTGGCCATCCAGCAGGGGAGATTTGTCGCGAAATTGATCCGCCGTGAGATCGAAGACAAGCTGCACAGCGGAGCAGCGACTACCAAAACCCGGCCACCGTTTCATTACTGGGACAAAGGCAGTCTCGCCACAATTGGCCGAGCCGCCGCGATCGCGCAATTCGGGAAGATTCATATCTCCGGATTCATCGCTTGGTTATCTTGGCTTTTCGTGCACATTTTCTTCCTCATCGGGTTCCGGAACCGCGTCCTCGTGTTTATCGACTGGGCGTGGTCGTATTTCACCTATGAACGCAGCGCAAGGCTGATTACCGGCAGTAGCTATTTGCCTGGACCGATGAAGCCGGATGCGCCGGGAAAGGTTACTAACGCGCTTTCTACGACCCAAGAAATTCACACTCCTACCCACAAATAGGTGGACAATAGTCTTGAACGCTGTGGGTTTCAGCTATTGGCTTGCAGCGTTTCGAGGCGTCTACTATGAAGAAATCACTCGTTTTCCGCTCTGCCTTCTTCATATTCGTACTGGCAGTGTTGGCCTCTCCCCTATCGGCGGAGATTCTCAAAGTTGTAGTCGACGACACGATTCAGCCCATCAGCGAGGAATACATAGCCCGCGCGATTGCCGAGGCTGCCCGCCGCAATGATCAAGCGGTGTTGATCGAAATCAACACGCCCGGTGGATTAGTCGATTCGACGCGGCAGATTATCGAGCACATCACCACCTCATCGGTACCGGTGATCATCTACGTCACTCCTAGCGGAAGTCGTGCCGCCTCCGCTGGATTTTTCATTCTCGAATCCGCCGACATCGCTGCCATGGCCCCCGGAACAAACACCGGAGCGGCCCACCCCGTCATTCTCGGCGGCGGCAAAATGGATGATGTGATGAAGGAAAAGATGGAGAACGACGCGGCTGCGCTTATGCGTTCCGTCGCTTCGCGCCGCGGACGAAATGTAGAGGTTGCCGAGAGTACCGTACGCCAGTCCAAATCGTTCACAGACCAGGAAGCCCTGTCGCAGCACCTGATCGACTATGTTGCCTCAAGCGAGAGCGATTTACTGCATCAAATCGACGGAAAGAGTTTTAAACGCTTCAATGGTCAGGAGGTAACGCTCAAAACCGCGGGACAACCCGTCTCCGAGTTCAACATGACGTTGAAGGAAAGAATCCTTGCGTATCTGATGGACCCAAACATCGCGTTTCTTCTCCTGGCCATTGGGGCCCTCGCGTTGTACGTCGAGTTCAACCATCCAGGAGCGGTGATCCCCGGAACCGTGGGCGTAGTCTTCATTCTCCTGGCTGCATTTGCGCTGAATCTCCTCCCGACGCGATTCGCGGCCTTAGTGCTGATCTTAGGAGCATTCGCGTTGTTTGCAGCTGAGGCGAAATTCGCCTCGCACGGCGTTCTGACGATAGGGGGCATCGTCCTTCTCACCCTGGGAGGATTGCTTCTGGTCGATTCACCTATCCCCGAAATGCGGGTTCACCTCACAACAGCGCTCGCCGTAAGCATCCCACTCGGGTTCATTACCGCTTTCCTGATGAGCATTGCGTTAAAGGCTCGTCGGAACAAAGTGGTCACCGGCGAACAGGGACTGGTGGGGGAAACCGGAGTTGCACGCACCGCTTTGGCCCCGCAAGGAAAAGTATTCGTGCACGGCGAACTATGGGACGCCGTGGCTACAGCACCATTAGCTGCTGGTCAACCCGTGGTGGTGCGCAGGGTAGACGGACTGACCTTGCAGGTAGAACCGGTCGCCGTCGCTCCGCCTTCCGCGGCAATCGCAACGTCGTAGAATTGGCCGGCCCAGAGTTCGTCGCTCTATTTCAAACCAAACAACGCATTCACATGTGCTGTCACTGTCACGTTCTGCGGACTGAATTCTTCGGTTGTCGGTGGCGGGGCTGCGTTTGAACCCGCAACCACGGCACGCGCCATCCTCGGCATGACTACGCGTGGATTTTCGAAGGTGTCCACAGACGCGTAGGTCAGGTCGCCTAAAGTTCTACCGCTCGCGGTGGCGATTGTCTCAGCAGAATTTCGTGCCCGGCGGTACGCGTCTTGAACTGCGCGGTTTTTTGCCTCGTCCATATTGTCGAGGGTGTAATTCAAGGTTTGCGTCTCACTGATATTGGCGTCGGCCAGTTGTTGCGTGAGAACGCCGATCTTCGAAAAATCTCTTAGCCTCAGCGTGATATCGGTCGTCACCCGGTACCCGACAACATGCTGCTTTGGCTTCCAGTCATACATCGGCTGAACGGAAAAAAATCCAACGGTGGCAGCTTTGGGATCGAGTCCATTCGCCCGAAGGATCTGACGCACTTGCTCTACATCTTTGGATGCACTTTGATACGCTGCTTGCGATGAGCTGTCTTGGGCAGAAACGTTCATCTGCATCTCTGCCGTATCTGGAACTGCCTCAAACTTTCCGTCGGCGCCCACGTACACCGTGTTCGGCAAAGCGGTCACTGCCGGATGTTCCTGCGGGAAGACTCCAACAGCCGAAAACAACAAAATTGCCACACAGAGACTTACAGTTCTCATAAAAGCCCTCCGCACTAATTATCGGACCTACCACAACCTCCTGCTACAGAAGCTTCTGTTTAGAGAACGATTGAGATCGGGAACCTTGCCCCAGCCATCCAAACGAAAAGGCCTCCTGCACGGAGGCCTCTTATCTCGAAATGATTGGTGGCTTTATCGTCCGGGAACGGTGAGGTTGCGATCGAGCCTGATCTCGAGCGCGGTTCCTTTATCGAGCACCAGTTCATGGCCAGCTTCAAATGCCGTCAGCGCACTGTTCGCCGCTCCCGCACCAGCGCCGGCAGCTGCCCCATGCTTTCCTCCGTTGTGCGCTCCGTCGGCTGCGCCTTCTCCTGCACCCACGACAACAGCCTCGGCAATCTCTTCCTTCGACATTCCCTTGCGTCCAATTTCTCCCTCTTCCCCGATCTGACGCAATCCGTGCTCGCCCGGAACTCCGGTGACGGTTGCGATCAAAGGCCTCCAGCCGTGGCCGGTATCGATTTCATCGAAGCTGAGTAATAACCGTGTGTTCAATCCGGGTTCCACAGCGCTCACATGTCCTTTGATCTTGCGCCCGGCATCGATGCTACTTCCATTCGCGGCTGTCATCGGCTCGGCCAGCTTGGCTTGGAAGTGGTCACCGGCTTTTACTGTGCGGGTATCCAGCTTATCGCTTAGCTGAATCAGGGCCACCGTGCCTTGTGCGACGGCGTTCGTCGGAACTTGCGCCGTATCTTGCGCAAACAGTGAAATGGCTATCATTGCGATGAACAGTGCGACAACGCCGCCGGTGCGTTTGGACATAGAAAATCTCCTGGGAAACAAATGTTACGCCATTGGATGGAAGAAAAGGGCAATTTGGCTGCCCGAGTCCAAATCACAGGTGGATAGGGATTTAACGTATCACGCTTCCGGACTTGGACCGGCAACCGCCAGCATGTCGACGTTTAACGAATCGGAATGCAATCCTGCAACGGTTGTGAAGGGAACTTTGCCGCTCGCCGGCATCATTCCGACCGCGCAATTCCTGCCGGATTGTTTCGCCCGATTCAATCCACGATCAGCCAGCGTGAGAACCTCTTCGTAGCTAACCGCGTGTGGATTCCCGGGAAACCATGGAAATGCCGCCCAGCCTAACGAACAAGTGCGATAGATAGTTTGTCCGGAGCTGCCGAGTCGGAATGGTGTGTCGGCAATTGCTGAAAGGACTCGCCGCGCCAGTAGTTCCGCTTCATTGCGATTGGTGTAGCGCGACACTATCAAGAACTCTTCGCCGCCCCATCGCACCAGTACATCCGAGTGCCGAATCGAGGAGCTAAGTCGTCTTGCCATCTCGACGAGCACGGTATCACCCACGTCATGGCCAAAACGATCATTCACCTCTTTGAAGTTATCGGCGTCGATCAGATAAAAAACAAGATCACGGGTGCGCGGGTCGTGTTGGTCCGTATGAGAACGCAAGGCTTGCCCGACATCGGCCTCGATGGTTGCTGAGAAATAGCGCCGATTACGAAGCCCGGTCAGCGGGTCGGTCAAGGAAGCTTCCTGCAATACGAGATTAGTCTGTCGCAACTCACTGTTCAGCCGCCGATGCTTCATGAACAGCAGAAAGGCCATCAGGAACATCGTGGCGAGCGTGACCAGTACCCGAAAGCGAGATGCCTGGCTCGGAAGTCGCGGATCCAGCAAGGCGTAGAGAGCGACAATCGGCAAAGACAACACAGCGATTGCCGATAGATTCGACATCCATGAGTTATAGGAATCCTCCGCAGTTTCCGGTGTGGGAACAAGACCGACTCCCAATACTGCGGCGGCCGCATAGATCGCGAACGACCCCGAATAAGGAACGTCGTACCAACTGCCGGTGTAGTACACCTCTTTTTCGAGCGCGCGGTTCAGGATATAGAACCAAACGTAATTGAAGATCACCGCGCCGCAGAGCGCAACATAAAACCTTCTCCATTTGCCGGAAGTCTCCGCCCAAAACGCGACCAGCACAGCTGTCAATAAAACCGCTTCGACAAGCGAGAGCCGATCGAAATTCCGGTTATAGCCCTCCTGATTCGGATACACATACTGCCAGCAGACGACCAGGGAGATGTAGAGGAAAATCCACCACAACAGCAGCAAGCAAAAATCCATGATGCCGAGACGTGCACTACGCGCCGAGGGCTCCAGATGCGGGCGAAGGAGCAAGCCGGCCATCATGGGAGCGCCCGCAAGAAAGAGCAGCGAGTCTGCCGGATGCATCGGCGGCATTTGGTGGCCGAGGTACAGATCGTAGTAAATCCAGACAAGCTGATCCGAGAGCCACAGCGCCCAACCTGCCGCCTGCAGGATCCAAAACCAACGCATGCGGCCTTTGCTGTTGAACCCAAGAAAGGCGAATGAAAACAGCGGCGAAAACATCAGAAGAGCAGTAACAATGTCGCTGATGCCCATCTGCAAAAGACCGCGGGATAAAGAAAAACACGACACCGCCAACACCGCGACGAGCCCCACGGCGCACAAAGCCGACATATGCAGCGGTTTATTGCGGTTCACAAATTGCGGTCTTTAGCCCGCGAGATTACCCCTTGGACCCAGTGGAATACGCGGCTCGGTAGGTCTGGCCGTCTATTTCCCGTCGCAGGTCTTCCCATATCTTGTCGGGCATTTCGAGAAACACCCTCACAATCTCAGGGTCGAATTGCCTTCCTGACCAACGCTCGATTTCCGTACGCGCGGCCTTCAACGACTGCGCCGGACGATAGGGTCGGTCCGATGTTATCGCATCGAGTGTATCGGCGATGGAAAAGATACGCGCCCCGAGGGGAATCTCATTCCCCTTTAGGCCCCGAGGATAGCCGGTGCCGTCGTAACGCTCCTGGTGCGAGTAGACGATTTCCGACGCTTCCGCAAGAAACGGGATCTTTTTCAACATCTGATAGCCCCGATACGCGTGCTCCTGCATGATCAATACTTCTTCCTGGTTCAACTTATCCGGCTTCCGCAGGATCGCGTCCGGGATTGCCATCTTCCCGATATCATGCAGAAATGCACCGCGTGCAATGACGGCAATCTGCTCGCGGGGCATTCCCAAGGCCTGGGCGATTGCGATCGTGAACAAAGTGACCCGCCGCGAGTGGCCTTCGGTCTCCGCATCTTTCAGGTCAAGCGCGTCACCAAGAGCCTCAAGCGTGATGTCATAGGATCGCTCAAGGTTCTGCATCGCGGCTTGCAACTGGTCGGTGCGGGCCTTGACCAAGGATTCCAGGTTCGTCTGATACGTGCGGTTCTCGACTTTAAGCCTGCGGTTCTCAAGCGCCCGGCTGACGGTGTTAAGCAGTTGTTCGCGTTCGAAAGGCTTCAGAAGATAGTCATAGGCGCCGTTGCGAATGGCCGCGAGCGCAACGGAAATATCGTGCACGGCAGTAACCATCACCACCGGCATATCTGGATACTTTTCCTTGGTTCGTTCCAGCAAGCCAATGCCATCGAGATCGGCCATCATCAGGTCGGAAAGCATCAATTCGAACTCTTCGCCGGAGGTTAGAACCGCGAGCGCTTCCATCCCCGAACCCGCTTGTTTGCAGAGGTATCCGGCGGTCCCTAGCATCGAGGCGACGATTTCCCGAATCGGCTCCTCGTCGTCAACGACAAGAATGCGATCAGCCATAGGAATACACGAAAGTCTATCGGCGATTGTAACTGTTTCGCGAGATTCCGAAAGTAATCATCGAGGTCCGGAAACTCCATCGAGAATTTGCCGGACCGTGATATTCAGAAGCAAGGAATCCGTACGTCCGCAAGGCGATGAACGTGTCCCTCTGGTCGATCTGGAATTCGGCGGCAAGGCTTGGAATTGTGCAGCCCACTGCGGCAGAGATGGCTCTGCTGATTATGCTGGGCGCCTCCCTGCTCGCCCTGCGCGCCTTTCGTGAAAACTATTTGAAGATCTGGTTGGTGGGCTGGGCTGCGCTGCTCGCCTCTCAACTGTCTAGACACATGTTCGGCGCTAAGATTCCTGCGCCGTTCGATTTAGTCGTCGTCCAAGCTTGCTTCGTGCTGGCAGCTGGTCTCTTCGCCGGCGCAATCCTGCTGTATGCACGCCTGCGGGATTTGTTCATTCCCCTTGCGGTGATCACGCCAATCTTGGTGGGTTTTTCAGGGGCTCGGGTTCTGTTGTGGCCTGACTCGCTCCCGCTGCGCATGGCGGTTGAAGTCGGCTACCGGATTCTACTTCTGACTGCCTCGATCGCGCTGCTGCGCGCCCGTCGTGGACGATTTGAGCCGTCCGCCTGGCTGCTGGCCTTGTGCTTGCCGTTGCTGCATCTCGATTGGTCTCCTTTCACCGACCAGATTCCCGCAGCAGCCTCCCTGGCGATCGAGATTGCCTTGGGCATCAGCATGTTGCTCGTCGTGGTTGAGCAAGCACGGTCACGTAACCAAAGACTGACCGCCATGCAAACGATCGCGACCAGCATTGCAAGTGCACAGCAGCATGGAAGCATCGTGCAGTGTGCCGTCGGCGAGTTAAGGCGTGTGATGCGCGTGCGTTCAGCGTGGTTCCGTCTGGTAGAAAGTGGGCATCTGGTTGCAACCCACGCCGCCGGTCTCTCGAATGATTTTTTGCGCGATGCAGGCTTGGCTGAGGTCACCGAGGATGTCACCAAACTCTGGGAAAAGCGCGACCCCCAAATCACCAAGTCTGATAAGACGGCCACAGAACCAGCGGAGTGCTTACAACCAGAGAACATTCGTCAGGTTGTGACCTTGCCGGTTGTCGGCAACAAATCATCGATCGGGGTACTGCTGCTGGGAACATCTGCGGCACGGCAGTGGACTCCGGAAGAACTGGATTTCGTCCAGTCCTGTGCCAAGCAACTGGCCTTAGCGGTCGAAAACTTCCGGCTGCTCGAACAGGTTTTGCGCTCGCAGCGGCAGTGGATGAACACCTTCGATTCCATCCACGATGTAATCCTGGCTCACGATTCCGACTACCGCATCATCAAGGCAAATCAGGTTCTCCTGGAGCAGATTGGGAAAGCTCCCGCAGACGTAATCGGCAGTACGTGTGAGTCTGTGCTTCCACACACGTTTGGAGAATGGACCGACTGCCCGTATTGCGCCATGGGCGGCGACGAAGAGTTCACGGAAGGCGCAGATCCTTGCTTCGGCGGATTCTCCGTAGTATCGACTTCTTCCTACACCGAGCAAGGGAGTCCGCAGAAAGGCACTATCCATGTGGTACGGGACACGACGGCGCGCCGATCTGCCGAAGAAAAGTACCGCCTGCTCTTCGAGCAGGTCCAGGAGGGTGTATACGTCGCCGACCCCAAGGGCCGCCTCATCGATTGCAACGATGCATTCGTGCATATGCTCGGCTACGGCAATCGTGACGAACTACTCGTCCTGAATCTCGATACGGAAATTTGCGTGGATCCCAAGCAACGCGATCTCTTCCGCCGCGAGATCGAATCACACAACTACGTTCGAAACTTCGAAGTCACTCTTCGCCGCCGTGACGGCACCTTGCTCCTCGCTGTCGAGAGCAGCTTCGCGACCCGGGATGCGACGGGAAATGTGGAACGCTACCAGGGATTTGTCCTCGACATGACGGAGAAGCGTCGCGCCGAAGACGAAATGCAGCGGCGCAATCGCGAACTGAACGCGCTCAACGCGATGGCAGTCGTGGCGGCACAATCGTTCGACCTGGACGAAATCCTGAACCTTACTCTGCGCCAGGTTGTCACGCTGTTCGGCGCTGAGAGTGGGACCGTCTATCTTTCGGACATGGATAGTCCGATCTATCGCCGGCGTGCTGCCTGGGGACCGCGTAGCCGCGACAAGATACGCGCGGCCGAAATGACATTTGCGGATGGCTTTGGCGATTTGGTGATGCGCTCTCGCGCCGAAGTTGTCACTGCCGAATATCTGCCGCACTTGCCCGCGAATGTAGCGGAGTTCATGCGTTCCGATTCCGACCGCACGTGGATCTGGGTTCTTTTCTGGGCGAAAGATAGTCCGGTCGGCCTGATGGGACTCTGCAGCCATGCTACCTATCAATATTCTTCGAATGACGAGAACCTGCTGGTGGCCATCAGCCGTCAACTGGCAACGACCATCGAAAAAGTGCGGCTCTATGAAGAGACCTGCCGCGCCTACGAAGACCTTCGCAAGACCCAAGAGCAGTTGCTGCAGAGTGAAAAAATGTCAGCTGTGGGTCAGTTGATCGCGGGCGTTGCCCATGAACTGAATAATCCATTGACTGCCATTCTCGGCTACGCACAACTTCTCGAGACCGAGGGATTGAACCAGCGCGCGCAGGACTTCGTCAGCAAGCTCTTCAAGCAGGCACAACGGACACATCGCGTGGTGCAGAACCTGTTGTCCTTCGCCCGTCAGCGTCAACCGCAACGCGATGAAGTTGACATTCGCAAGGTACTGGAAGAAACCCTCGCTCTGCGCGACTACGACCTCAAGATTAACAACATCAAGGTAGACAGCAGTCTGCCCGCAGAACCGGCAATGGTAGTCGCCGATCCTCATCAGATCGAACAGGTCTTTCTGAATATCATCAATAACGCTGTCGATGCGATCATGGAAACGGGCCGCAATGGTTCGCTGAAAATTAGCGTCACCACGCAGAACGGTCACGTTTGCACCCAATTTAGCGACGACGGTGCCGGGATTAAAGATCCCAAGCGGATCTTCGATCCCTTCTACACGACCAAGAGCGTCGGCAAAGGCACGGGACTCGGCCTCAGCATTTGCTACGGCATTGTCAAAGAACATGGCGGCGACATCACGGCCAACAACAATCCCGATGGCGGAGCCATGATCGAGGTCAAGCTGCCAGCGACAGAAGCAACATCCGCCCAGGGGGAAGAGGCCAAGCCAACGCCACGCCAGCACGAAGCTGTGCTACACGGCCGCGTGCTGCTGGTGGAGGAAGAAGACGCCGTTCTTGAATTCGAGCGAGACGTTCTGGCCGGTGCCGGCGCCACAGTCGTGACCGCCAGGAATCCAGAAGACGTAAAGACTCGCCTGCTCTCTGAGCCCTTCGACGCCGTCATCATGAATGGCAAAATGGCTGGCGAATGGAACGCCAAAGAATCTTATCCCTGGCTCAAGCAGAACTGTCCCGCGATGGAGAAGCACGTGCTCTACACGTTCTCCAACAACCTGGAACCCGGAGAAGGAAGGACGTTCTTGCAGGAAAGTAACGTCCCCTATCTGGTAAAACCGTTCGAAGTCGCCGAACTCATCAGCCAAGCCCGCAAGCTTCTGCAAAAAACTCAGGCCGCCACGGCTGGTGCTGATTAGTCGCAGCGGCCTTCCGTCTCACTTCCCTGCATAGGTCTTCGCAGATCCGATGCCCGTGCACTGGTCAAACCCTACTGTGCACTGTGAGCCTCCCTGTGTGATGTCGTTGAAATCATCGGAGTACGCAGTCGGATTCGCCAGTTCCTTGTACATCGCAGTCAGTTCCTGCACGCTGCTCTTGGCCTTATGAGCGGCCGCATTCACAATTCCGGCAAATGTAGGGGACGCCCAGCTCGTACCCCCAACCGAATACCAGCCTCCCTGCAGATAAATCGGAGCACAGCAGAAGTCAGAGGCGACGTCGGGGTATCCGCGATGCGATCCCACCACCTTAGCGACGCCATTCTGATAAGCCGGTCGTGGTTCATAAGGGCTCAGATCGCCACCTCCGCCACCCGTGTAATAGACCTCGTTCACGAAGTCTCCGTTTGAATTGCGGTTGAAATACGTGCCGCCGACCGAAACAACATTCGGGGACGCGCCTGGATAGATACTCACCCCCAACCCGCTATCACCGCTGGCGGCGAAGAATACAACGCCCTTGGTGGTGAAGTACTTGTCCCAAGAAAGCTCCTGGCTCACTTCCGGGTCACCCCAGCTCATGCTTACGACGCCACCGCCGGCTTCGGCCACGAGCCTTGCAGCAAGCACAACCGCTGCCCATGTAGGATCGGTATTCACCTGATAGGACTCAACGAGATAAATCTTGGCTTGTGGCGCCATGGCATGCGCCCACTCGATATCCAGAGCTTCTTCTACCAGCCAGTTGGAATACACGGGAGGCTTCTTCGTTCCCGGCCAGGTCACCGTCAGGTCGGCCGCTGGAATTCCGTAATAAGTCGAGAACGCGGCCAGGTCGGCAGCAGCGGTTGGATAATCTCCGGCGTCCACAATCGCGATCGCTCCCCATCCGCCAGTCGGCACCGTAGTACTCGTATTTACCGGGCAACCCGCTGGCCCGCTGACCAACTGATAGACGCAGGCCACCGAACCCGGCGTTTCGACTCCCGGAGGAGGCTGCGGCGTCGGCTTGTCGGAATCCACAAAGAAATAGTTCGTATGATGACGCCCCACCTGCGGAATGCTCGATTCCGGGACAATGATTCGGTGCCCGTTGAAAACTCCCTCGATACTCTGCGGAAATGCCGCAGGAATCACAACGAGAAACAACAAGGCTGCACAGATGCTGCCTGCAGCCTTTCTGGGTACTGTGACAGAACCATTCATGCGATAAGCCCCCTCTAGCGGCGTTTTTGCCGTGCGACATAATGACTGGCGCGCGCCGCAAAAGCAAGCCAAGTTTCGGACCGGAAACGCACAGCCGTCCACATATTCCACGCTTCGACCATGGTTTAGACTACGTTCAGAACCCATGTCCCAATTCGTTCACCTGCACCTGCACACCGACTATTCCCTGCTGGATGGCGCTTGTAATATCGACAAACTTTGCGAACATGTCAGCAAACTAGGCATGCCCGCGGTGGCCATGACCGACCATGGCAATATCTTCGGGACGGTCGAATTCGTGAATGCTGCCAAGCATCACGGGGTGAAGCCGATCGTCGGCTGCGAACTTTACGTCTGCAAGAAGGAGGACCACCGCGCCGCGCCGGAAGGGGATACCTACAACCACTTACTGGTCCTGGCCGAGAACGAAGAGGGATATCGCAATCTCGTAAAGATCACCTCTGAAGCGTCGCTTCATGGCTTTTACTACAAGCCACGGGTCAGCAAGAGGTTCCTCGCCGAGCATTCCCGCGGTTTGATCGGGCTGTCCGGCTGCCTGAAAGGCGAAGTCGCCGAGCGCCTGATGGAAAACAACTACGACGACGCCCGCACCGCTGCGGGCCAGTTCTCCGAGATCTTCGGCAAAGGCAATTTCTTTCTCGAGATTCAGGATCAGGGCCTCGAGATGGAGCACCGTATCCATCCCGGCCTGTTCAAGCTTGAGCAGGACTTGGGTCTACCTCTCGTCGCTACGAATGACAGCCACTATCTCTGCGAAGACGACGCCCATGCGCAGGATGTGATGGTCTGCATCCAGACCGGCAAATCAATCCGCGACACCGCCCGCATGAAGTTCGATGGCACGCAGTTCTTCGTCAAAAATGCGAGCGAGATGTACCGCGTGTTCAAGGATTCGCCTGATGTACTCTCGCGCACGCTCGACATCGCGGAACGCTGCCACCTGAAACTGGAGAAGATTCCGAATCCGTTCCCGCAATTCGAAGTTCCGCCGGGATACACCATTGACAGTTACTTCGTTCACGTAACACGTGAAGGTTTTGCCCGCCGGCTTGAAACCCTTCGTCCGCTGAGCGCAAAGGGGAAGCTCAAACATTCCCTGGCCGACTATGAACAGCGCTTGGAGCGCGAGCTTGCCATCATCCAGCAGATGAAGTTTCCAGGCTATTTTCTTATTGTCTGGGATTTTATTCGCTACGCCAAAGAGCGAGGGATTCCGGTCGGCCCAGGCCGTGGATCTGCTGCGGGGTCGCTCGTATCGTACGCACAGGGCATTACCGATATCGACCCGCTACAGCACGAGCTGCTCTTCGAGCGTTTCCTGAACCCCGAGCGCGTGTCCATGCCCGATATCGACATCGACTTCTGCATGAACCGCCGCGGCGAGGTGATCGACTACGTCACCCAAAAATATGGCCGCGACAACGTAGCGCAAATCATCACGTTCGGCACGATGGCCGCGAAGGCAGCGATCAAAGACGTTGGCCGCGCCATGGATATTCCGTACGCCGACGTCGACCGCATCGCCAAGATGGTTCCTACCCAGCTCAACATTACGCTGGAGACAGCCATCGAAGAATCACCGCAGCTGCGCGAAGCGATTGAGAAAGATGGGCAAATTCGCGAGCTCTTCGAGACCGCCAGGAAGCTTGAGGGACTTGTCCGCAACTCAGGGGTTCACGCCGCCGGGGTCGTGATCTCGCCTCGTCCGCTGACGGACCTCGTACCGCTGCACCGCACCAAGAACGACGAAATCGTCACCGCCTACGACATGGTCGCCATCGAAAAGATGGGCCTGTTGAAGATGGACTTCCTGGGCCTGACGACGCTCACGATTCTTACCGACGCGCTTAAGCTGATTGCACAAACACATGGCAAGGACGCTGGCATGCCAGTCCTGAGCGGCGAGGAAAACTGGCCCAGGCCGGTTCCTCTTACACTCGATGACATTCCCCTCGAGGACCAGAAGACTTACGAGAATGTCTTTCACAAGGGTCTGACTTCGGGCGTTTTCCAGTTTGAGTCGCACGGCATGCGGGACGTGCTGCGGAAATACCAACCGAATTCGATCGAGGACCTTACAGCTCTAAACGCGCTCTATCGACCCGGCCCGATTCAAGGCGGCATGATTGACGACTTCGTCGATCGCAAGCACGGACGCAAGAAGGTCGAATACGATTTGCCAGAGCTGCAGGAGATTCTTCAAGAGACGCTGGGCGTAATCGTCTATCAAGAACAAGTCATGCAGATCGCCAACCGGCTGGCCGGATATTCCCTCGGCGACGCCGACCTGCTGCGCCGCGCCATGGGCAAAAAGAAGCCGGAAGAGATGGCGATGCAGCGCGAGCGCTTTGTCCAGGGTGCGGCCGAGCGCAAGTATCCGGCGAAGAAAATCGAAAAAATCTTCGATCTGATGGCTCAGTTCGCCGGCTACGGTTTTAACAAATCACATTCGGCGGCCTATGCCCTGCTCGCCTATCACACGGCGTATCTGAAGACGCACTACCCGGTAGAGTTCATGGCGGCGTTGCTGACATCGGTTACGGGATCGACCGACGACGTCGTGAAGTACATTAACGAATGCCGCGAGATGGGCATCGCTGTGGAAGCTCCAGACATTAATGTTTCGGACGCAAACTTTACTCCTCACGGAGAGAACATCCGCTTCGGGCTTGCCGCAGTCAAGAACGTCGGCGGCAACGCTATCGAATCCATCGTGGTTGCCCGCAAGAAGATTGGCCGATTCAAATCAATCTTCGAATTCTGCGAAAACGTCGACCTCCGTCTCCTCAATAAGCGGGTACTAGAGTCGCTCATCAAGAGTGGTGCGATGGATTCTCTCGGCCGCCGCGCCCAACTCATGGCGGTCCTCGACAAAGCCATGGAGCAGGCGCAAAAGGCCCAACGTGATGCCGAATCCGGCCAGCACGGGCTATTCGGCGTCTTCCAGTTGGAAGAACCCGAGACGCCACAGGACCGTCTGCCCAACATCCCCGACTGGGATGAACACGTACGCCTTGCCGCCGAGAAAGAGATTCTGGGCTTCTTCATCACTGGTCATCCTCTTGAAAAGTACAAAGACAAACTGCAGGATCTTCAGGCGCTCTCCATTGAAGAACTGGCCGCGATGACCAAATCCACGGGAAAAGACGAGACCCTGGTTACCGCTGGCATCATCAGCAATGTGCGTGTGCTTAAGTCGAAAAAAGGCGACTTTTACGCACAGGCCATGCTCGAAGATATGTCCGGGTCCATCGATATGATCGTATTCCCCGAAGCCTTCAAACGCATCGGCGAGAAAGTTAAGCTCGAAGTTCCGGTGTTGGTGAAAGCCGGCGTCCGCATCGAGGAAGGCGCGAATCCGAAAATAACGGCCGCTGAGATCATGCCACTTGAAGACGCCAAAGTTCCGCTGCCTCGTGCTATCCGTGTCCGCATACCCCTCGAAACCTCTGCCGAAGCCACGATCGACAACCTTCACAGCTTGTTCTTAGAGCGAAAAGGCGAAGCAAAGGTGTTGTTCGACGTGGAGCGTCAGGGCGATTTCATGGTGGTGATGGAAGCGGAAGGCTATAATGTAGTTCCAGACCGTAGTTTCATCGCCCGGGTCGAACAGTTATGCGGGCGCGGCAGCGTCCGTATAATCAGTTAGTGATTTCCTTCGTGTTCCTTCGTGCCCTTTGTGGTTGACGAATTTACAAACCACTAACGCTAAGGGACACAAAGGAAAGCGTTAACAAGCTCAGCATGGCAGCCACCGAAAAAGTACAGCAGGAACTGGAACAGATTGAGCGCCAAGTCGCCGAGATGGAATCCGGCGAGACCGACGAGGCAACTCGCCGCCAGATCACTCGGCTGCAGGAACGCATCGACACCCTTCGCCGCGAGATGAATACGCCGCCCACAGCCTGGCAGAAAACGGAACTGGCGCGGCATCCCCAACGGCCTCAGACGCTCGACTACATCGAGCGCGTTTTCAGCGATTTTAGCGAGATTCACGGTGACCGCGGCTTCGGCGACGACCCTGCCATTATCTGTGGCATGGCCCGCTTCCACGGAGATGAGGTTCTGGTCGTCGGCACCCAAAAGGGCCGCGATATGAAACAGCGGGTTCACCGCAACTTCGGCACTCCGCATCCCGAAGGATATCGGAAGGCCATCCGTGTGATGCAAGTTGCGGAGAAATTCCGTCGCCCAATCTTCACGCTGATCGATACTGACGGCGCCTACCCTGGGATCCATGCGGAGGAACGGGGCCAAGCAGAAGCGATCGCATACAACTTGCGCGAAATGGCGAGGTTGGAAGTCCCGATCATCGCCACTGTGATTGGCGTTGGCGGCAGCGGAGGCGCCTTAGCCATTGCCGTCGCCGACCGCGTCCTGATGATGGAAAACTCGATTTATTCGGTGATCTCGCCGGAAGGCTGTGCGGCCATCATGTGGCGGGACGCAACGAAGAAAGAACTTGCCGCCGAAGCCATGCGCATCACCGCCTCCGATCTCAGCGAGCTTGGTTGCATCGACGACATCGTTCCCGAGCCCGAAGGTGGCGCCCACCGCGACTATGAAGCGGCTGCAAACCTGCTTGATTCCAGCCTGCAAAAACACTATGCCGAGCTGAAGAAGCTTCCTCCCGCCGAATTAGTCGCATCACGATATAATAAGTTCCGGACAATCGCCCAGTTCTACAAGACCGGATAGTGAGTCCGCACACTTCTCCCTCGTTCGAAAGCAGGTTCCTCCGGGCTACAGGCGGGCGGTTGACCGCGACTGGCGGGCCAAGCCGCCGTATAATGACATTGTTTCCTCCTTCGCAATCCATAACAACGGGCCCTCGGGTTCGGCCCGCTGACTGAAAAGGAAGGTGTTGGGATGGCCACTACGGATGTCGTGCCCCGCGGATCTGCTGGCGGCACGGGCAAGCAGCGCATCGTCAACGACATGAGCATTCAGGTCGCGACGGTGAACGGTTCCGGTTCGCAAAGTTCAAATACAGTCCTGCTACGCAGCATTTTTCAGATGGGCGTTCCGGTTTCTGGCAAGAATATGTTCCCATCCAATATCGCCGGACTGCCAACCTGGTACACAATCCGCGCCAACAAGAACGGCTATATCGGCCGCAAAAAAGAAATCGACTTCCTGGTAGCCATGAATCCTGAAACAGCGCAGGAAGATGTGATGGCGTTGGCCCCCGGTGCCTCGGTTTTATATGACGACCCCTTGGCACTGCACAAACTTCGTAACGATCTCATCTTCTACTCCGTCCCTTACGACAAGATCGTCGCTCAGGTGTGTCCTGAAGCCAAGCTGCGCAAGCTCGTGAAGAACATGGTCTATGTCGGCGTCGTGGCCAGCCTGCTGACGATCGACATGGCCGAGATTGAAAAAGCGATCCGCAAGCAGTTCGCGAAAAAAGTAAAGGCGGCCAACCTGAACCTGGCGGCGGCTCAGGCCGGATTCGAATACGCCAAGGCGAATCTGGAAAAACGCGGAGCGTTCTATATCGAGCGCATGGACAAGACCGCGGGCAAGATCATTATCGACGGCAACTCTGCAGCCGCCCTCGGCTGCATGTTTGCCGGATGCACCGTGGTCACCTGGTATCCGATCACACCTTCATCCTCGCTGGTCGAGACAATGATCGACTACATGAAGGACCACCGCATCGGCCCTGACGGCAAAGCCACCTTCGCCATCGTGCAGGCGGAAGATGAACTCGCTGCAATCGGCATGGTGATCGGCGCCGGGTGGGCAGGCGCACGTGCCATGACGGCAACTGCCGGACCCGGCATCTCGCTCATGGCGGAATTCGCCGGCTTGGCGTATTACGTTGAGGTCCCTGCTGTGATTTGGGATATTCAACGCGTCGGCCCGTCTACAGGGCTTCCCACACGCACATCGCAGGGCGACATCCTCTCGACAGCTGTCCTTTCACACGGCGATACGAAGCACATCATGCTGATTCCCTGTTCCGTCGAAGAGTGCTTCACCATGGCGACCGATGCCTTCAACCTGGCTGAACAATTTCAGACACCCGTATTCGTGATGTCGGATTTGGATCTGGGGATGAACAACTGGATGTCCGATCCGTTCCCATATCCAACAACTGCGATCAAGCGTGGAAAAGTCCTGAGCAAAGAGGACCTCGACCGTCTTGGCGGCTTCGCACGCTATAAAGACATCGATGGCGACGGCATCGGTTACCGGACACTGCCCGGCACCTCGCATCCGGCAGCCGCGTACTTCGCTCGTGGCAGCGGCCACAACGAAAAGGCGTTATATAGCGAACGAGCTGATGATTTCGAGAACAACATGGAGCGCCTGAATCGGAAGTTCGAGACGGCGCGCTCATTCGTTCCACGCCCTGAGACTACAATGGGAAACAACGCGACGATCGGCATCATTGGCTACGGCACGTCGCACTGGGGTATCACCGAGAGCCGCGATCAACTTCGCGCGGAGTACAGCATCGAGACCGACTATCTACGTCTGCGCGCCTATCCATTTACACGCGAGGTGCATGAGTTCGTCGAGCAGCACGAGCGTGTCTATCTTGTCGAGCAAAACCGCGATGCCCAGATGCTCACCCTGCTTAGGCTTGATGTAAAGCCGGAACTAACAACCCGTCTCCGCAGCATCGCCCACATCACAGGACTGCCGCTCGATGCGCGGTCCATTACTGACGAACTGACCAGCATGGAGGGCAAGTAGATGGGAACCGCTACAGTTGAGCCCGGCGCAGCAACACCCGGACCGAAGACTAATCGCATTGGCCTCACTGTCATCGACTACAAGGGCGGCAAGACGACGCTATGCGCCGGATGCGGTCACAACGCAATCTCCGAGCGCATCATCGAGGCCATGTACGAGATGGGAGTCGAGCCCGAGTTCGTCATCAAGCCCAGCGGCATCGGCTGCTCGTCGAAGACTCCCGCGTACTTCATGAGCCGTTCGCACAGCTTCAATGCGGTTCATGGACGCATGCCTTCAGTTGCGACCGGCGCGTTGCTGGCCAATCGCAAGCTCGTCTGCATCGGTGTCAGCGGCGATGGCGACACGGCTTCGATCGGCGTCGGCCAATTCATCCACCTCATGCGCCGCAATCTGCCGATCATCTACATCATCGAAGATAACGGCGTTTATGGGCTCACCAAGGGACAGTTCTCCGCAACAGCCGACTTGGGATCGAAGCTCAAAAGTGGTGTGCTTAACGATCTTCCGCCGATCGATACCTGCGCCATGGCGATTCAACTCGGCGCCACGCTGGTGGGCCGTTCTTTCTCAGGAGACAAACGGCAGCTCAGCGCAATGCTTAAGGCCGCCATCGCGCACAAAGGTACGGTCATGCTCGACGTCGTTTCTCCCTGCGTGACGTTCAACGATCACGAAGGATCGACGAAATCCTACAAGTACGTGAAGGAACATGAAGAGACGCTGCAGGACGTGAGTTTCGTCCCACACTTTGAGGACATCAACGTGGAATACGATCCCGGATCGACGATCCAGGTCACGATGCATGATGGCTCTCGGCTGAACCTGCGCAAGCTCGAAGAGGATTACGATCCCACCAACAAAATTAAGGCGATTACCCGTCTCACCGAAGCGCACGACAAGGGCGAAGTGTTGACCGGAGTGTTTTACGTTAATCCGCAGGCTCCGAGTTTTATCGACCTGCTGAACGTGGTGGATCAGCCTCTCGCGACTCTGCCTGATTCGATGACCCGTCCGCCAAAGGAAGTGCTCGACGCCTGCATGGAAGAACTGCGGTAGGAACTAGAGTTCACGACTAGAGAAAAGGCCTCCGATTCTGGAGGCCTTTTACTTCGTACCAGCCAATCCTTATGCAGTTTTCCGCTGCGGTTCGCCGCTATGCTCCGGATTTTCGCCGGGCTCGGGAAAATCCGTATCAGCGTCTTTCAGCATGGGATCTTGATCCCGGTGCCCCAGTTGTTCCTGCAGGCCGATGTTCCCGGGTGTCGCATGGTTCTCAGTTTCCATGGCGCCCTTCGTAGTATCCTGATCAACATTGCTTTGTGCCATAATCCTCTCCCACGTGGCGGAGGCACCAATAACTTATGAAGAGCCGCCCCTCAGCGACAAGTCTATTCCGGTTAGAGTTCGAATAGAATAGGCTTTCTCGGAAAACTTTGCGAGGACACGATGAAACGAATCTGTTGGCTCCTGACTATTTGCTTCGCATCCGTGCTATCGGCATGGTCCGATACATCATCGGCAACGCTGTTACGTACAAAGCACCATGTTCACCGCCATCATGCCCGCCGGGCCACAAAACATCACCAGCAGCACCGGGCGCACCACCAAATATGATTAAAGCAATGGTCCTGACTGCGTCACAAAGCTAGCCGCGCGTAGAAACTCCCAGCTTCCGTAGCCGGTCGCGTGCTTGCAACGCCTCCGGTGAATGCGGATAGCGTTGGATTAAATGCCGTAGCTCCGTCACTCCGTCATCCTGCTTGCCGAGTTCGACAAGTGCGAGTCCCTTTTTCAACTGCGCCGACGCCGCTTTATTTCCGCTGGGAAAATTCTGCAGCACCTGATCGTAGCTCTGCACTGCCTGTTGGTAGTTTCCCTGCTTGAACTGAATCTCACCAAGATAGTAGTAGGAGTTCCCTGCCAATTCGGTGCTGGGATAAAACTTGACGTAATCCGAAAACTCCCCCGCCGCAACGTCGGGTTTTCCGCCGTTGTAGTCGCGCAGGCCGTTGTTGTACAGAACATCCGGCGGAGGCGCGTTCTTTGCCGCATCCGCAGCTGCTTGTTGAGTTGCCTGCTGAGCAGCAAGACTCTGCTGTGACGCCTGCATGTCTTCCAGCTGCTTTGAGACTTTCGCCAAACGTACCTTAAGTTCGTCCAAGGTGTCATTCAGGGATTGGAGCTGCCCTGAAAGCTGATCGGTTTTCGTGCCGCTGTCAGACTGCTGCTTTTGCATGGCAGCCTGAAGAGTGGTCAGCGCTGCCACCAGCTTATTCACGGCGTCGGCATCCTGCTGAACCAGGTTGTTCATAACTCCCATGCGCTCGTCGAAGCTGCGCTGCATGGCAGTCATCTGTTCCTGCAGTTGTTGAACCTGGGTTTGCAGCTGAACCATTTCCTTACTGACGCCCCATGCGGGGGCAGCCCCCACCCAGAGCATCGCAAGCAATGCAACAACAGCCGATACACGATGTAGTTTCATAACAATATCCCCGAACACGTCAATTTAGATGCTTTGATTCTCCCATAGGCCAAGCGAATTTCGTATGGAAAGGAATGCCAGAACCGGAAGGTACAACCGGATAGACAACTCGGTCGAAACGTGGCAGTACTCGGATTCGACCTGAGAGAAAGAACAGGGGGACGCCAGTGGCATCCCCCGAGTTCGCTACTTTTGATAAACAAAGTGACCACGGCGGTTCTGCTGCCAGCAAGCTTCGTTGCTCTCTGTGCAGAAGGGTTTCTCTTTGCCGTAGCTGATCGTCTTGATGCGGCTGGCATTGATTCCACCAGCAACAAGCGCATTCTTCACCGAACTGGCGCGCTGGTCACCGAGTGCCAGGTTGTAGTCGGTGGAACCGCGTTCGTCGCAGTGCCCCTCAATGGTGAAGTTAATGTTGGGATGCTGACTCAGGAATTGCACATTCGCCTGAATCGAGCCCTGTTGATCGGCGCGGATGTCGGACTTGTCGTAGTCGAAGTACACATCCTTGATGCTCTGCGAGAACAAGTCCTCGTCAGTGACCGTAGGAGCAGGTGGTGGTGGCGGCGGTGGCGGTTGCGTTACCGTCAGGCGAGCCGTAGCCTCCTGCGTACCACCCGTCCCCTTTGCCGTCAGATGGTAGGTCGTGGAATCGCTGGGCGAAACACTCTGCGAGCCGTTGGGCTGCACAGCACCGATACCATCAATCGACACATCAGTCGCATTACTGGTCTGCCAGGTCAAAGTAGCGGACTGACCTGTCTGAATGCTGCTCGGATCGACCGAGATCGATGCAGTCGGAGCCGGCGGCGGTGGTGGCGGTGGCGGTGGCGGCGGTGTCTTCTTTTTACCGCACGCCCCCAGCATCAAAGCGGCGCTAAGAGCTACGATCAATACGAGCCATCTCATACTCGATTGCTTCACTTTTATTCCTCCTGCGACCCCAAAGTTGCCCCCTAGGGCCAGACGAAGTTATTTACTATTTCCAACTCCAATTCGGTTGGGTGTTACGCCCCGTAAACGTCAACTGTTGGACCTTGGATCCGTCGGCAAGCATGCTCCAGATCTGCAGGCTGCCTGAACGATTCGACTGAAACACGATGTGCCGTCCGTCCGGCGACCACGATGGGAAATCGTTGCGTCCACCATCATGAGTGAGTTGTACCCACTGCTTGCTCGCAATATCCATCAGATAAAGATCGGACGCCCCCGGCTCACCAGGACCGTACTTCCGCACCCATGCGAACGTCAGAAACTGCCCATTCGGCGCCCAGTTCGGAGATACGGCATATCCTTGCTCGGTCATGCGTTGCTGATTCGTGCCGTCTGACTCCATCGTATAAATCTGCGGCAATCCAGTCCGTCCACTCACAAAGGAAATCTGACCATTCGTTTTGCGGTTCCACACGGGAGAAACATCCGGGCCCTTATCAGTCGTTAAACGGTGCGCATTCGCTCCAGAAGCGTCCGCCACGTAGATCTCTGGATCTCCCCCTTTCGACGAGGAGAATGCCAGCTTCGTTCCGTCACCGGACCACGCCGGGGACAGATTAGTCCCACCCATATGAGGGAAGCTGACCATCCTGTTGATCTCAAGGGAGTACATCATTATCTCCCACCCGGTCTTCGTTAGTCCGCTAAATGCGATCCGCGCTCCATCTGGTGAAATTCGAGGAGACAGAGCAATCGAGCCCAAATGCGTAAGTTGGTGCTGGTTCGAGCCATCATAGTCCATGGCCCAAATCTCTTTGTGTCCCGTTCGATCGCTCACGAAGTAGATCTGCGTCTCAGCGATGCCCTGGACTCCTCCACCCAGCCGGAAGATGATCTCATCGGCGAACTTGTGCGCCATGACTCTGGCAGCCGCATCACTTGCTGTGTCGGAATATTGCTTCCCAAGAACCTCGGGCGACTGGGTATTCTTGACGTCATAGAGCCAGCCTTGCACCGTCAGTTTGCCGCCGGCTACTCCTAGATTCCCGAAAGCCAGCATCGCGGCATTCGGCGGCGGCGCATTCCATGCCATGAAATTCACTTCTGTCGGCTGCCCCGGAACCTGTAATGGATAAAAACTCTTGGAAACTAACTCGACTACTCCGGAAACATCCAAGTCATTCCAAAGAGTGTCGTTGAACGTCTTGAGCAGAGCGGTATTTTGCGCATCGTTGCCCGAAGGCTTGAAATCGGAGACCGCGAGGCGGACCTTGTCTACTCCCAGGCTTGTCCCCGTTTTTACCCAGTCCTGCGCAAAGAGAACAGATGAAAACAGGCAAATACAGAGGAGAATGAGCGCTCGCGTGAGGCCGTGAGAACTGCTGGGCCGTCGCCCGGAGACTGATCTGTGGGCCTCGTCCATTCGCAGGGGAGAAAGCTTTGTGTAACCTAATATCGTATTCCGATAGGATTGCCTTTGCAACAGATTGTCCGTTGTTTTAGTGCGATTCATCACCTAAACTTCCCCATTCTCTACTCGTTTTTGCCCTTTTCACGCGCCAGTACCCAATTGATAACAACCAGAAGTACAGCAACTTATTTCTGGTAGTCGAACCAGTACTCCACCGAAATCTTGTTACCTGAGTAATCCGGGGGAAGCGGTCCGAACGTGTCAATGCGCTGCAGTGCACGTACCGCCGAAATGTCAAGCGATGGCACGCCACTAGACTGTTCCACCTGAACATTGCCAGGATGCCCATCGCGCGCGATGTCAAAGGTAATGTAAACGCGCTGCGCCGAAGTGATCTTCGAATCAACTTCGTACTTCATCCAATTTTCCGAAACTTTCTGCTGGATGACCCGGACGTACCAAGCGTATTTCGTACCGAAATCTCCGCCGCCGCCCGAAATTCCAAAGCCGCCTTTTGCGCCATTTGCACTGAAAGTTCCGTACGGACCGCTGACCGGACCTCCTTCGCCAAATGCGACGCGATTGTCTTCCGGTTCCGGCGCAGGCTGAGCCTGTTTTATCGAAGCCGTCTCCGGCTTCTTCTTGGGCTTTATCTTGGCGTTCTTGCCTTGGATTACAATCGCGTCCGGCACCTTTTCTTCGATCTTGGGTTGGGACTCGGTCAACCCCTTAGATTCATTGGCCAGCACATTCTGTGTCTGCGCGGGAGCCACCGCGAGCGGAACAGTGCTTACCAACGTTGCCCCAATTGCCTCCCCGCCCCCTCCGGTACCCCACGTATCGCCTCGGTTTCCGCTTAGCACCGCCGCGTACCCGACTAACAGGCCCGTAATTCCCACATGCAACACCGCCGACCATACCAGCGCGCGTCCCCAGCGGTCGTGCTCGAAATAGATCTCAGTGCTTGCCACTTTGCTCCAGAGGCTGGGTCACGATGCTCACGTTGGCAAATCCTGCCTGCTTCACTGCATCCATCACAGTCGCAAAAGCGCCGAACGGGACATTCTCATCAGCCCGCACGAAAATAGACTGATTCCGCGGGTCTCGAATCTTCTGTCGCAGCTTGTTTCCAATGTCGTTGATGTTAATGGCATCGTTCCCCAAGAACACGCGCTGATCTTTATTGATCGTAATCACCAGACGCTCTTCCGTGATCTGCTTCACGGTTCGGGTCTTGGGAACGGCAACGTCGATACCCGACTGAATCACCGGTGCCGTCACCATGAAAATAATGAGCAGCACGAGAACTACGTCAACTAGCGGTGTGATATTGATGTCGGCGAGCGCTGTCTGCGTGCGTCCGTTGGAGGTCGTGAATGCCATCAGCGCCTCACATCGGCGGGAACCGCAGCCGCACTCTGCGCCTGGCTATGCTCCACGGCGTTGAGCACTTCGAGCGAGAAGTCGTCGCCGCGGGCAGCGAATTCGCGAATGGACGCCCCAATCAGGTTATAGGCAATCACGGCGGGAATTGCAGCCGCCAAACCAGCTGCGGTCGTGATCAGAGCTTCTGAGATGCCGGGCGCAACCGCACGAAGCGTTGCGGCGCCTGCCGTACCGAGACCGTGAAATGCATCGATAATTCCCCACACAGTTCCGAACAGACCCACAAATGGCGTCACAGCGGCCGTAATTGCGAGCCAAGGGACATTTCGCTCGAGCCGAGTAATCTCCTCCGATGCTCCGATCTGCATGCCGCGCTGAATCGATACCAGGTTTCGTATTGCGCCGGTCGCGGCCACTTGGCGGCGGTACTCTTCGTATCCGCCTTCAAACACTCCCACCAGTGGGCTGGGCTTGAATTGGTCTGCCACGGCAGCAATATCCTGCAAGCGTTGCGCTTTGCGGAACGCGCGTACGAATCGACCACTCTGCGCGCGTGCCCGCTTGAGTAAACTCCATTTGGTCAGGATGATCGCCCAGGAGATCACGCTGAACGCCAGCAAGAAAAGTAAAATCAGCTTGGCGATCGGACCGCTGTTGGAAATCATGTCGACGACTTCGCCGCCGACGAACACTACCAGCAATGGGAACAAATGCATTGGTTTTTGGAGAATGCCTCTCGCGATTATAGATGAATCGGACCCGTGAATTTCCTAACGTGAACCCAATCTGCCAATGAAAATTTTGCGCGCGAACAATCCGGTTGGCTAATCGCTTTCACCGTAGGCCTGGTTCATTGCTTGGATTCTGACTCTGTCCTGACAAGCCCAGAAGCAGTCGTCAATTCGGACAAATAGTCGGACAACGCGTGTGCAGCTCGATTGCTGTTTATAGCGAGCCGAATTACTTGGGGCCAAAGCCATGGCCGCACAGCTGCGAAGAGTCCGAAGCGAACTTCGGAAAACCTGCCTTCTGAATCAACGAACCTCTCCATCGCGGGGAACTCGAAGTCAATTTCATCAGAAATCACCTTCACCACTCCAAAGAGGACTCCTCGTGCCTCAGCGGCTCGCGCTACTGAAGCAGCCTCCATATCTACGGCTTGGGCGCCAAAAGAATCCCGCAGCTTGGCTTTTTGCTCGGGGCTCGCGACCGAAGCGAAGCTCACAAGAACGCCGGTACCTTCTGATATATCAGTGCTGCTCGCGTCACTGGCGTTGATCACGCGACTAGGCCGCAAGACGTCCGACACCTTTAGTGCCGGATCAAGAGCGCCTGCGAATCCCACGGAATACACCACCTTGGGCTCAAAGAGAGCGATAAGCGCTTCGGCTGCGCGCCGCGCTGCACTAGAACCAATCCCTCCGCAGACCAGCACCGTTTCGTCATTTTGGAAGAAGCGGAATCGCCGGCCATCGTGCTCCCGGTCGTGCACTTTCCATTTCTTCACTAACGGGCGGACTTCTCTCTCAAGCGCTGCCACGATTGCGATGCTAGGCATATCCGTTAGCCCTGAACCAATCCACCGCCCGCTTTAGAGCATCATCCACCGGCACAATCTTCCATCCCAACCCGCGCTCCGCCTTTGCTGAACTGGCGAACATTTTCTTCTTACCCATCCGCACAGCATCCACCGTAGCGCGCGGCTCGCGCCGCAGCAGCATTCCAGTGATGGCCTCATCCACCACGCCGGCGGCAAACGCGAATATGTAAGGCAGTTTGATAGTCGGCGATGGCAACCCGGTGATCTGGCTCAGTTTGTCGAGTATCTGCTTGAGGGTCAGATCCTGCCCGCCAAGAATGTACCGCTCACCAGTCTTCCCTTTCTCCAGCGCCGCAACGTGACCGCGCGCGCACTCCCGCACGTCCACAAGATTGAGCCCGGTTTCAACATAAGCAGGAAATTTTCGTTTCAAGAAATCTACGACGATACGCCCAGTCGGAGTCGGCTTCACATCCTGCTCACCGATCGGTGTAGTCGGATTGACAGTAACGACGTGCTTCCCGCTACGACCAGCTTCCATCGCAACCTGCTCCGCCATGTATTTCGATCGTTTATAGTGACCGATCATGTCGGCGAGCGAAACGGGCGATTCTTCGTCGGCGGGTCGTCCGTCGGAAGTGAAACCCATCGTGGCGACGCTCGACGTATACACGACACGTTGCACCCCTTGCTTCCTGGCCGCTTCCAGTAGTGCCCTGGTCCCGTCGACGTTTGACCGATACATTTCGTTCGGATCGCGCACCCAGAGCCGATAGTCAGCTGCCACGTGAAAAACGGTATCGCACCCCGACATCGCTTTCTCAAGCGACGCTGAATCGCGCAGATCGCCAACCGCCGTATCGGCATTGAGTCCCTGCAGATTTTTCAGATTGCTTGTTGGACGCACCAGCAGTCGCAGATTAGCGCCTTGATCGGCAAGAACGCGTGCAACGTGGGAACCCAGGAATCCGGTGGCGCCTGTGACGAAAGCTTTCAAAGTCGAGTTTCAGTCCTCACGGGAAGTCGCCCGCATCACAGCCGGTTTCGACTGCGAGAACGACTTATTTACTCGCGTAGTGCGCCGCTCCAAGAAAATGTAACGAGACGTACGGCTCATCGCCTACCACCCAACTGTCGTGACCGGGAGGTCCGGGTGGAATATAGAACAGCATCCCGGCGCGGAGTTCATGGATCGTTCCATCTTCCATCGCTGCCGTGGCGCAGCCCGAAAGCACCATTCCAACATGCTCCACATTACAGCGGGAGGCACTCACTCCGGGCCCGACATGCAGTGACCACTTCCATCCCGGCTGGTACGTGGCCCGTCCGATCGTCATTCCACCGAGATGAACGACTTCAAACTTGCCCTTTTCGAACGTCCGAACTTCGTCGGGCTGCTCAAAGCGCTTCAGAATCGTGTCCATCCCAGACATGTCAAGGGAACTCCATAGCGACAGCTAACTCACCAACGATTAGTTTCCGTTCTTCTCCATCACCTTCGCGTACGTAGTCAGCGCCAGCAGAGGGAAATACTGCCGATACAAGTGATAGATCAGGTAGAACACGCGAGGAAAGCCGGTCCCGGTATCAAACTTCTCATCCCACGAGCCATCGCTCCTCTGCGTGCGCATCAGGTAAGCAATGCCGCGAGCAACGCAGTCGCTCCGGGTATCGCCCGCAGCCAGTAAGCCGAGAATCGCCCAAGCTGTTTGCGAAGCCGTGCTGTCGCCCTGTCCGCGCAGAGTCGGATCATCGTAAGAGCCGACCGTCTCACCCCAACCGCCATCCGGGTTCTGCACCATGCGCAGCCACTCCGCGCCCTGCTGGATGCACGGCTCGTGCAAGTCCATACCAATGGCTTCCAGTCCCCGAAGCACCAGCGCTGTACCGTAGATGTAGTTCACGCCCCAGCGCCCGAACCAGCTTCCATCTGGCTCCTGTTCGGTCTTGATGAACTTGATCGCCTTCTTTACCGCCGGATGATTCCTGTCATACCCATATGTCGCCAACATCTCCAGAATGCGCCCCGTGATGTCGACCGTTGCCGGATCAAGCATAGCGTTGTGATCGGCGAACGGCACATACTGGAACACCATGCGATCGTTGTCTTTGTCGAACGACGCCCAGCCGCCGTTCTTGCACTGCATGGAAAGAATCCAGTCGATCGCCCGCTGCACCGATTCGCGCTGGTAGCGTCCGTTCGGGTGCTCCACGCGGCTCAGCGCCAGGCAAACCATCGCGCTGTCATCCACGTCGGGGTAGAACTCATTGTTGAATTCGAAATACCAGCCGCCCGGCTGGCCCTCCGGATTCTTTACCTTCCAGTCGCCAACATTCCGCACCTGTTTCTGCAGAATCCAGTCGGCGCACTTCACCATCCGAGGATCTTTCGCCGGCACGCCGGCCTCGCCCAACGCGAACAGCGCATAAGCCGTGTCCCACACAGGCGACATGCAGGGCTGCATGCGGAATGTATCTTCTTCCTCAATTCCGAGTTTCTCGAACTCATCCATCGCCCGAATGACCTGCGGATCATCCAGTGAATACCCAAGGCAGCGCAGCGCGATGATCGCGTTCATCATCGAGGGATAAATCGCGCCCAGCCCATCGCTCATCTCGAAGCGTTCGAGCATCCACTTCTCGGCGCTCTTCAACGCAACCGAACGTAACGGGCGCACATGGACGCGCTCAAACCAGTGCGTCACCCGGTCGATCACCAAAAAGAAATTTCGCCAGGAAACCAGCTTCTTCGCCCAGTGCAGGTGCATACGCGACTTATGCATGCCGCCCACGAATAGCTCTTCGACTCCCATCTCACGCGGAATCTTCTTGAACGGCTTCTTGGCGTAGCAAATGGAGAGCGGCACTAGAATCGCGCGCGACCATGATGAAATTTCGTAGATGTTGAACCAGAACCAGTTCGGAAACAGCACGATCTCCGGGGGAATCGCCGGAACCGCGTCGTAGTCGTATTGCCCGAAGAAGCAGAGATAGATCTTGGTGAAGGTATTGACCTCGGTGACGCCACCCATCTCCAGAATCTTCTTGCGTGCGAGCACCAAGGCAGGATGGTCCGCCGTGTACCCAGCCAGCTTCAGTCCGAAATATGCCTTCACCGAGGCGCTGATGTTAGAAGGGCCCCCGACATAAATGCTCCAACCACCGTCTTCGTTCTGGTGGCGAAGAATCCAGTTCGCCGCTTTCTGGAAACGCTCCTGATTGCCTGTCCCGAGCAGCGTGTGAAGCAGGATGTAATCCGACTCGAGCGTAGTGTCCGCTTCAAGTTCCCCGCACCAATAGCCGTCGTCATGCTGCTGCGAGAAGAGATACTTCCGCGCCGCTGCGATCGCCGCGCTTACGCGCCGGCCAAGTTCTTCAATTTTACCGAATCGAAGCTGGGGATTAGAACCGAGGGTTTCAGCAGCTAAATTGGCATCGGGGGAGTTCTTATCCATGCATTACTCCATTCACATCGCAAAGTCACTTCACACGAAGACACGGAGTCACCGAGTTCAAAGAACTTTTCTAACGATCCCTCCTCGAACTAAAACCGAAACATTGAAAATCATGAAGTAGCTTGCTCCGTGCCTCGGTGTCTCCGTGGTAAATCATGATTCTTAATTCGCCGGGGCGGACGCAATCGCTTCCACAATCTCCGGCGGCAGCCCAAACCGTACGTTCTCGGGCATGACTTCGAGTTCCTGCACATTGCTGAATCCCTTCTTCTGCAAGAACGAAACGGTCTCTTCCACGAGATGCTCCGGCGCGGAAGCGCCAGCCGTAAGGGCGATAGTCTTCACACCCTTAAGCCACTCCGACTCAATATCGTTGCAGCTATCGATCAGGTGGGCATTCGTACCCAGATTGCGCGCTACTTCAACCAGCCGATTCGAATTGGAGCTGTTCTCGGAACCCACCACCAGCAACAAGTCTGACTCCGATGCGACCTGCTTCACCGCAACCTGCCGATTCTCGGTCGCGTAGCAAATGTCTTGGGCGGCTGGCCCTTTGATATTCGGGAACTTCTTCTTCAACGCCGCAATGATGTCCTTGGTTTCGTCCAGGCTCAGCGTGGTCTGAGTCAGATAGGCCACGCGATCCGGGTCCGGCACGTTCAGCAACGCCACCTGCTCGGGCGATCCAACAACTTGCGTCACCAGCGGAGCCTCACCCAGCGTTCCGATAACCTCATCGTGATCTTTGTGCCCGATCAGGATCAGCGAGTACCCTTCCTTGGCGAACTTCACGGCTTCGACGTGTACCTTCGTCACCAGCGGACAGGTCGCGTCAATCACTCGCAGCCCGCGCTTGGTACTGTGTTCTCGCACTTCCGGAGAGACGCCGTGCGCGCTATAAATAATGCGCTCGCCGTTCGGCACTTCTTCTTCGCTGTCGACAAAGATGGCGCCCTTGCCGCGCAACTCTTCCACCACGAAGCTGTTGTGGACGATTTCCTTCCGCACATAGATCGGTGGTCCGAACGCCTCCAGCGCGATCCGCACCACGTCAATGGCACGCACCACTCCGGCGCAGAAGCCACGCGGCTTCAACAGCAACAAAGTCTTCCCATCGGTATTTCCTAGAATTCCAGTCACGATATGTCGTCCCCTAGAATCTGCTCGTCATCCCAGCCGAAGCGACAAGAACTCCTCACCCTCTGGATGCAAGCCCGCCCACAAGATCCCTACGTTTAGGGTACACGATCCCCATTGTGGCGATACCACTAAAGTACTGAAAAAGAACCGGGAAGGTCAACGTAAACCAAAGAAACCGTGGCGATTAGCAGCGACCCGTCCAAAATCGGGGTTGATTGGCCAAAATCCACCTTTAATTCCGAAGGTTGAGATTGACGGTCTTCCGTCGAAGCGTTATGCTTCGGCGTTCTTCCGGCCCTGCTCTGTCCCAGATCTCGAACCTCGAGGTAAAACTTATGCGGACTTCCGTGCTTGTCGCGATCTTCATCGCAGCCGTGAGCATCGTTGCCATTGCCCAGCAACCGTTAACGAACGAGTCGATTGAAAAGATGGCCAAGGCCGGTCTCGGCGACGACGTAATCGTATCGATGATTCAAAGTCAGCCGGGGCATTACGACCTGAACCCAGACACGCTGGTCTCTCTCAAGAAAGAGGGGATTTCCGACAAAGTGCTCGCTGCGATGGCTGCCAAGAACACGGCTCCTGCGGCCCAAAAAGCCACCGATGAATACGAGGATCTCGATATCGGCGTCTATCACAAGGTAAAGGACGTCTGGACCATGATTGCAACGGAACCCGTAAACTGGAAGTCGGGTGGCGTCCTGAAGTCCATCGCCAGCCAAGGCCTCGTAAAGGGCGATATCAACGGCCGTCTACAGGGACCAGGCAGCGCTACCAAGATGAATACGCCGCTGGAGTTTCTCATCAAGACTCCCGACGGCATCGAGGCAACGGACTTTCAACTGGTTCGCCTGCACGTAAAGAGCGATGCGCGCGAGTTCCGCACTATGACTGGAGGCGTTATCCACTCGTCCGGTGGCTCCACTCGAGATGCGGTTCCGTTCCAGCAAACACGGATCGCCAAACGGACGTATAAAATCAGCCTTCCTGACACTGCTCCTCCCGGGGAGTATGCTTTTCTCGCACCAGGCCTAACATCATCCTCCGCAAGCGGTTCTACAGGAAAGGCCTATACATTCCACCTTGTTGAGTGATTCTCGGGCTGGCAGTCGTTGCCGGTACTATTCGCAACGATCGGCTTGCGCGACCAATACCTTCTGGGCCACCTCGCGGACTCGCCTTGCTTCGAGCTGAGCAAAGGCATCTTCAAAGATGTCGTCAGTTGTGCCTGTCGCCGCAATTTCCAGAAGGAGACCCTGCCTTCTGTAGAAGTCAATCAGCGGTGCTGTGCTCCGCTCGTAGGCTTCAAGTCGCACTTTAATCGACTCCGGCCGGTCATCTTCGCGCTGAAAGAGTTTGCCATCGCACTGATCGCACTTCCCTGCAGTCTTAGGCGGACGCTCCGCGACGTGGTACACCGCCTTGCACTTCTCACATGTCCTGCGGCCGCCCAGACGCGCCACGATTTCGCTGAAAGGAAGTTCGTAATTTACGACTGCAGTCAGTTTCAAGCCTTCAGTATCGAGAAGATCGTTGAGTGATCCAGCCTGCGCCAGAGTTCGCGGAAAGCCATCCAGGATGAATCCCCCGGAGCACTTGAGACAGCTCTTTCTCTCACGCACCATCGCCCACACGGTGGAGTCCGGCACGAGTTCTCCCCGGCGCATGTAGCCCAGAGCCTCCTTCATGGCTGGACTCTGGTTGCAATCGGTGCGGCTGCCTGCCGCCCTGAAAACGTCTCCAGTCGACAGATGGCATGCCCGAAGGCGCCGATGGAGCAGCTCCGCCTGCGTCCCTTTACCGACTCCAGGGGCGCCCAGCAAGATCAACCTCCAAGGAACGAGACCAGGCTCTGGAGTGGTTTCGCACTGAGCTGAAGGCCCCTCAATCCAAGCCGCGCGATTGTTCATCTTCGTCATGGGCTGAATGTAGGTCGGCCTAGGCACCCTTGCTGTGACGGAAATCACAATCCCCAGAGCCTCAGAACACACAGGGCCAGATGGCCCTATCGTGCCCCCACCTACCCTCCCTGTGCCATTGTGGCTGGTCGCGCGATGTTGCACTATGGTGGCGTCTTCCAAAGACTCCCAGGTCGCGAAAAAAAATGCTGGAACTGAGCTCAAGACGGACCGCCACTCCCCAGGCTTCGGTCGCCGTAGGGAGCCAACAGACGCGCAGACTCCTTCTCGCTCTCGCGTTACTGCTGGCCGCGCTTGCAGCCGTCCTCATCAAAGATCGCGATTTCTGGTTCGGCAACAGTTCGGCAACAGTTGAACCTGATGTTCCGGAAACTTCGCCCGCGGCTCAGACTCCGATGAACTCCGCCGCACAAACCAGCCCGACGGTTCAGGAGCGCACCTCGAAGAAGCAAGTGGCTTCATCAGCGCCCGCGGCACAAGCCACAACGGAGGAAGCTCCCTCTGTGACGGCCAAGCGGACGATCCTTCCTCCGCTTGATGTAGAAGTCGTGGCTGGCAGCAAGCACAGCAACGTTCATCCGGGAAACAACGCTACCCAGCTGCAGATTTCCACTCCCGAAACAAAAACAGCACCTCAGATCGAAGCGGCGACGAACGCGGCGCAGCACGAAGCCCTTGCCGCAGCCAGCCAACCCTCGTATCCGCAGCTGGCGCAGCACATGAACATCCAAGGGTCGGTGGTGCTACAGGCTCTGATTGGAGCCGATGGCGTGATCGAGAACCTCCGGGTAACGAGCGGACCAGCGATCCTGGCCCCTGCCGCCCAGCAGGCCGTCCGCGAATGGCGCTTCAAACCAATCTTCCAGAACGGTCATGCGGTGGAGTCAAAGGCTACGATTACCGTGAACTTCGCGATCAAGGTCGCCGACAACTCCGCCAACCCGACGATCGCAGAGAGCCGTCCCGAAGAAATCCTGGTTCTGACCCGCTAACTCCGTCGCTAAATTCGATTCGAATACGGCCTCTGATAGCCCTGCTTTTCAGGCGTTGGCTTTGATCATCTGCTCCGCGTGTTTCCGCGAAGTCTCGGTCAGTTGAGCGCCGCTCAGCATGCGCGCCACTTCCTCGGTGCGCTCCCCGCCAGTAACCGGACGGATGCTGGTCCGCGTCCTTCCTGCGGATTCCTTTTTTTCAATCACGTAATGCTGATCGCCGAATGTAGCAATCTGTGGCAGGTGCGTCACGCACAAAACCTGATGCGATTTTGACAGTGACTTTAACTTCTTTCCCACCGCCTCAGCCGCACGTCCACCAATCCCGGTGTCAATTTCGTCGAAAACCAAGGTTTTCTGCGCCGCACCGTTCTTCCTGTGAGCGCCTTTCTCGCCAGTCTTGCGAGAAGTGGGGGCTTTCCCAGCCTCAACACTGGCCTTCAGTGCCAGCATCACACGCGACAACTCACCGCCAGACGCTATATGTTCCATCTGTCGCATCGGCTCGCCAGGATTGGTGGTGATCATGTACACAACCTGGTCGATGCCAGCCGCGGTCCAACTCTGCTCTTCCTCGGCTTGCGACTTATCAATGCGGAACGTACTCTTCATGGCAAGATCGTTGATTTCGGCCTCAACCAGTTTCTCTAGCCGGCGGGCTGCGTCTGTTCTCTTCTTTGAAAGCGCTCGCGCTGCTCGCAGGTATTCGTCGGCTGCCGAGGCCAACTCTCTTCGTAACTGCCGGAGAATTTCGTCCTTGTTTTCGACTTCTGACAGTTTGCGCGAAACATCCGCTCCAAACTGCATCACCTCGTCCAGCGTAGGACCGTATTTCCTCTTCAATCGGTCGAGCAGCGCAAGCCGGTCCTCGACTTCGGCGAGATGCTCCGGAGAAGCCTGAATGCCTCCGGCATAATCGCGCAGGGTTGCGCCGACATCTTCCACACTGATGCGTGCTGACTGCAATGCAGCCAGCGCTTCCTGGAACTTCGGCTCGTACCGAGACAATTCTTCAACCTGTTTTTGCGCGGCTCGAAGGGTGGCCGCGGTTGATCCGCTTCCTTCGTAAAGCAGGTCGAACGCATTCATCGCGGCGCTGTATATCTTCTCGGCATTGGCTAGTACTCGCTTTTCCGATTCCAGTCGCTCGTCTTCGCCGCTCTGCAACTTTCCGTCTTCGATCTCGCGCTTCTGGAATATCCACAAATCGACCAGACGCAAACGATCCTGCTCTCCGCGCTCAAGCTCGTCGATTCGAGTTCGAATCTCTTTGCATTTGGCAAAAGCCCCGGCCACCGCCTCAACATCGCTTCCTGCAAACGCATCCAGCAGTTCGAGGCGAGCTGGTCCATCAAAAAGCAGAATTGATTCGTTTTGCGCGTGAATGACTGCAAGATGCGGCGCCAATTGCTTCAACACGGAAACCGTTGCAGGCTGATTGTTGACGAATACGCGCCCCTTGCCGCCGGAGGCAATCTCGCGCCGCAAGATCAAGCTGCCATCGTCAGATTCATCCAGCCCGTTCGCATCAAGAACCTTGTGGACGGATTTCTCTGTGCTGCCCTCTACCTCAAATACGGCAGCAATAACGGCCTTCTCGGCTCCCGAGCGAATCACATCGCTCGAGGCTTTATCGCCTAGCAGCAGCGCCAGTGCGTCGATCAGGATCGACTTCCCCGCCCCAGTTTCGCCCGTGAGCAGGTTCAATCCCTGTCCAAACTCAACCACCAGATTGTCGATGACCGCGTAGTTCTCAAGCCGCAATTCACTCAGCACGTGCTATTCCTGGGAGCAGATTTGAGCGCAGCATAGCACGAAAAACCGGCACCACCGTGGAGAACTCACTCGGAGTCGGGGATCACCCGTTATTCAGCCGATGGTAAACTCGGCGACCTCAGCGGCCGTTCTCCGCGCACTCAGCGGTTAAAGTGTTCTTACCGCTGAACTCGCGAAGACCGTCCGATGAGGACGCGAAGAAATCGCCCAACCGTCAGTCCACCCCCGCACCCGCAAAACTCTCCTTGCACCAAATCCCCTGCTATCATCATCTAAGCTTCGTTAACAATTCATTCATGGCTATAGCCGGGCAATACTCGGTCGAAACCGATTCGCATCCCATTCCCGCAACCATGCAAGCCGCGGTCTACCGTGGCATCAACGACGTCCACCTCGAAAGCGTACCGGTACCTTCCATCGGTGCCCGAGAAATGCTTGTACGCGTGCATTCCTGCGGTGTCTGCGGAACGGATCTAAAGAAAATCTCGACCGGATCGCACTCCGCTCCTCGCATCTTCGGACACGAAACTTCCGGTCGTGTCGCCGTAGTGGGTGCTGACGTCAAAAAATATCGCCCCGGCGATCGCGTCATAGTGTTCCACCACATCCCATGCCGCGAGTGCTTTTATTGTCGGAACAAGACCTTCGCGCAGTGCGCCACCTATAAAAAAGTCGGTTGTACGGCAGGGTTCGAGCCCTCCGGCGGCGGATTTGCCGAGTATGTCCGCGTCATGGACTGGATCGTCGACCACGGAACGGTTCACATCCCCGACGGCGTCTCTTTCGAACAGGCCTGCTTCGTCGAACCCGTAAATACTTGCCTAAAAGGCATTTACACTCTCAACCTGCGCCCGGGGGAAACCGTTTTAACGATTGGACAGGGTCCGATCGGCATCATCCTGAGCGTCTTGGCGAAACGGGCGGGCGTCACCTTAATTACTTCCGATTTGTATCCCGAGAGGCTTAGAATAGGTTCAAGTTTCGGATTAGACCTTACAATTGATGCTTCCCGGACAAATGTCGTAGAGCGAGTCCGGGAGTTAACTCACGGTCGAGGCGCTGACGCAGTGATTCTTGCGGTCGGCGGAAATTCCTTGATTCGTACGGCGATGGATGCGGCCCGTCCCGGAGGCCGAATATTGCTATTTGCACAGACGCAGCACGGCGAGGCAGTGATTGATCCTGCCGCCATCTGCGTGGATGAAAAAAGTTTGTTAGGGTCCTATAGCGCTTCGGTCGATCTGCAAGAAGAGTCGGTTCGTTTTGTGATGGATCGCGAAATGGATCTGGAACGGTTGATTAGCCATCGCTTCCCGCTTTCAGAGAGCGTACAAGCGTTGGATTTGGCTGCCCACCCGCAACCCTCTTCCATGAAGGTCGTGATTCAACCAGGCAGTACTTGGAAGAGTTAGTTTTTTAGGGCGGTCACGCGCCGTCTTGGCTCGTGACGGGTTTATACAAGGGCACGCATTTTCTGCGTGCCGTATTTTGGTGTGCGGCGTTTCGCGCCTCCGAAGGCGCTTGACGAGGCCGTAGATGTGAAACCGCAGCCAAGTGCATGAAAGAGCGGCGCTTTGGGGCCGCGTTGAGGAAATCGGGCGTTGCAGGGCTTTAAACCCGCGATCACTCGATCGAACTCAGAAGGAACTTTGCAGTGAATGGAAAAATGACGGCTGCCGTCCTGTACGGCAAAGAAGACCTGAAGATCGAAAAGGTACCGATTCCCCGCGTCAGCGATGGCGAGGTGCTAGTCAAGGTCCAGGTCGCCTTAACCTGCGGCACCGATTTGAAGGTATATCAGCGCGGCTATCATGCCCGCATGATTGTCCCACCGGCTCTCTTCGGCCACGAATTGGCTGGAGTCATCGAAGAAGTCGGTGCCGGAGTCACTGCGTTCAAGAAAGGTATGCGCGTGGTAGCGCTTAACTCCGCTCCATGCCAGATGTGTTTCTATTGTTCGAAGCACCAAGAGAACCTCTGCGAAGACCTCCTCTTCAATAATGGCGCTTACGCTGAATACATCCGCGTGCCTCGGCGTATCGTGGAAGCCAACATGCTCGTCATTCCCGCCAATGTCACGTTCGAAGACGCGGCGATGACCGAACCCTTGGCTTGTGTTCTCCGTGGACTGCACGAAACCGGAGTCGAGATTGGAGACACCGTCACAATCCTTGGTGGTGGCCCCATCGGCCTCATGTTTGTTCAAGTCGCCCGCGCCATCGGTTGCAACGTGATTTCGGTAGTTAAGCGCGACGGTCAGGTGGAAGCCGCCCGTCAGATGGGCGCACACGAGATTATCCAGACCACGAAGACTGAGAATGTCGTCGATGCGGTCCGTGCGCTTTCTCCGCAAAAACGCGGATGCGATGTGGTGATTGAGGCTGTTGGCAAGCCTGAGGCCTGGGAATGGGCGGTCGACATGGTCCGTAGGGGAGGAACCGTCAATTTCTTTGGTGGTTGTGCCAGCGGAACCAAGGTACAGCTTGAAACCAACCGTTTGCACTACTCCGAAATCACACTTAAGGCGACGTTCCATCACACGCCGGAAACCGTTCGCCGAGCGTTCGGATTGATCGCGGCCAAGAAGATTCGCCCGACTGACTACATCACCGGTGAGGCGCCCCTGTCACGCCTGCAGCAGGTCTTGCGTCACATGCTGAATCGTGGTGGCGACATCAAAACGGCCATCATCCCCGGCCATTGAGTTTGTCGTGCGGTTTGACGTTTGTCATCCTGAGCGGAATCGAGCGATAAGTGAAGCGAATCGCGCGACGCAGTCGAAGAGCTTGTCCTGAGGTGAAGCCGAAGGAATCCCTACCCTTGCGTATTGCTGTAGGCTCTCGGGAATCGGACCGAGGTTTGTAAGAAAGACATTGGCGAACTGGCAAGAACGAGACGAAGGATGACACGAGCGGCGCAAAATTCGCTCTCCGCACCGGCCGCCCTCGGCTGGAGCCGTCTCCCAGCTGCATACGCCATCCCCGTCACGGCGCCAACGCTCGACGCAGCCCGCGAGTACTGCGCCCGTCTGGCTCGTTCGCACTACGAGAATTTCTCTGTCGCCAGCTGGTTCTTACCCAAGCGCCTGCGTCAACATTTTTTCAACGTCTACGCCTACTGCCGCATTTCCGATGATCTCGGCGACGAAGTTGGCGACACCGCCGCTTCTCTGGAACTCCTTGATCAGTGGCAGCGCGAACTCGATGCTTGCTACAACGGCTCGCCGAAACATCCGGTGTTTGTCGCGCTCGCGGAGACGGTCCGGCAATTCGACATTCCGCAACATGAATTCTCTGATCTGTTGACTGCTTTCCGCCAGGACCAAACTGTTACTCGCTTCGAAACCTTCGACGACGTTCTCGGTTACTGCCACTACTCGGCCAATCCGGTAGGCCACCTCGTTCTCTATCTCTGCGGATATCGCGACGCTGAACGGCAGCAACTTTCCGATTTCACCTGTACCGCTCTTCAACTCGCAAACTTCTGGCAGGATGTCAGCGTTGATTACGCCAAGGGCCGCATCTATCTTCCGCTCGAGGACTTGCGCCGCTTTGGAGTGAGTGAGAACGACATCGCTCGTCGACAGAACACTCCAGCTTTCTGCACGATGATGAGGTTCGAAGTCGAGAGGGCCCGCGATTGGTTCCGCCAAGGTCTTCCGCTCGTGGGAAAGGTTGATCGCGAACTGGCCATCGATCTTGACCTCTTTAGCAAGGGCGGTCTCGAGATTCTGAGCGCGATCGAAAAACAAGGCTACGCCGTTCTCGGAAACCGCCCGGCCATATCAAAGATGCGAAAGCTCGCCCTGGTCGGTAAAGCGGCTCTGGACAAGTTATTTGGAGGCACGATAGGCGGCCAACCCGATCATGTTCGGTCAAGCGGAGTAACGCAGTGACGTCCGCCGGCGCACAACAAGTTCCGCTTCCCTGGACACCCGCCCCGCCGCAACTGGTCATGGCGTACTCCGTCTGCAAGGGAATCACCCGCCAGAACGCAAAGAATTTCTACTACGGATTCCTGGTTCTGCCGCGTCGCAAACGCGAGGCGCTGTGCGCCGTGTATGCTTTCATGCGCCGCTGTGACGACATCACCGACGATCCCAAGTTGAGCCCACCTGAACGCCGGGAGCAACTCGATACATGGCTTGATGCGCTGCATCGCGCGCAGCAAGGCCAGCCTACCGACGACGCCATTCTGCTTGCTTTGACTGATGCCCAACGCCGCTATGCAATTCCAGCAGGTCTGCTCGATGAACTGGCTCATGGCACGTCGATGGATGTGGAAGAGACTGCAGCGGTCAGCAGCGATCGTTCAGTCATTCACTACCAGACCTTCGAAGATCTTCGCCTCTACTGTTACCGAGTCGCGTCAGTGGTGGGCCTGGTTTGCATACATATCTTCGGCTATCGCGATCCTGCCGCTGAGCCCCTAGCCGAGCGTTGCGGCCTCGCGTTCCAGCTCACGAATATCATCCGGGACGTTAAGGAAGATGCAAGCCTGGGCCGCGTTTACCTTCCGGAAGAAGATCTTGCAAAGTCCGGATTATCTGTGTCCGACGTTCTGAGTGCGCCCGACGCGGCGAAACTTCGTCCGGTGCTCGCTCTCGAAGCAGATCGCGCCCGGGAGTTTTACGCTTCTGGAGACGAGTTAATCGCGTACATCGCCGAAGACAGCCAGCCCGCATTGTGGGTGCTGATCAACATTTATCGCGGCCTGCTCGAGAAAATCGCACTAAAGCAATACGATGTCTTCACCGCGAAGATTGCTCTCAGCACATGGGAAAAGCTGCGCATTCTAGGGAAGGGCATCCTCAAGCGCCTGGCATGAAGCCTCACATCCTGGCGAATGTCATCCTGAGCGTAGTTGATACTTCGCGAAACGCGAAGTATCAACGGAATCGAAGGATCCCTACCATCGTGCGATTGACACGGAACAAGTTAAGGAATTCTTACGATGCAATTGATCCCATAACGCCCGGCCGATAGCCTTCACATCGCAGACTTAATGTCCACTCCATCCCAACCCACTGTCGCCATCATCGGAGGCGGTCTCGCCGGACTCGCCGCTGCTTGTGCGCTTTCAGATGTCGGCTTCCGCGTTACATTGTTTGAGAAACGTCCCTTCCTCGGAGGTCGCGCCTCGTCCTATGAGCATCCCGGCACGGGAGAGGTCGTCGACAACTGCCAACACGTGCTCTTTCGCTGTTGCACGAATTTGCTTGAGTTCTACCAGCGCATCGGGGTGCCGCAGGAGATTCGCTGGTACGACACCATGACTTTCATTGAACCGGGAGGGCGCACCTCTGTTCTGCGCGCCTCTGCACTACCGGCGCCATTTCACGTCGCCCCGTCACTCATGAGCTTTCCATTCTTGACGACAAGCGACAAGCTCGCGCTTGGCCGCGCCATTCTTCCACTGATGTTCACTGAGCAGAGTGACGACGGCCGCTCGTTCCAGCAGTGGCTCGTTCAACACGGCCAGACACACGGCGCAATTGAAAATTTCTGGAAGCCGGTACTCATCAGCGCCTTGAGCGAAGACCTCGATCGCGTCTCGATTTCTTCCGCAGCGCAGATCGTGCGGCTCTACATGAAATCACCGCCGGCCCGGCACATGGGAGTTCCGAGCGTCCCTCTTACCGAGCTCTACAACGCTGCCGGAGACTATGTCCAGCAGCACGGTGGCGAAGTTTTCCTGCGTCGGGGCGTGACAACGTTCCAACCATCGTCGGACTCGGTGCACATACAGTCCGCGACCGGCCCGGACTCATTTGACTATCTCGTGCTTGCGCTCCCCTTCGACGCGCTCGATCGGGTTCTTCCCGATGCGCCTGCGAGCACGCCGATTCGCGAGAAGCTTTCTCACTTCGAAACTTCGCCCATCACCGGCATTCATCTCTGGTTCGACCGCCAGATCTCCGATCTCGATCACGCCGTGCTCCTCGATCGAACCATTCAGTGGATGTTTCACAAGTCCCGCCTGCAGCCCATGCGCACGCAAAACGAAAATGGATCATCCGGCGGGAGCTATATCGAACTGGTAGTCAGTTCCTCGAAGACGCTCATCGAGAAGACGCGCTCGGAAATTGTTGATCTCGCACTGGGCGAAGTCCGCGAATTCTTTCCTGCCGCTCGCCAGGCAACTCTTGTAAAGTCCACGGTGATTAAAGAACTGAACGCAACCTACTCCCCGCGCCCCGGCATCGATGCCCATCGCCCCACAGCAATCACCGCATGGCCGAACGTGTTCCTCGCCGGGGACTGGACTGCAACAGGATGGCCCGCCACGATGGAAGGCGCCGTGCGCAGCGGATATCTCGCTGCGGAAGCGCTGACGCGTGCAGCCGGTATGAAGGACCAGAAGTTTCTCTCTCCTGACCTTGCGGCCAGCGGACTGATGCGCCTTTTCGGCTGATCCGTCGGGGTCTCTGCGCGACATTAAACTTCTGTTTCCCCATGCCGATACTGTAGACATGGATGGGCGGACGATCGAACCGCGCAAGACGATGTGGGCAGTCGCGGAGGTGACTTGGGAAGACGACAGCGGTACGTCCTTTCGTGCACCCGCGACGCTGGAGGACACCTCGCCGTCTGGGGCTTGTATTCGTGTTCAGCGCCCATTCACGATCGGGTCGCAGCTTACCATCCGGTGGCATCGTGAGCAGTTCTCCGCCATAGCACGAAATTGCCGCAGGGATGGCAAAGACTTCGTTCTGGGCTTGCAGCGCGGGCGAGTTGGCGGGGCCGACGTCTCCCCAGATGCACCACGGGAACCTGCTGCGGCTAAACCGTCACCGACATCGATGCCGACCGTCGGCGTGGAAGAGCTGCCGCCACGAGAACTCCGCGAAACTGTCGTGCGAACGGAGACAATATGTCCTGCGCCTGACGCGTTAAATCGAGATCCCAGCCTCATCGCAAATGCCGCCGCTCTCGGCAGAATTCAGCAAACAATCATCCACCGGCCTACTGAGTCGCCGCCGCGCCCGCAATCGCAAACTAACAACAGGCCCGTTCGTTCCGAAAGGAAAGTCATGCAGCCGAAAACTCTCTTTCCGCAATTCTGGCGCCGTCAGCAGGACGGAGACACGCCCGCCAAATCCATGTCCACGGAGGCTCCAGTGAACAAACCATCGAACCACGCCACGGAAGCAGCGAACGGACCGCGCGGCGATCTGCTGTCGTATGAAGACATCTACCGCGCCGCCGGCATCATGAGTCCCGGCTCCGGATACGGCATTCATAAGGTCGTCGAGATGCTGAACAGCGAACGGATTCGTGACCTCTCGAAAGACGTCAAGCGCGCCTCGGTACTCATGGCGCTCGATGCAGCGGGCACTTCGGTCGACGAACTACTGACGGATGCCACCCGCCGCCAGAACGCGCTGAACGCTTATGAAGCAGCCCAGCGAAAGCAACTCGAAGACTTCGAGGCGCATAAGGCAAAAGAGAATTCCCGGATCGAAGAAGAGATTGAGAAGATTCGCGCGCACTACGCCCAGCGCATCCAGGCAAATCTCGACCAAGTCGCCAAAGAGAAAGACTCGCTGCACAACTGGCAGAACGCGATGCAGAGTGAAAGCCAGCGCATCGCCGAAGTGATCGATCTCTGCGGCAACCAGCCGGCGCCAGCCAAAACTAATTCAATGGCGGCTGCGGCCGGAGCACAGGCCTCCGGGGACAAGCCGCAACCAGCCCTTAAAGGAATCTCGTAAGCAGGGCTCCATTTCACGAGGCAACGCCTCACGGCATCTACTGGGTCGTCTTCACCCTGCGGCAAGCGACCAATAGTTTTGTCCAGGGCTCATCGTCTAGTTTGCTGATTTGCACGACCGGATGTCCGTTGGTTGTGTCTTGGATGAATTGCCCGTCGCCGATAAACATCCCCGTGTGCGTGATGTCCTTGGCCGACGAACCAAAAAACAGCAAGTCACCGGGTTGCAACTCGTCGCGCTTCACTGGCGTCACTCCGTTCCACGCTGCCTGTTGATCGGCGTCCCGCGGCATAGTAATGCCTCGCGCTCGCACGAGCATTTGCGTGAAACCGGAGCAGTCAAATCCAAAGCTCGACGTGCCTCCCCACAAATAAGGAGTTCCAAGGAAATGCTTGGCGAGTTCGATGGATTCGGGAATCGATAATGGCTTTGGATCAGAGATCACATCGCCCGACTGGATCCATGCCGTCGTCAGACCCGGCAAGTGTACACGCAGCCAACCTTCAGGCACTCGCTTCTCGGGCCTTCCGGTTTTCTCCTCCGAACCTTGCGCAATTTCTAATCTTGTTTCGAACGGCACGGTGATCACCGGCTTATGCTTGGTCACATCGGGCTCAGCATAAATATTTGCAAAGATGCTTTGTACCTGCACCGTCGGACCGGTCGTCGCGTAGCCATCTCCAGCCAACACGATTCGGAGATAACGGCTCGGAGTCCATCCTCTGTAGCGGTCGGGCGTTTGGATTCTCGACCATTCTCCGCGCGCTTCCAGCAGCCTGACGTTGCTTCCATAGATCGCCTGCGAAACCACGTCCGACTTTTCCGTCGGCTTCGAATACATGTTGGCAACCGGAACCACGACCACATGCAGGTTGTTCTTTGCGAAGGCGGGTAAGGTAACGAGAATAAGGACGGCTAATTGCGCGCCGACAAGAGATCGTTTGGGAATCATTCGCATCCTGAATTGAAGGCTACACGATACGACCTGCCGGCAGAGCGGAAAAGCATTCGTGCACGAATCGTCGAGGCTACTTCTTTCGTTCCGTTGCGCCGTCTACCAAGTAGAAACGGTAGGTGTAGGTCCAGGTGAATTCCTTGCCCGGAGGAATGTTGATCTCAATGAACGCCTCAGGAGCCACCACCGTTCGAACCGCCCAGACCCCCAGGTTCGCCAAAGGCCGATCGCCACGAATTTCAACGCCCGCCCCGGTTTTCTGATTCTCGACGCGGATTTCATAGTCCTTGGCTGTGCTCCCGAAGCCCTTGAATTCTCCGTAAAATGTGTCGCTGCCCTTGAACTCTTTTGAGAAGTGCAGTTGATTTCCGCGAATCTCGGCCAACGGATCCAGTTTTTCCGTCGGGTTGAGCGCGAAGGGAAAACTAATCGTCACATCCGGTCCGGTCGATTGATGATCGATCGTCAGGAAATTGTGATCGTACACTTGGGTTTCGATCGGCTTCGCCCCCGTGTTCGTCAGCCGATGCGCGATTGTCATGACGGGCTCATCCTTGAGCATGCGAATTGTTTTGCGGTAGCTGTAAGCGTATCCAGAGCCACAATCCACCACGTCCTGGGTGAACTCTATAGAATCGGCGTGCGCGTTAACACTTCGCTTGCCACTATTCAGGATCGCGTAATTGACATAGGAACTGTAGGGCGCGTCGTCGACCTTGCGCAGGGCGCCTACGCCAATCTTGCAAAATGCTTCGCCCGGTTTTGCTTCTGCGTATCCAAAGACGGTTCCGTCGGGACTGTTGACGAACTCTTGCACCGGACCGCTCGCCGCGCTGTTGATGCCAGCCTCAATGGGGTCGCCGATCACAACGTCAGAGACCGCCGGATTGAACTTCTCAAAAAACGGCCCAAAATAGTTGTGGCCTTTGTATTCGAGACTACCGATCACGCCTGCCCAATCGAATCGCGTGCCGCGATAGAAGCCCTTCTCCGCATCCGGCAGATAAACCGTTGCTCGCAGCACACCGTTTGAAATCTCGGCCTGCGGATAGGACTCAGGATATGTCTGTGCCGAACTGAATCCGACCGCAAGAACAACGAACGCAAGGAAGCAAGTAATGCTCATTGAGACGTGGTGGCAAGTCATCGCCGAAAGCACGGAATTTTTCCTTTCGCTATTCCGGGCAGATTGTAAGCCACGACTGATGCGTTGGCTATGCGAAGACGCGAGGCGCGGGCGATATTACGCGTTCAGTCTTTTTCCCGTCAGATCAGCAAGATATTGCGATTAAAGGACTTATCTAACCAAGGGGCCGCTCGTTGAACGCAAAATATTGATAACAAACGATTTACTCGCAAGATATTCATAACAAGGAAGTTAACCCGGAAGCTGGAGCGGCTCAGCTTGTCCACCTGGCTGCATCTTATTAAAACAAAATGAGTTAGCGGCAAGAGATTCGAGCCGTAGTCTGCAAAATCTTGACAAAGAATGACTTAACCGGCAAAGCACTGCGGCGACAAGACTCGAGCCGATCGACTTTGACGGTCGGGATCAAGTCAAATTCTACGTTGGCATCGCCCGGCGCCTGCCCTTCTATCCGATACCCGGTCCTGACTCATCTTCAGCCGTCAGAATGCCGATCATTTTCGGGAGAGTGTGTTCCGAGGATGGTTTCGAAAGTGTCTTCAGAGAAAAGAGCAAGCACGGCTGGAGATGGCCATTGAGGCGATCTCGCCAAATGAGCGCGCTGCCGAACAGTGTGCAGATACAAAACAACGAAGGCTCCCCAAGCCCTTCGACTGGTGCTGCATCCCACTGCAACGAGGTCCCTGTCTCTAAAACATATTGGTGGGAGCGGTCTTCCTAACAGCATTCGTATTACTGGACGGATCAAGCGCTGCATCGAAGCAGTGGGAAGGGGCTCCGCCCTGGTATCTGCCGGTCGGGTTAACTTTGGCACTGCTCCTGTCTGGGGGCATCCGTTTTGTACCTCTCGTTTTTTTCTGCAGCGTAGTCGCAGCTTTCGTGAACTACCACAGACCGATCTTTTCCTGGTGTGGCATACCTGGTGCGATTGCGTCGTATCTCGGTTACGTGGGCTCGGCCTGGCTTCTCAAGGAACGTTGGAAGATCAGCACCAGATTAAGCACGTTACGCAATGTCGGGCTCTACCTCGTTGGCTGCTTCTGCGGATCGGTAGTTAGCATGTTGATAGGAATTCTTACCCTTTTTGCGGATGGTTTGATCAAGCGCCCCGACATCCTACGGACCGGCGCCGACTGGTGGGTGAGCGATAGCCTCGCGTTTATCGCGTTTACGCCCTTTGCCCTGTTATTCATCGCTCCTGCCATGGAGCGTTGGTTGCACTCGGCAAACGTGGCCGGGTTACCAGGGGCAAGGAAGGCGGCGCACTCGGCCAGTGAGGCCATGGAACTGGCCGCGCATTTCGTCTTTGTAGTGTTTGCCATCTGGTTTGTCTTTGGCTATGCCCCCGCAATCCGGTATCAACCGCTATATATATTGTTCATCCCGGTAATCTGGTCCGCAGTTCGCCGTGGTGTTTCAGGGGCGGTTCTGACCACTTTCGCAATTTGTGCCGGGATGACCGTCGCCGCGTGGATTACTCAAGCACCGCGTGGATCCCTGCCGCGCCTTCAGCTTGCGATGTTGACGTTGGGAGTGACCGGTCTTTGCCTTGGAGCTGTCGTCAGTGAGCGCGAAACGGTCGAGAGCGCGATTCGCGCCTCCGAGAGACGATATCGCCTTCTGTTCGAGCGAAACCTGGCCGGCGTTTTTCGGAGCACGTTCGAAGGACGCGTGCTGGAATGCAATCCGGCGGCGGCTCAGATATTGGGCTACGAATCTGCGCAGAATGCTCTGGGCGTCTCCATCGCGAGCTTATATTTCTCTCCAGCCGACCGAAGAGCATTGCTGAAAAGGCTGAAGGCGGAGAAAGCAATCACAAACCGGGAGATCAGGCTCCGCCGCAAGGATGAGAGTCCAATCTGGGTGATGCTCAACTTGAGTGTGGTGGAAGATGATTTGCAGGGAGTCGAGGTAATTGAAGGGACATTGGTAGATATTACTGAGCGCAAAGTGGCCGAGGAGCAGGTTCAGTCGCTGGCATATTACGATGCGCTGACGGGGTTGCCGAATCGGGCTCTTTTGCAGGATCGATTGACACAAGCGCTAGCCAGTGCTCGCCGTCAGAACAGCAAAGTGGCACTGCTGTTCATTGATCTGGACCGCTTCAAAGTGATCAACGATTCGCTCGGGCACTCGATCGGTGACCTGCTGCTGGAGAGTGTGGCCGAGCGGCTCAAGAGCGTTATCCGGGAGCAGGACACGGTCGCTCGACTGGGAGGAGACGAGTTTGTGATCGTGTTAACCCACATGAAGGACGCACCTGATGTCGCCGTAGCAGCGGAGAGGTGCATGGATCGAATGACCGCCGGATTCGTTATCCAGGGGCACGCCCTGGGCATAGGGTGCAGCATCGGGATCAGCATGTTTCCGGACCATGGCGGAGATACCGAGACCTTGATCAAGCATGCGGATGCAGCCATGTACAGGGCGAAGGAGGTTGGCCGGAACAATTTTCAGTTTTTTACCTCAGAAATGAACCAACAAGCTATGGAGCGCTTGACCCTCGAAAACGGGCTGCGACAGGCGCTGGAGCGAAAAGAACTATTTCTGGTTTATCAACCGCAGATGGAAATTGGGACGGGAAGGATCAGTGGTTGCGAAGCACTTCTGCGGTGGCAACATCCGGAGTTGGGGCTCGTTCCACCGGATCGGTTTATACGAATCGCCGAAAACAGCGGACTGATTATTCCGATTGGTCAGTGGGTGCTCGAGACGGCCTGTTCGCAGGTGCAACAGTGGCTGAAGACGGGCATTCCACAACGGCCCGTGGCAGTCAATGTTTCCGCAGTGCAGTTTCGTTATGAAGGTTTCTGTGATCTGGTTCGAAGAGTATTGCGGAACACGGGCCTTTCGGCGCAATACCTTGAACTTGAGCTGACGGAAAGCGTTCTCCTGTCGAACGAAGATGTTACGCAGTCCGTTCTTCGAGACCTCAAGAGTATGGGAGTGGGGCTGGCGATTGATGACTTTGGAACCGGTTATTCAAGCCTCGGCTATCTGAAGCGTTTACCCGTCACGAAACTAAAGATTGCCCGCCCATTCGTTCGAGATGTGGCGACGGATCCGGATGATGCGGCGATCGCAGTTGCAATTATCAATGTGGCTAAGAGTTTGAATCTCAAAGTAATTGCCGAAGGAGTTGAAGAAGAAGCCCAGATGTCATTTCTGCGAGCACACGGTTGCGATGAAATTCAGGGATACTATTTCAGCCGACCTTTGCGTCCTGAGGACTTCGAGCGCAGGCTTCGAGAAGAGTATTGCTGGAAGGACAGTCAGGCTTACCACGCGTCGCAATCTTAAGGGCGTTGATGCATTCATGCGACGTCATTTCTCTCTATAAGCGTTTTCTCATTTGGTTTCGGTCAACAAACTGCATCGCCCTGTTCAGAGTTTCAGGGCGTACCGACAGTTGTGCCTGGCGCTCGGAGGTAGCGCTTGAAGTGCGGTCTCGCTCCGCGCCGTGGCGAAATGATCGGTCTTGCCCTGAGGCTGCGCGAATAACGATTCCACGGGAGTCTCTGATGCGATCGATCGGATGGACGTGTGTCCTAATTGGCCTATTAGCGTCACTTTGCGGATGTGGTGGTGTGAGCAGCGCTCCAAAAGCGGGATCGACACCGGGGCAAACACCGGCGCCATTGAAACTAAGCTACGCCACCGCAACGGCCACGTACCCCGTGGGAGCGGCCATCACAGCCAATACCCCAACGAGCAGCGGCGGAGCCGTGGCTTCGTACAGCGTAGTTCCGACACTTCCGTGGGGCTTGAGCCTCAACAGCACGACTGGTGTGATCAGTGGAACTCCGACGGTTGCCGCCGAGCAAGCCAATTACACGGTAACCGCCTACAACGCGGGCGGCAGCGCGAGTTTCATGCTGAGCATCACGGTGACAAGCGATGCTCCAGCCAACCTGACCTACTCGAGCAACCCGGCGGTTTACACGGCGAATGTCCCGATCATGGTGAATGTCCCCAGCAATACCGGCGGCGAACCGACACAGTACGTGGTGAGCCCGGCGCTTCCCTCAAAGCTGGTGTTGAACGCGACGAGCGGCATGATTAGCGGCACTCCATCGACAGCATCGCCTGCCGCTTCGTACACCATCACGGCCAGCAACGCGTTCGGAAGCGCTACGGCGAGGCTGACAATCACGGTCGGCAACAACATCGCAGCGCTGACCTATTCACCCAGCACGGTCGTCTACACAGTGGGACAAGCCGTCAGGTCTCTCACGCTGAGCAACGGAATCCCTGGGACCTATACGGTGAACCCGCCGCTTCCGGCCGGGCTCAGCCTGAACGGCAGTTCGGGAACGATCAGTGGAACACCTTCGGTTGTGACTTCGACCCGGACCTACACAATCGTGGCAGCGGCGTCGGCGGGCAATGCCGTGGGACGAGTGAGCATCACGGTCGATGCAGTATCTCCGTGGGCTCAGGCGATTCCCAACATGGATCAGACCATCACGCCGCTCGCGCCGGCCGGAGCGCAATTTCAGCAACTCAACCCTGATCTTGCGGACAATCCGGAGTGGCTGGCAACGCATGCCGCGACTACGACGGTGAGTCCGGACGGCAGCACCATGTTGGTGCTAACCAGTGGCTACAACCGTGTGTTTGACGAGGGTAGCAACTCGCTGACCTCTTTTTACGCGCGTGATTCCACCGAATACGTGTTTGTGTACGACATTTCCAGTGGAGCTCCTATCAAGAAACAGGTATTGCAGGTTCCCGTCAGCTATTTTGGCATCGCGTGGGATCCCTCCGGCACGCACTTTTACGTTCCGGGCTGCAGCTGGGACGACGTACACGTTTTCTCTTATAACGGCACGACCGGCCTTTGGGCGGAGGAGAATCTGGTTCAGAATTCGAATGGCCAAATATTGCCCGCGATCCATTTGGGTCATACCACAGGAGTGGGCCTGAATGCGGCTCCGCCGGTGGGAGCTGTGCCGGTAAACTCGCAGGTTTATGTCTATCCTTGCGCAGCCGGCATTGCGCTTTCGCCAAGTGGAAAGACCATGGCCGTTGCCAATTATTACAACGATTCCATATCGATCCTCACCGGAGGATACGGAAACTGGACGCCGGAAAATGTCGAAACTGCGCAACCGATCGCGGCTAGCGACAGTCCGGCCTTATCCAACCTGGATCTGCGCCCCGGAAAAAGCCTGGTGTCGGCGGCGTCGGGATCGCCGGGAGGTGAGTATCCGTTTTGGGTAGTGGTTCAGGACACCGTCGCCAACGACCCAAATGACGCACACGCTGTTGCCTATGTATCGAGTATTCGCGATCGCGAGATCGACGTGGTGCCTCTCACGGCGAGCAATTCGAAACAGCCGCAACTGCAAGTGACGGCGCGAATTGCTGTGAAGGGCCAGCCCAACAAGATGGTCCTGAATCGCGCGCAAACGCTGCTGTATGTCGCGGAAGATCAGAGCGATACGGTCGACGTCATCGATATCAACCCGGACGCGACGCTTTATCTGACATACAACACGGTCATCGAGACCATTCCGGTTCTCGCGCCCGCGGGAGTTCTGCCTTCGTCCTTTTACTATTCGAACTCGAACCAGGACATCGCGAATCCTATCTATACCGGTGCGAACACGAACAGCCTTACGCTCTCCCCGGACGAAAAACGACTGTATGTGACCAACGGCAATTTGAATAATGTTGCGGTGGTCCAGTTGACCGGCACGAATTCCGGCGACCAAGTCGTCGGACTAATTCCTACTGGCTGGTATCCGAACTCGGTGAGTGTCAACGCGGCCGGCACGTGGATGTATGTTGCGAATGCCAAGTCGCCTACCGGAGCAAATCCCGATTGGTGCTATGGCTATGGGCCAACGTCGTTCGAACCGAATTGTTTTCCGGCCAATCAATACAATCCGCAGCGGACGAAGGCCGGTCTGCAAAGCTTCCCGATTCCGACGGCGAACCAACTGGAGGGGCTGACCGCGCAGGTCGCCGCGAATGACCGGTTCTCCAGCAAAGAGAGCAGCAGCGATGCGAGAGTGATGGCGTCAGTCCGCCAAGGCATCAAGCACGTGATCTACATCATCAAGGAGAATCGGACCTACGATCAGGTACTTGGTGATCTGGTCGATGGGAAGGGCGCGCCGATCGGTGATCAGGACCCGAACCTAGTGCAGTGGGGGCAGGCAATTACGCCGAACCAGCACAATCTGGCGCGCACGTTTGTCACGCTGGACCACTTCTATGCGACTTCGGAAGTCAGCTATGACGGATGGCTGTGGAGCACAGCCGCGCAATCTCCGGATGTCGTCGAACATCAATACCCGGTCACGTATGGGTTCCGCGCTCTCAGCATAGATTCCGAAGGACTGAATCGAAGTGTAAATGTGGGGTTCCCCACGGTTGCCGAGCGCATGGCTGCGGATTCACTCACGCCCAACGATCCGGATATTTTGCCGGGGCAGACCGACGCGGGCGCTCCGGATGGGCCCAACGACGAGATCAATACCGGATACTTGTGGAACGCCGCTCTCCGCGCCGGTCTTAGCGTGCGCAGTTACGGCTTTTTTGTCGATACAACCTGTTATAACGAGCCGGCCTGTGCGATTCCGGTGATTCACGATCCGGCGGGATCGAAAACGGTGGTGGCACATCCAACCAATGCGGCACTGGCACCGTATACCGACCCCTACTACCGCGGCTTCGACAACAACTTTCCGGATTACTACCGCTTCAAGGAGTGGGAGCGGGACTTTGATGCAAACTACGCCAACGGCGGACTTCCAGGGTTGAGCCTGGTGCGCTTGATGCACGATCATACGGGAAATTTCGATACCGCCATCGACATGGTCAACACGCCGGAGTTGATGCAAGCAGACAATGACTACGCGGTCGGGTTGCTGGTTCAGAAAATTGCGGACAGCATCTACGCGCAGAACACGCTGATCTTCGTAATCGAAGATGACGCGCAGGACGGCGCCGATCACGTTGATTCTCACCGTACCATCGCATTTATTGCCGGCGCCTACGTGAAGCAAGGCGCGGTCATCTCCACCGCTTATAACACCGTCGATTTCATCCGGACGATGGAAGAGGTTCTGGGGGTAAAGCAGTTCCTGAATTTGAACGACTCCCTGGGCCATCCCATGGCCGATGTTTTTACAACTACACCGCAGAAGTGGAGCTTCACGGCTTCGCCTTCAGCGTATCTTTACAGCACGGCGTTGCCGCTACCCGCCGCTCCAAGCGGCATGAAAATTCCGAAGTCTACCCACGACTCTGTCTATTGGGCGCGCGTTACCAAAGGCCTGGATTTTTCTGACGCGGATCGCGTCGATCCACTTCTTTACAACCGCATTCTTTGGAAGGGCATGATGCACAACAAGCCATATCCGCCTTCACTGATGAAAAAACACTCGGATGATGACGATGACGATCGGCGCGCAAGAGCCAGTGATGCGACACCTACAGATTTCCGTCTCGGCACCACACGGAACCCGCAGGCCCAGTCCCCATCGATGACCGATAAATGACCTACACGGTGTTCTATCGACACAGGCGTCCGGGAGTTTAGGTTTGTGCATGGAAGGAAGTTTGCACCGAGAAAAGTCAGTCGATCTCATGGAGGCGCGGCGACGATTTCTTTCGCTACGCAAACGGCAATTGGATTAAGCCTACGGAGGTTCCAACTAATAGCCGTTATGTAGCCGTTGCCGGTTCGTCGCGCGAGGACCAATTGACTGAGTCGAGCCGTAGACGCACTGCGGCAGTTTTGAGGACGCAATCGAGGGGTGGTTTCAACCGCCACAACGGCAGCGTAGAATTTGTGGCAATTCCACGGAGTGCAAAAGTAATGCGCCGGTACCATCACATCGGAATTCCCACTACGGAAGCGAAGCCTGGCGAGACACACTTGAAACACCTGAAAGTCTTTGTCGTCAGCCACGAGAAAAGCGAATTCGGGGTGGAGTGGATGCGTTTCGAATCGGACGCGGCAGTCCCTGATCTCGTACGAAGAATTCCGCACGTCGCGTTTGAAGTGGATGATCTCGCCGCCGCGCTCGCTGGGCGCGAAATTCTGATTCCTCCCAACAGCCCGTCCGAGGGCGTCCGGGTCGCGTTTATCGTCGAAAACGGCGCGCCCATCGAACTGCTCGAATTCAGTGACCCCAACCACCCTGCCCGCCACCCGCACAGCAAGACACTATGAGAGCATGGGTCGCTCGCATATGAAGATGGCTATGACGTATCGGCAACCGAATTGAAGTTATCGAAAACTTTTCTCTTCCGACGACTGCAAGAGATTCTTTGACCAACGAATCAGCATGAGTAAGGGAAAAAGTGCTTCCGTGCGGGCGTATTCTGGAGATAAGTGATTGATTTGATTTGGCTGCCCCCCAGGGATTCGAACCCCGATATGCTGATCCAGAGTTAATGGATCACAAGGGCGAAAATCCTTGGTTTCATGCTAATAATTCAATCACTTACCTCCAACTCAAGCCCGCACGGAAGCACTTGTGTCAGGTATTGAAAAGGCTCGATTTAGCGCGTAGCGGATCAAAGCGTACGGCACATTTACGGCACACTTTCTTATGCTCGATTTTTCCTTTGGGCGAAGGCTTCACAAAGAGGACGGTTCACGACCTTAAAGGTGGGGACCCGAACGCTCGCATAGTCACTCTTCCCGGAGCCAGCACCTACATTTTATTGTCGAATGAGAACGACACCGTGCGTGAAATGCGCTCGATTGTAGGCGGCTTGCACTAAGCGACCTGTCAAGTGCCAAGGCGCGCCGACGCTTCGGCAACCTGATTGGGTTATTGAACAGACCCGATTCCTAGTGGCCGCTTGTGAGCTATCTTGCTCAGACGGCAAAGCCGATAGCTGTCATTGTTTATTCTGCTGAGTGTGTAATGGGCCGCGACCACCGGTTCGTAGCTCCAGATTCTGAAATCGATGCCATTTGAGATCCCGATTCACAATGAGTCGGTCGCATCCAGCCTTTCAGCGTTCTTCGTCCGTGTGTACACCGCGAAAGCTTGGGCGGACGGCGATTCGACGATGAATGCTCTCGAACATTGATAATTCAGAGCAAGACGTGCCGCGATTGGTGCGATTTTGCCCGGCGAAACAAAGGAGGGCAAAGATCATGCCTTTAATTCAAATTCTGGAAGTTCTCATCGTAGTGGGTGTCCTGCTGTGGCTGGTGAATCGTTTCATTCCAATGCAGGGATCCATCAAGTCGATTTTGAATGGCGTTGTGGTCATTGCCGTGGTTCTGTGGCTGCTGGATGTGTTTGGACTGTTTCATTCGTTGTCCCGAATTCACGTCGGCACACTGATGTTCCCGTAGGGGATACCAATCACAGAGTTGAACGCACGAATCCAAGATTTTTCACCATGCATTTACGGGGCAGACATCTGCCACAAGGAGATACTTTGAAGACTCAGTTTCTACTAGCAATCGGCCTTACCCTCAGTTTGAGTGCGTTTGCTCAAATCAACTCTCAGGCAACCGGGGACGTTGAGCATAGGAGTTCGACTCCTACGTTCCGCGTAACCGTCATCAGCCGCAGCGTACAAGCGGTCAACTATCAGCATCGCAGCGGATCCACGAAACTTGATTTCGTGGGCACGGATCTGATGCCTTCAGCCAACGGCGTTGCGGAGATCAATAGCAAGCGCGGGTCGATTGCGATCGAAGCGGAATTTGGCAACCTGCAGAGGCCCACGGCGTTCGGCAACGAGTATCTGACCTATGTCCTGTGGGCGATTTCGCCCGAAGGCCGAGCCGTGAATCTGGGTGAAGTCCTGCTTGGCGGGAACCATCGCAGCAAGCTGAACGTGACCACCGATCTTCAGGCATTTGCCCTGATTGTCACCGCAGAACCTTACTATGCGGTTCGCCAGCCCAGCAATGCGGTCATTCTCGAGAACGTGGTTCGCGAGGAGACCAAGGGAACGACCGAAGCGGTAAACGCCAAGTACGAACTGATGGAGCGCGGCGGCTACATTCCCACCGGCTACAAGTTCGATCCCGTGGTCTTGAATGCCAAGTTGCCATTGGAATTCTTCGAGGCGAGGAACGCACTGCGCATCGCTCAATCCGAGGGAGCCGAACAGTACGCTCCAGACAGTTACCAGCACGCCGTTCAATTGATGAACAATGCGGATAGCGCTGCCACCAACAAACATATAAATAGAAAGCCGCTGATCGCGATCTCCCGTGAGGCTGTGCAGACTGCTGAAGATGCACGCGCGATCGCAGTCAAGAAGATGGACGATGTGCGGCTCGCTAACGAACGTCGGGATTCAGCGGATGCTCAGGCGAGGTCACAGGATCAGGCGGATGACGCGAATCGCCAGAGACAGCAGGCTCTGTACGACACAGCGAAAGCCGAAACGGCGAAGGCGCAGGCTGAGTCCGATGCAGCTAAGGCCCGAGATGACGCTGCTGCTGCACAAGCTGCCACCGCAAAGGCGCAATCAGACATGGCTGCAAACCAGGCTTCCTCAGCGACGGCCATCTCAGCGGCACAAGCGGATGCGGACCAATCCCGCTTGGCGGCACAACAGGCGCAGTTGAACGTGCAACAGGCGGAGACCGACAAAGCCGCTCTGCGCGCGAAGTTGTCTGAGCAATTGAATTCGATTCTTCAGACTCGCGACAGCGCGCGTGGGCTAATCGTCAGCATGTCCGATGTGTTGTTTGACACCGGGAAGTATTCACTGAAGCCGGGAGCACGCGAGAAACTGGCGAAAGTCGCCGGTATTCTGCTCGCCTACCCTGGACTCAACATTGAAGTCGGCGGCTACACCGACAATGTGGGCGGAGATACGATGAATCAAACACTGTCGGAGAATCGTGCCGGCTCAGTGCGCGATTATCTTGTGCAGCAAGGCGTCGCTGCAAATTCGGTTTCAGCCAGAGGCTTCGGTAACAGCTTGCCAGTGGCCTCCAACGACAACTCCGCTGGCCGGCAGCAGAACCGACGAGTGGAACTTGTCGTGTCTGGCGAAGCCATCGGCGGCCCGGTAAACGCGACGACGGGAAAATTGCAGTAGGGCGAGCGACCGGCGATCGTTTGACCTAACCAGCCTAACTTTTATCGGCGCGAGTCGATTTCTCTGGACTCGCGCCGCTTTCCGTTCCGACACGATCCAGGTCATCTCAGAAAGATCGAGTCAGCAGCTTTTGCGACATTCCGAGAAGTGAGTCATAGTGCACAGACTCACACCCGTCCCGGTGAAATCCTTGGATTAACACATCGCCCTTCAATTCACGCAGCCCGCAGCACCAAGGTAGGACCGGGCAATCGAAGGATGATCTGACAAGGTGATTCAAAATGCGTAACATCCGATTATGGTTGCTAGCAGTTCTGATACTTTCTATTCCGGCCGCTGCGTTCGCGCAGCTTGGTGTGGCGATCACGACCGCTCCACCCGCGCTGCCTGTGTACGATCAACCCGTGGCTCCGGCCGACGGTTATCTTTGGACGCCTGGCTACTGGGCTTACGGGGATCAGGGCTACTTCTGGGTGCCGGGCACCTGGGTGATGGCTCCCGCAATTGGCTTACTCTGGACCCCCGGTTATTGGGGCTGGGGCGGGAACGCTTACGCCTGGAATGGCGGCTACTGGGGTCCGAATGTCGGTTTCTACGGTGGCATAAACTACGGCTACGGCTACGGCGGCAACGGTTATCAAGGCGGTTATTGGAACCACGGAGCCTTCTACTACAACCGCTCAGTGAATAACGTGAACATCACGAACATTCACAATGTCTACAACAAGACCGTTATCAACACCACCACGTTCAATCATGTTAGCTACAACGGCGGCAATGGTGGAACTCGTGCACGACCTACCGCGCGGGAACAGAGTGTGTCACGTGAGCGCCACATTCCTGCAACAGCGCCTCAGACACAGCATCAACTGGCCGCCGGCAGGAACCACGAACTCTTGGCGTCCGTGAATCACGGCAGACCGGCAATCGCCGCCACCGCCAAGCCTGCGGAGTTCAGCGGTCATGGGGTAGTGGCAGCCCGACAAGCGGGAGCACCTTACAAGGCTACCGAGAACAAGGCAACTGCGACCCGCACGAATGAGAATAAGGCGACTGAAAATAAGGCAGCCGCAGCTCGCTTGAATGAAAACAAGGCGGCCGCGAATAAGGCAACTGCGATCCGCAACAACGAGAACAAGGCTGCTGCAATTAGGGCAGCTGCAGCTCACTCAAACGAGAACAACGCAGCCGCGACCAGGGCAGCCGCAGCTCGTACAAACGTGAACAAGGCCCCTGCGAATAAGGCGGCTGAGAACCGCGCAGTAAGGTCCAATGTAGCTCGTCCGCAACCTCAGTCGAACAAGCCGACCATAACTCATGCACAGCCCGCTCCCCGTCCGGCGATGACAGCGCATACGCAACCTGCGCCTCGTCAGCAGAGTGCGCCTCGTCCGCAAGCCGCACCCCGCTCGCAGAGCGCGCCGCGCACTGAGACTGCAGCTCGTGCGCAGCCAGCACCTCATCCAGTGAGGGAAGCCCCAAAAGCCGAAGAGCGTCCTCGGAAGTAGCAAATTAACTGCTACGTGATTGTCTTTCGAGACGAAGAAAGGCGATTGACACTTATATTGGCGCGGATCTGATCCTTGGGCCCGCGCCACTTTATTGCTGCCTGCACTTAGTCATCGAAGGAAAGTCTCTCGTGGAGATGCGATTCATGCGTTGTCTCGCCCGCGCCTTTCCTGAGGCGGCGGATCACCCTTTGCATGAGTGTTTTTCACTGAGCAGTTTTGACCATCAGAGAACTGGCGAAACGCCTATAACCGAAGCTAAGTCGCAAGCAGAAGGAGCATAACAATGCTTGGAACCATATTGATCGTCATCCTGATCTTAGCCCTCGTCGGGGCGCTGCCCCGGTGGTCGCACAGCCGAGAATGGGGATATTACCCAACCGGAGGACTAGGGCTCATCCTTCTGGTCGTCGTCGTTCTCCTGGTCCTCGGACGCATTTGAGCCATGTGGCACACCTCCATGTCAAAAGGCGCTAACGTCGATAGTTGGCGCCGTTTGGCCTTGCGTGTATGTACTGTCTTGCTTATCGTGCTCATGTCCTGCAGTAGTTCGTCCGCCTACTCCGTTCTGACGCACGAGGAGATCGTGGACCTACTCTGGACCGATGAGATCCAGCCCCTCCTGCTCAAGCGATATCCCGGACTGACGCAAGACCAGATCAGAGAAGCACACGCCTACGCTTACGGAGGCGCCGTCATCCAGGATCTCGGCTACTACCCATTCGGCACTAGAGAATTCAGCGACCTGGTGCACTACGTCCGCAGCGGAGACTTTGTCCG
>Ga0070734_10000374_pt1 | contig 101021 bp, 76 predicted proteins | sample Coa_R1_8_FD_66444 | JGI IMG/M metagenome (GOLD analysis project Ga0070734, IMG submission 66444) | Surface soil microbial communities from Centralia Pennsylvania, which are recovering from an underground coalmine fire - Coalmine... | ecosystem: Environmental > Terrestrial > Soil > Unclassified...
GAGCGTGCACCATTCCAACGATGAGGCGCAGCCCCAGCATGACCACGGCGACCGCGGCCGTCATGCGCACCAGCGCGCGCCCCACGGGTTTCCCCTTCCACTGCCACGCACGCACATGCCGCAAACCTTGTATGCAGATGGCAATGATTGCCGCAGCCACGGGCGCGGCGTAATGCGGCATGAACCAGGTCTGCACAAAGAGCGCCAGGGAGAAGATGGCGCACGTCACGAGCAGCGGCCGGATTCGTCGATCGCGGAAGACGACCGGCAGCACCAGCAGAGGCAGCGTCAGCACAGGTCCGAGATAGAATTGCCAGGCCGTCGTCAGCTTCCACATCGTGAGCTCCAGGAATCCGGCCACGGTGCGCGCCTTCTGCACCGCACCCAATTCCCAACCCGTGTAGTAATCAGCCATCACCTTATGGCGATAGGCCGGAGCGGGCTTAGGTGTGTCCCACAGGAACACTCCGGCGGTGGCATAGGTCGCGCGGTTCACCTGGTAGGGCAGCGTCATCGGGCTGCCGAACACGCGCCAGTTGTAGTAACCCATGAACGCCGCCGTGGCCACCAGGACCACTGCCAGCGGCGCGGCAACGCGCCAGAACGCCGTACGAACCTGCATGAACCGCCATGCGACCATCGCCATCACCGTCGCCGCGAGCACCGCGCCCTCGTAGGGCCGGCTGTTCACGAGCATGGCGATGCCAACGCCCAGCACGATGGCGTCCAACGGGCGAGGCCGCCGCTGCAACCGCGGCAGAGCACCCAGCACCAGCGCTCCACCCGCTGCGGGCAGCGCACCCACCATGTAGCTGTTCGACCAGTAATTGAACGTCGCGAGGCGGATCACCGCGAGCGCCGCGCCGAACAGCGCCCATCCGGGCGGAAGCCAACCCTGCAGCATCCAACAGATCGCCCCGCACATCAGCGCGGACATGATCCACACCCCGAAGATGGGATGGCCCAGCACTTCGCCTACAGCCAGAACCAGGCCCTGACCCGGCGGATACATGGAGGCGTACGCAGGCTTGTGCTCGATCTGGAAGCTTTCGAAATGCACCCACATGGGATGCGTGGGATTCGCCAGCCGCCCGTGCGCGAACGTGTCGGCGGCCAGCAGATTGCTGAACTCATCGTGAATTCCCGGTTCGGGAATGGGCATGAACGGCGCGATCAGGCAGCGCAGCAAGAGCGCCGATCCCACAATCGCCAGCGTGGCGTTCCCCTTACGCCGGGCGAACTGCCCAAGGTAGCTCTCCACATGCGCGAACAGGCGAGCGCCCACTTCGGGATGGCGAAATGCCACATCGGCGCTGACGAGGACAGCGAGGGCTTCGATCACCAACAGCAGGTGAATCCAGACCCAGGCTAGAACGGATTCCAACATCGAGGCGCGATTCTCTATTATGACGGGGGCGCGCTAGAATCGAATGCTGAGAAAAATCAGATGACATTTCAGGTTTCCCGGCGGCTGGCGGCGGCTGCGCTCGTGCTGGCGAACTTCAGCGCAGCTCGGGCCCAGGCTCCGGCTCCTGCCACGGGGCGCCGCATCGCCATCACCATCGATGACGGCCCCGTCGTCGGTGAGATGAAGGATCTGGCCAGATTCCAGCGCATCGCCGCGAGCATTCTCGAGTCGCTGCAGGCGGAGAAAATCCCGGCGACCATCTTCATCAACGAGCGACAGCTCAATGTGCCGGGACAGCGAGACGGGCGCGTCGCCGTGCTGAACAACCTCCTCGATGCCGGCTACGATCTGGGCAATCACACCTACTCGCATCCCAGCATCAACGAGATTCCGCTCTGGCAGTTTGAGGACAACCTGGTTCAGGGAGAAGTGATCACGCGCCCCCTCGTGGAAGCGCATGGCCGCAAACTGGTCTGGTTCCGCTTTCCCTTTCTTGATTGCGGCAAGACGCCGGAAGTGCGCAGGCAGTTCATGGATTTTCTCGAGCAGCACCACTATCGCATCGCCCCGGTCACCGTGGACTACAAGGACTACATGTTCGCCGGCCCCTACAGCCGCATGATGAAGGCGGGCAGAGCGGAAGACGCCGCGAAGATCCGGCAGGCGTACCTGAGCGTGATCGACGCGGAATTCGAGATGGCCGAGAAGATCTCGAAGGATCTGTTCGGCTACGAGCTGCCGCAGATTCTGCTCATTCACTGCAGCGAGATGAACTCGGTGTCTCTGCGAGACTCCCTCGCGATCATGCGCAAGCGCGGCTACAGCTTCATCACGCTCGAAGAGGCGATGGCGGATCCGGCATACGCGGATCTCAGCCACTACAAAGGCGAAGGCGGATCCTGGTTTGACCTTACGGGGGATGCGATCGGCAAGCCCGTGCAAGACGATGCCGAGGGCCGCGTGCCCAAGTGGGTGACCGAGCTCGGCCGCTCTTCGCGATAGAGTGGTGTGGATGGAAGCTTACACTCCCACAGCGCGCACGCAGGTGAAACGCCTCGCCAAGCGCGGCGTCTACGATAAAGCGCAGGTCCACGCCATTCTCGACGAAGGATTTCTCTGCCACGTCGGATTCGCAGTCGATGGCCAGCCGTATGTCATTCCGACTGGCTACGCGCGCGTCGGAGAGATCCTCTACGTTCACGGGTCGGCGGCCAGCCGCATGCTGCGCGCGCTGGATACGGGGGTGGATGTTTGTCTCACGGTCACGCTGGTTGATGGCTTCGTCCTGGCACGCGCAGCCTTCCACCACTCCATGAATTACCGTTCGGTCGTGGTGTTGGGTAGAGCGCGTTTGGTGACTGACCGCGAGGAAAAGCTGCGGGCGCTCGAATCCTTCACCAATCACATTCTGCCGGGGCGCTGGGACGAAGTGCGGCAGCCGACGGACAACGAACTCAAGAGCACCAGTGTGCTGGCGCTGCCGCTGAACGAGGTATCGGCGAAGGTGCGGACAGGCGCGCCGATTGACGACGAGGAAGACTACGCGCTGCCTATCTGGGCGGGCGTGGTCCCGATACGAACGTCGGTGAGCGAGCCGCAGAGCGACGCCCGCGTGCTCCCCGGACTCACGCCGGTCGATACCAACCGGTTCACACGCTTTCGAAAGGCATAGCATGGACAGGCGGCATTTCTTCGGTAACGCACTGGGTCTCGCTGCAGCATCGCAGATGCCGGCAAGCGAGATCTTCATCGAACGCGCGATAGCAGGTGAGCCGCACAAGGGAAAGGTGCTGGCGCTCGTCACGCCGCATCTCGACGACGGCCCGCATTTCTGCTGCGGGACGGTCGCCAAGCTGCTCAGAGAGGGTTACACCGGCTATTTCATACGAACCAGCAACGACGAAAAGGACTCGTTCGATCTGTCGATGGGCGAAACCGTCGTACGCAACGAGCGGGACACCGCGGAGTTTCTCAAAGCCTGCGGACTCAAGCGGTCGTTCGATCTCGGCTACCGCAACCATCGCATGGATGACGTGGCGCGCACCGAAATCCGCGCGCGGCTCATCTTCCTGTTCCGTCTGCTGAAGGTCGACACCGTGTTCAGCTACGATCCGTGGGGGCATTACGAGGAGAATCCCGATCACTACGTGACGGCGCAGGCGGTGGAAGCCGCTTGCTGGATGTCGGGAGGGCATCTCGACATGCCGGAGCACTTCGAGGTCGGCCTGAAGCCGCACAGCGTTTCCGAAAAGTACTACTTCGCCCGCGGTCCGCAGTTGGTGAATCGAGTAGTGGACATCGGCCCCACGGCAGCAACGAAACTCGCAACGCTGCGCGCCTGCCACACGATGATGGAGCACTTCGTCAAGGACGTGAACGCGGCACTCAAAGAGAAGAGCCTGCGGATCCCGGCGCTCTCAGGCGACGAGACAGCGGCCATCCACGAGTTCACGAAAGTGACGATGGATCTGCGCGACGGCGCCCGCGGCAAGAAGTACGGTTTGGATTACGCCGAGGAGTTCCACTATATCGGTCCCGACACAACGCTGAACGATTACGTCGCGCGGAATGCGGTGAGGATCTGACGAGCCGTGATCGATCGCCGTGAAGGCGATGGCGGAGCATGGAAATGCACCCTGTGTTACGACCGGCTGAAGGGTGGAATGGAACCGGCCTGCGCGAAAGCGTATCCGACCGATTCCATCAAGTTAGGCGACATCGATCAATTACGCGAGATCGCGCGGTCGCGCGTGAACAGTTTGCACGAGCGGGGCATGGAGGAAGCTACGAGCGGTCGCAGCGGGCTGCCTCGGAGCGTTGGGCTCGCTTTGTCTCCGTCCCCTCGCCGGTGTCACCCTCCCAATGTTGATCTCGCGTATTCTTTACGCGGTCTTGTTCGAGCGGGATGCGTTCCCATTTAGTGCCGTGGGGCTTGCGGTAGAGCACATGATGCTCGCGATGCGATCCGGTCACGAGTTGAAACGTTGCCGCGCCCTTGGGACATAAGCAACCCTCCGAAATCGGGGATCTGGGGTCGCCCTCGATGACCATGATCTTTTCGTCTTTGACATACACCAGCTGCGCGCATCCAACGGCGCAGTACGGGCATACGGACGAGACGACTTTTTTCCGCAGAAGCCGTTCGCGGAGCCGTTCCCGCGTCCGCTGTGAACCGGCATTCGCTCCGAGCCCTTGCGGATCTCGAGTCACCAATTGCTGCAGGACAGGCCATAGATGAAACCCAGCGGCGCTCTGTTGCATGGTTGCATCCTAGCGCCGCCGGAATCCAGGGTCCATTAAGGTTCGGGGGCCATTGTGGCGGGCACAGCACTCATTCATGCCCGAGTGCACATTCCAATACTAAGGTGCGCAGAGCGGGATGCGGCGGATGGAGGGCGAGGATCATAGTCAGGTGATGGATCGGACAGACCCCGACAAATTTGGCTAGCGCGTGGTGACGTTCATGACGAAGTGAAGCACGGGAATTGCCCGGGCATAGTCCGAATGGATGCTCGGATGCAAGTTGAGAAGAACGAAAGAAGGCGAACACCCAATGTCATGGAAATCTCTGTTGCTGGTTGTTATCTCAGCGGGCACGATGCTGGCACAGGATCCACCGGCTCGTGTGGGCCGTATCAGTTATGTGACCGGCGCAGTTTCGTTTCAACCGGCCGGCGTAGATGACTGGGCGCCGGCTACGAGGAACCGGCCGCTGACGGTCGGGGATCAGCTCTACACGGATGCTGGAGCGAGGGCCGAAGTTCACATACCCGGGACCGCGTACAGGTTGAGTGCTCAAACCGTTTTCGGGTTTGAAAACCTCGACGATCAACAGTCGCAGGCGCGTGTTTCGGAAGGAGCGCTGAGCGTGCGCGTTCGCAGGCTGGAAGGAAATCTCGAGGTGGATACCCCCAACCTGGCTTTCACGATAACGCGTCCAGGGATGTATCGGATCGAAACGGATCCCAATAACTATCAGACCTACGTGACGGTTCGGGAAGGTGAAGGGCAGATCACGGCGAATGGCGGCACGTTCGCAGTGGAACGGGGACAGCAGGCGGTCGTATCCGGACAGAACGGAGACCAGTACAACATCTACGCCGCTCCCGGAGCAGATGACTTCGAGAACTGGGTGTTGACCCGAGACCGCCGCGAAGAGCGCGTGCGCTCGGCGCGTTACGTTTCACCTGACGTGGTGGGGTATGAGGACCTGGATGAATATGGCGACTGGCAGCATGTTCCCGAATATGGAGACTGCTGGAGGCCGCGCAACGTTCCCGCGGACTGGGCGCCGTACCATGACGGTCATTGGGCGTGGGTGGACCCTTGGGGCTGGAGCTGGGTTGACGACTCACCCTGGGGCTTTGCCCCCTTTCACTATGGGCGGTGGGCTTACATCGGAGGATCCTGGGGCTGGGTGCCGGGGCCGGTCAGGGTCGCCCCGGTGTATGCGCCCGCATTGGTAGCGTGGGTGGGGTTCGGAGGCGTTTCGGTGGGGGTGAGCGCCGGACCGAGCGTGGGATGGTTTCCGCTGGGTCCCCGTGACGTTTACATCCCGGCGTACGGCGCCAGCCGGGAATATGTGAACCGGGTCAACGTCACCAATACCACGGTCATCAACACGACCAATGTTACGAACGTCTACAACACGTACGTCCAGACGAAGACCATTTCGACGACGAACTATGTCAACCGAAACGTGCCAGGCGCCTTCGTGGCAGTGCCACAAAACGCGCTGACGGAAGCGCGCCCGGTGCAACAGGCGGCTATCCGGGTGCAGGCGAGCCAGCTGAGCGCGATCCGGTCGGCGGAACCGGCGCCGCGAGTTGCGCCCCAAAGAGCCAGCGTGTTGGGACATTCCGGCGCCGTGCAGGCGGCGAGGCCGGCCGCGACGGTGCTGAGCAGGCCGGTAGTCGCCAAGGTAAGCCCGCCTCCTCCGCCGCCGCCATTCCAGGCGCGCCAACAGATGTTGGCCAAGGACCCTGGCCGTCCGCTGCCAGTGCAACAGCTAAGGCAGATCGCGCAGCAGCCTGCCACGCCGGCTCCTTCTCAGCCTCGCGTCAAGGTAGTCGCGCAGGCCAAACCAGTAAAGCCGCCGGTGGTGAACGCACCGGCGCCTAAGCCGGGAGCGATGCCGCAAAACGCGGCCAGGAACGCACAGCAACCGACGCAGGGCGGAGCCGCGCCAGCCGTCCAGCCGCCAAATGCGCCGGGTGCTGCCCAGCAGCAGCGCGCCCAGCAGCCGCTGCCCCAGGGGCCATCACAACGGGCTACGCCAGCGCAGGCACCGCGACCGCAGGAGCACCCAGCGCCCCCGCCGAACCCTGTACGACCTTCTCCGCAGCCGCCAAGGCAGCCAGCGCCGCAGCCCCCACAACCACAGCGCCCGGCCCCGCAGGCTTCGCGGCCGGGCCAGGCGCCGACGCCGGTGCCGCAGACCAGACCGCAAGAAGCCACCCCGCCGCGGCCTCCGGAGGGAACCAGAAATCGGACCGTGACCCCGCCTCCTCCGCCGCCGCGGCCAACGCCGCCAGCCAACCGCCCCGCTCCGCCGAGGACCCCGGAGGAAAACAGGAACCGGACTACCACACCGCCTCCGCCGCAACCGCGGCCGGCGCCGCCTGCCAGCCGTCCCGCTCCACAGGAACCTACAGCCAGGCCGACGGCACCCCCGGAACAGCGAAGGGCTGCACCACCTCCTCAGGAGAGAAAAGCATCGCCTCCTCCACCGCCCGAACGAAAAGCTCCCCCGGCTCCGCGAAAGGAAGAGAAGGCGCCGCCGCGCAAAAACGACGAGAAGAAGAATCAGTGACCGGTTGCCTAATGACCCATTGATGTTTGCCGCTCACCAGGACGCGGGCGCCGCATGATGAACGGCAAGGGCGCCAGGCAAAGAATGACTACAGACATCACCCAGAAGCTGTTCTCGAAACTCAGCGTGCTCGCCTGAGCGTGAACCGTCCGATAGGCGAGAGCGAGCGCCTTTCTCGTGGCCGTCACTTTGTCGTAACCCTGGGCCAGAAAAACCGACTTCATACCGGCGATCCAGCGTTCAAAGTTGGGGTCGCCGTGGCTGGTGTGCGCAGCGAAGTTCATATGGTGAATCTGATTCTGCCGCGCAAGGAATGTGCCGAGCAGCGAAGTGCCGATGCTACCTCCTAAATTGCGGGCAAAATTCGAAAGACCGGAGACCTGGTTGTTCTTCTCGCGGGGTACGCCGACATAGTTGAGAGTGCTGATGGGCACGAAGATCAGCGGCAGGAAACAGACCTGCGCCATGCGCAGGAGAACCACATTGCTGAAGGCCATCTGCAGATTAATCGTGGTCAACCGGTGCAGCATGACGGCCGTGCCGACGAATCCTATGGAGATGAGCAGGCGCGGGTCGGCCCGTGTGGCGGTGAGCCGGCCGGCGATGGGCATCACGAGCATGAGCGCGAAGCCGCCGGGCGAGAGAGCTTCACCGGCGCGTTCAGCTGTGTAGCCCAGGCTGGTTTGCAGAAATTCCGGGATCAGTACCGTCGATCCGAACAGGACCATGCCAAGCGTGAAGGAAAAGAAGACGGCGGTCCCGAAATTCCGATTGCGCAATAGGCGAACGTCGACGATGGGGTCATCGTGAAACCACTCCCAGAGGAAGAATGCGATCAACACCGGGAGGCCCACGCCGAACATGATGCGAATGAGCGGCGAGGCGAACCAGTCATCCTCCTGGCCTTTATCGAGCACCACCTGGAAGCAGGCCACGCCGATGACAATCAACGCAAGCCCGATGTAATCGACACGAATACCCGATTGCTGGTTTCGCCGGATCCACGGAGGATCTTCCACCAGGCGGCTGGTAAGAAACAGCGAGAGCGCCCCGACGGGGAGATTGATGAAGAAGATCCAGTGCCAGTTGAAATTGTCGGTGATCCAGCCGCCGAGCGTGGGACCGATGGCGGGCGCTACCACGACGGCCATACCGTAAAGCGCGAAGGCCATGCCGCGCTTGGCCGCGGGGAATGTATCGGCGAGAATCGCCTGTTCGGAAGGCTGCAATCCGCCGCCGCCGGCACCTTGCAAGATGCGCGCCACGATAAGGAACGGCAGACTGGGCGCGATCCCACACAGGAAAGAGCATGCGGTAAACAGCACGACGCACGACATATAGAACCGCTTCCGGCCGATAACCGTCGACAGCCAGCCGGAGACCGGCAGAACGATCGCGCTCGAGACCAGGTAGCTGGTAAGCACCCAAGTGGCTTCGTCGTACGATGCGCCGAGAGAGCCGGCCATGTGCGGGAGAGCGACGTTGGCAATGGAGGAATCGAGCACCTCCATAAAGGTGGCCAACGTCACCGTGATGGCAATCAGGTACGGATTGTGCGAGGGCTTCCAATCCTCGTGCGGCTGACTGGGCGACATTATCTTGAGATTTGAACTTCCGGCTCCACCGACATTCCGGCACGCAAACGGTCGAGCCCCTGCTGATGGGGCTTGAATCGAAGGCGCACGGGAATGCGCTGCACGACCTTGACGTAATTGCCGGTGGCGTTTTCAGGAGGCAGGACGCTGCTGATGGCGCCGGTGGCGCCGCCGATATTCTGGACGTAACCGTCGAAATCCATGCGCAGCGCATCCACATAGATGCGCGCCGGCTGGTTGGGAGCGAGGCTGGCGAGCTGCGTCTCTTTGAAGTTGGCGGTCACCCAGATGTCGCCCATAGCCGCGACCGTGAGGAGCTGCTGGCCGGCGGCAACGTGCGCGCCGACTTCGGCCGAGCGCTTCATGACGATGCCATCCACTGGGGCGGTGATCCTGGTATAGCTAAGCTGCAACTGCGCCTGCTCCAAGCGGGCTTGCGCGCTTTGTGAATTGGCTTCCTGAGAACGCACAGAAGCCTGGCGAATGGCCACCTGCTGCGCAGCGGTCTGGCGGTATTGCGCGAGGCGGCTCTGTGCTTCGGCAACCTGGGCTTTGCGCTGGTCCACGATGCGCGCCGCGGAACTCACGGTGGCGCCGGCAGCGGCCACGTTCGCGGCCTGCGCCTTGGCCGTGGCCGCCACCTGATCGTACTCCTGTTGCGAGACCTCTTCCTGAGCGATCAGGATTTTGTAACGCGCCAGGTCGGCCTGGGCCTTCGTGTTGTTCGCTTCCGCCTCAGCCAGGCGCGCGGCGGCAGAGTCACGGTCGTGCTCGGCTGCGCCGACGGCGGCAAGAGCATTTTGGACGTTAGCCTCGCCACTCGAAACGTTGGCGGCATTTTCGGCCTGCGTGATGGGGATATTGGGCTGTTGAGCGGTCACCTGGCTGCGCGCCTGTGCCAGCGCAGCTTTGGACTGGTCGATGGCGACCTGAAAATCGCGGGGATCGAGGTCGACCAGCGGGTCGCCCGCGTGCACGAACTGATTGTCTTCCACGTAGACCTTCACGATGGTGCCATCCACGCGCGGACTGATGGGATCGAGATGCATTTCCACGAATGCATCGTCGGTGGATTCGAAATTGCGCGCGCGCAGCCAGTAAATGAAGATTCCGGCGCCCACCAGCAACAAGACGAGGAAGAAGATGATGAAGGCACGGCGGCGGCCGGCAGACCGAGAACGCGGCGTTGCGCTACCCCGCGGCGGCGCCGGCTGCGAGACGGGAAGTTCCTGAGTCTGCGGCGGGCTCATGGGCGATTTCCTTTCAAAAGATCAGGGAGCGCGGTTGCCGCCTGGCCGGCGGCGCGCGCCAGGTTGAGCCGAGCCACATCGAGGGAATACAGGCTGGAGACGTAATCCGCTTCGGCGGCGGCTACCTGCTCCTGGGCCTGCACGACTTCAACCGTATTCGCCACACCGAGACGGAAACGGTCGCGGGCCTCACGCAGGGTTTCGGCAGCGTACTCGCGATTGGTATCCGCGAGCTGGAGCTGGCCGACGGCGGTTCGCAAGTGGATCAGAGCCGCACGGACCTCCTGCTCAACGCGGCCTTTCTGATCGGCCAACTCCGCCTGGCGCTGCTGCAGTCCGGCTTGCGCCTGCTCGACTTCGGCTTTGATGCGGCCACCGGTCCACACCGGTACGTTAACCGCCCCGGTGACGGAGAATACACCATGCGTCTGCGCCGGGTTGGGGCCAAGAACTCCGTAATCGCCGTTGAGGGTCACCGAGGGCAGCCTTTCTGCGCGGGCGGCATCCACAGAGAATTGCGCGGCACGTACCTGCGCTTCTACGGCCTTGAGATCGGAGCGTTGAGCCAGCGCCTGTTGGATGGCGGAGGCGGGCTCGGGAATGGGAATGATATCGGGGGAAAGCTTATCGGAAAGGTTGATCTCCAGATCGAGCGGCAGGCCGATACTCCGCGCCAGCGCCAATTTCTGCGTGCCCCAGTCAGATTCGAGCGAGTTCAAGCGCTGCTGCTGGGTCTGCAATTCGACCAGGGTTCGCATGACGTCGATGCGGGCATTCGTGCCGGCTTGCTTGCGGACTTCAGCCTGATGGTGCACGGCGTCCGCGTTGGCCACCTGCGCACGTTGGGAGTCGATGCGTGCCGCGGTTGCGACGGTCTGCAAGTAGGCGCCCACCACGGCCATGACGACCAGTTCCCGCGCATCCTTGGCGGAAAGATCGCTGGCACGCTCGAGTTCCTGTTCGGCATGCCAATTACGGCGCGCTACCGGATCGTAGACCGAGGTGCTCAGGGCGCCTGCGATTTGCGTGAAATTGTAGGGGCCCACCACAGTGGGGATGGAGAAGTTAAGCCCGGGCGGCAGCTGAAATTTGAATCCATAGGCCGCGAGATTGGTCTGGGCCACAGTATCGGAGGCATTCATCGAGATGCTGGGAAGCAGCGCGGCAAGGGCACGCAGCCGCTCGGCTTTCGTCATTACGGTGGCATTGTTGGATGAAATGACGCCGAGGTTGGTGCGCAGACCGAGCCGAATGGCATCGGCGAGGGTGAGGTTGATGACAGCTTGGGCCGGCTTCGCTTCCGGAACGCTACCGGAAAAGTCGCCGCCCACCTGAACGCTGGTATTCAAGGTATTGGGGCCACCGGGAGAGGTGGTCTGCTGTACGCTGACGGATGCGCCGGCGGTGCGGCTGGAGAGAGGCAGATGGATGGGCTGGGAAGCTTGGGAGGCTCCGCCCGAGGCGGGGACTTGTGCGAAAGACGGGTATGCAGCGGCCGAGATGAGTATGGCCAGGCACACCCGAAAGGGGCGCCACGGCTCAAAAGGATTCACAGCCTTAATTATATACATGCATGAATGTATATAATGTAAGAACGTGATATTCCAGACAGCCGCCGTCGCTTCTCGGAAAAAGACGCGCCGCCGTGCCGTGCGGGCCCCCACCAAACATCAGCGGCGCACCGAAGCCACGCGGCGTGCCCTGCTGAAGTCGGCCCGCCGCATCTTTGCGCGCGACGGCTTCGAAGCCAGCCGTATCGAAGATGTTGCCTCCTCCATAGGGCACACCCGCGGCGCGTTTTATGCGCATTTCCGAACCAAGGATGACCTTTTCTTCGCGTTGCTGGAGCAGGAAGCGCAACGGCGCGTGGACCGCATCCACAAGATCGTCGCGGGCGAATGCACACCCGCGGCGCGGAGAGCTGCCGTCCGTGAATTTTTTGTTTCGCGCATCAGCGATCGTGGCTGGGCCATGCTCATGATGGAATTCAAGCTGTTCGCGGTCCGCCACCCGGAGTTGCGGCCGCGGCTGGCGGCTACCCATCGCCGCATTCGCGCCTCACTACGCGTGGAGGGCCTGGGCGAGAACTTGAACGACGTCCGCAGAGCGGCGCTGGAAGCGGTGCTTGCGGGATTCTCGCTGGAACACGCCTATGATCCGCTGCGGCTTTCCCGGCGCGATGCGAAAACCCTCCTCGGTGACGTGTTCGACGCGCTAGTGCCGGAGAGGGACCCGTGGAGGTAACCGGCAACTCACGCTCCTGTTACAAGCAGGACACACGGGTGGTAAGGGGGGTCCCATTCGGAGCTACAATCATTTCAATCAGAAGCCGATGATTTTTCAAGAACGCGCGCGTCTTTTGCTTCTTTTCACTTTGTGGGCCGGCATCCTGGCGGCTCAGACGCCTGCTCAGATCGAACTGTTTGAAAAGAACGCGCGTCCGCTTTTCGCCGAAAATTGTCAACTTTGCCACAATGCCAAGCTGCGCAGCGGCGGCTTTGATTTGAGCACGGTGGACGGCATGAAGGAAGCGGCCGCCATGGGCATTTTCGGAAAGGCATCGGACCCCGATCACAGCCCGATCCTTCGCGCTCTGAGTTACGAGAATGGGATCAAGATGCCTCCGCAGGGAAAGCTTCCGGCGGAGAAGATATCGGTCCTCCGCGAGTGGATCGCCGCGGGGGCCCCGACGCCTGCAGCGGCGGCCAGCGCGGACAATTCGCTCGCGGGCACGGGAGTTCGGCCGGTTGCACTGCGCGGAGTGATCACGGACGCGGACAAGAACTTTTGGGCTTTTAAACCGTTATCCCAAAATCCACCCCCGCTACCGCGAGGCAAAGCATGGACTGTCAATTTCATCGACCAGTTCATTCTGGCCAATCTCGAGAAAAATGGTCTGAAGCCTGCCCCGCAAGCGGACAAGACCACGCTTCTGCGCCGCGCGACGTTCGATCTTACCGGTTTACCGCCCACCGAAAAAGAGCTGACGGATTTCCTGGCCGATAAATCGCCCAAGGCTTATGAAAAGGTGGTTGACCGGCTGCTCGCTTCTCCGCGCTACGGCGAGCGATGGGGGCGCCACTGGCTCGACGTGATGCGGTATGCCGATTCCACAGGCAGCGATGAAGATCACCGCTATCCTCATGCGTGGCGCTATCGCGATTACGTTGTACAGGCGTTCAACAGCGACATGCCTTACAACCAGTTCGTGCGTGAGCAGCTTGCCGGAGACATTCTGGCGGCGGATCCGAATTCCGGCGTGGGCTATCGCGGCATCGTGGCGACGGGTTTTCTGGCTTTAGGCAAGAAGGCTCTGGCACAGAAAGATCTGCCGCTCAAGCGCTATGACGTAGTGGATGACCAGATCGAAGTCACCTCAAAGGCACTCTTAGGCATTACGGTCAATTGCGCGCGCTGCCACGATCACAAGTTTGATCCGATTGCGACCAAAGACTATTACCAGATGGCCGCCATTTTTGCCTCCACTCTCAGTTACGAGAAAGGCGAAACGGGCGATCCCATTCAGACACCGCTCACTGCAGCATCCGAATACGATGCCTTCTACAAGCAATGGCAGGACTATAACGAGATCCAGGGCAAGATCGGCAAGATTCTGAAATTCGACGAAGAAGCGCGGAAAAAGCGCGAGGCCGATGAGAAGCAAATTGCGGAATACATGCTTGCCGCCTATCGGGTTTATGCGAAACACGAAGCCCCGGACCCGAAGCTGGATGCCAAGCTTGTTGGGAAATGGGTTGCCTACCTGGGGGACGCGAATCGCCCGGAACTCAAGAACTGGCGTACAGCCAGCGATGCGAACCGTGCAGAAGTGGCCGCGCAGTATCAGGAAGACTTCCGGCGCAGTGGTTACCGGTACGATCAGGACCTCAGCTGGTGGAGAGAAACCGAGGAGAGTTATCCAAAAGCGGGCAAAGTGCCCAGCGCGCGGCCATTTCTTAAGGCAGACGAACACGGGTTTTTCGTGAACGTATGGCAGAACAGCGGGCCGTTACATCGCACTCGCGAAGAGCAACTCGCCACACTTGAACCTGGCAAAGCGGACGAAGTACGCAACCTTTTGGCGCAGGCAGAAAGCATGGAGAAAGCGCTGCCTCGCAGAGAGATTCCGATGGCCTGCGCTGTCAAAGAGGGCCAGACCACGGAGCAGCATGTGTTTCTTCGCGGGGATTACCACAGCCTCGGGGATCCGGTAGAACGCACTGCGCCCGCCATTCTGCGGCTCGACTTACCACTCGAACCTGTGAAGACGAAGAGCGGCCGCCTGGAACTTGCCGATTGGATCGTGGATCCGCGCAATGCTCTTCCCGCCCGCGTGATGGCGAATCGCATCTGGCAGGGCCATTTCGGCGAAGGTATCGTTCGCACGCCTGACAACTATGGCCGATTAGGGGACCGTCCGAGCAATCCTGAGCTGCTGGACTATCTGGCGAAAACATTCGTTGATAACGGCTGGTCCATCAAGAAAATGCATAAGCTCATCATGCTGTCGAACACCTATCAGATGAGCGCCGCTTTCGACGAAGAGAAGAAGGCAAAAGATCCGGAGAACCGCCTGCTCTCACACTTCCCCCGTCAGCGTCTCAGCATCGAAGAGATTCGGGATGCGTATCTGGCGATGGGCGGCGATCTGGATCTGACGATGGGCGGCACTCTGGATCCGGGCGTCGGCACCGACGGGGAGACCAGCGCGAGCCGCATCAGCATGAATCCGGAGAAAACAAATCGCCGGAGCATCTACCTGCCGCTGCGCAGATCGAACTTGCCGACCCTCTACAGCCTGTTTGATTTTGGTGACGCCACGACGCCGGACGGGCGCCGCAGTTCTACGATTGTGGCGACACAGGCGCTGTTTGTGATGAACAGCCCGCTGGTGATCCGCGAAGCCGATCATCTCACGGCAAACGTGTTGAAGCAGGAAAAACTCGACAGACGCCGCGTGGAAGAGATCTATCTTCGCGTCCTCGACCGCAGGCCGGACGCCTCCGAGATGGATCGCGGCCTCACGTATGTGGCGAGCCTGCGCCGGAAGTGGAACGACATCACAGAAGAGAAAGCCTGGACCAGCTTGACGCACGTGCTCATGGCCTCCAACGAGTTCATCTTCCTCTATTAGGTGAAATATGGACATTCGCTCGTTTCTCACTAAGCCGCCGGCACGTTCGCAGTACTCGCGCCGCGCCATGCTGCGCGCAGCGGGCTGCGGTTTCGGATACATGGGCCTGCAATCCCTCTTTGCCGAAGTCGCGATGGCGGACGGCAGTGCCGATCCGCTCGCCCCGAAGAACCCGATGCTGGCGGCGCGAGCAAAACGGGTGATCTTCCTGTTCATGCATGGCGGACCGTCATCGATCGACACTTTCGACCCGAAACCGTACCTCGACACTCACGACGGCAAACCACTGCCCATTAAACAGCCGCTCACCTTCGCTGCGGGGGAAACGGGCGGATTGATGAAATCGCCTTGGACTTTCAAGAATTGTGGTCAGAGCGGCTTACCGATCAGCAACCTGTTTCCGAACATCCGGGAGTGCGCGGACGATCTTTGCGTAATCCGGTCGATGGTTGGCGAAGGTGTGGATCACGGGGCAGCGCTTTTGCAAACCTTCACGGGAACATTCACCTTTACGCGCCCCAGCATGGGCTCGTGGGTGCTCTACGGGCTAGGATCGCAAAATCGCAATCTTCCGGGTTACATCACGATCAAGCCTGCGCTATCGCACGGCGGTGCGAAGAACTGGGCATCCGGCTTCCTTCCGGGCGCTGTTCAAGGAACAGCGATCGGCAATGCGGGCATGCAAGTCGCCGACATTCAAAAAGAGCCCATCGAATACCTGGTCAATCAAGGGTTCACGCGCGAGCAGCAACGCTATGAACTGGACATGATTCAGGCCATCAACCGGAAGCACCAGGAACTTTGGAAGCTGGATGATGAGCTGGAAACGCGCATCCAGTCGTTTGAGATGGGTTTTCGTATGCAAGCCGAGGCCGCGAAGGTATTCGACGTCTCCGGTGAATCGGATGCCACGCGCAAGCTATACGGTCTGGATGAGCCGGGCACTGCGGATTTCGGCTGGCAATGCCTGCTGGCGCGCCGCCTGGCCGAAGCCGACGTGCGCTTTATTCAATGCACCCACAGCTACAAATGGGATCAACACTCGGATCTTTTCCAGAAGCATACCGAGAATGCCGCTGAGGTCGACAAACCGATCGCCGGGTTGCTGAAAGATCTGAAAGCGCGGGGCCTGCTGAACGACACACTGGTCATCTGGTCGGGTGAGTTCGGCCGTACGCCTGTTTCGCAAGGCGGCAACGGCCGCGATCACAACCCTTATGGCTATTCGCTCTTCATGGCGGGCGGCGGCGTGAAGGCCGGTTTTGCTTATGGAGCAACGGATGAGTTCGGTTATCATGCGACGGAAAACCGCATGCACATTCATGACTTTCACGCCACGGTTCTGGCGCTTTTGGGTTTAGATCATCTTAAGCTGACGTATCGCTACTCCGGCCGCGACTTCCGATTAACCGATACTGCCGGCAATGTGCATGACAGCATCTTTGCGAACAAGGTAAGCGGATAATCGCAGGAAGTTTGAGTCAGACTCGCGGCTCAAGGGCAAATGCGCCCATATCAATTGAAAACGGTGCAGACTCCTAAGGAGTGACCGGCCGGATTCCCCTTCCGATGTCCGCAGATTGCGGCAACCGCTTGATCCTCAGAGCAATGTCTACAAAGTACCGCGGCGTTTGAAGGACTATTTCCTCGCTCTTCGGATTCAGTGAAGTCGATTGAATCACGGCGCCGGATGAGGGACTGACCCACTCCACGCGGTAGGCGCCAGGCACAATTTTCAGGTTGATCTTGTCGGTGAACCAATCCGCGTTGACATTGAGACGGCTCGCGGTGCGGCCTTGCGACCAATCCTCTTCCCACTTCCGGCTTCCGTGAAACAGATAGAGGGCGTACTGCTTGCCGGGCTCCGCGATAGCCCGCGCCAGCGCATCGGAACCGTCGATGTGGAACTGAGTGAACTTCGTCATCCGGATGAAATCGAGGCTGTGCATGAAGTCCGCCAGGACACGCTTCTGCGGCAGGATGACTTTCTGCGTGCTGGTTCCTTCGCCCGACGGGTTGGTGACGGAGAATTCCGCGTTGAGATGGATGAGTCCGGCAAGTCCGCCCACCATGCCGTACCAACCCTCGGCGCGCGTTTCTTCCACGGGATGCGCTCCGTACCACATGGGATAGTAAGCCGTTTCCACGTCAATAATCGGCTTGTTGTCCGAATAGTTCTCGTCCAGCGTCTGTTCCATCGGCGAAATGTATTCGGTGGGAAGCCAGGAGATGCGGTTGTCCTTGGTGAAGTCGGGCGTCGCGCTGTGAGCGGTTTCGCCATAGATATGCTTGTTGCGGTCCACGCCGATCAGGGCATCCAGCAAGATGCTGTTCCATGGCCACGAGTTCTGCTTCTCCATCTCGGGCTCGTCGGAGATGTCGAAAATAACGTTGTCGAATTCAGTTAGTGCCGCGGCGACCTTCTCCACGTACTTGCGCTGAAATTCAACCAGCGCTTTGTCGGCGCCGGTGGTGAATTGTTTGTACTCCAGCGTGCCTACGCCCTGGATGTTGTTGGTGTGATAGAAGGGCTGGGCCGCCCAGCGATCGTCATACATACCGTTGAAGAACGCGATCTCGACAATGATGTCGCGCCGTCCGGCCTGATCAACGTAGTCTTTGAGCCGCTTGAAATACGCATCGTTCCAGGACGTCAGATCGTATTTGTAGCGGCCCAGGTGCGGGTCGGCGCCGGTCTGTGTTGATTTGGTCCAGGGCAGAAGATAGCGGTCCGGTGCAGGTCCCAAGGGATTCCCGGGCGCATACTGGTCTTTGAGTTCCACGTAGCCTCCCGGGTAGATGCGGGTGAGATTCATCCCATACTCCCGCATGCGGTCGAGAAAAGGAATGTAGTCAAAATCGAGGTTGATCACCGCACCGTAATGCTGGTCGGTGGTGATCAGAACCAAAGGTTTGCCGTGATAGATGAAATAGTGAGGGTTGGCGGGATGTTTGCCGATCGGGTTGGCCAGGAGTCCTTGAGCCAGAAATAGAACAGAAATTGGAAGAATGGATCTCATGGGGTTGATTGTCGACACTCTCACGTGTCGAGTTGATTTTTTGTCAACCACCGGCGTTTGTCAAGCGGGCGTCGGTCGGTCTGGAGCCCTAGGATTGCTCTCTCCGCCCAGCCGATGATAATGTAACGGCCGGTATGAGCAAGTCTCGCAGGTTTGAAGTAAGAGCTGCGCGCGAAATCAACAAAGATACGTTCATCAAGGATTGGCCTGAGGCAGGTCTGGCGCTTTACCGCTCGACTAACGATCCGAGACCCAGTCTGCGCATTGAGAACGGTGAAATTGTGGAGATGGACGGCAAGGTACGTGAGCAGTTCGACATGATCGACACGTTCATCGCGTGCCACGCCATCCGGCTCGAGGTGGCCTGTGAAGCGATGGCCATGGATTCTCTTCAGCTCGCGCGCATGCTGGTGGACATTCACGTGCCGCGCTCGGAAGTGGTCCGGTTGATGAACGGCCTGACGGCCGCAAAACTCGTAGAGGTTGTCAGCCACCTCAACGTAGTCGAGTTGATGATGGCCCTGCAAAAAATGCGCGTGCGGCGCACGCCGGCAAACCAGGCGCACGTCACGAACCGGAAGGACTCGCCGGCGTTACTCGCAGCGGATGCGGCGGAAGCAGCACTCCGCGGTTTTGCGGAGATCGAAACAACGGTCGGCGTGGCCCGTTACGCCCCCTGGAATGCGCTGGCGGTACTGGTTGGTTCTCAAACCGGCCGTGGGGGCGTGCTCACCCAATGCGCTGTCGAAGAAGCGATGAATCTGAAACTGGCGATGAAAGGCCTGGTGACGTATGCGGAGACGCTGTCGGTTTACGGTACGGATCCGGCATTCGTAGATGGCGACGACACTCCCTGGTCCAAGGGTTTGCTGGCTTCGGCTTACGCATCCCGCGGTGTCAAGATCCGGTTTACGAGCGGCACCGGATCGGAAGCCCTCATGGCGCATGCCTGCGGCCAGTCCATGCTGTACCTTGAGGCGCGATGCCTGCTGATGACGAAAGGGGCCGGCAGCCAGGGGGTACAGAACGGATCCATCAGTTGTATTGCCCTTCCGGAATCGCTTCCCGGGGGAGTAGCGGCGGTGGCGGCGGAGAATCTGCTGGCCGCGATGCTCGATCTGGAGGTTGCCACCGGCAACGACGCCATGGCGTCTCATTCCGACATTCGCAAGAGCGCCAAGCTGATGTTGCAGTTCTTGCCCGGTTCTGACTTCATCTTTTCAGGCTTCAGCTCCATTCCCAGACAGGACAACATGTTCGGAGGCGGCAACCTCGACGCCGACGACCTGGATGATTATCTGGTGCTGCAACGCGATATGAGAGTGGATGGCGGCCTGCGGCCCGTGCGGGAACAGGAGACGCTTGCGGTGAGGCGGCGGGCCGCGGAAGCCCTCGCGGTGGTTTTCGAGAAGTTCGGGTTCCCTGCAATTTCCCCGGCGGAAATCGACGCCGCCGTTACTGGATATGCCAGTTCCGACATGCCGGATAGAGACATGGCGGCGGATCTCGCCGCAGCCGAGGGGTTTCTGGCAGGGCCGGATAGTGTGCTGGCAGCTGTACGTGAACTCGCTGCGAGAGGGTTCGGGGATGTTGCCGAAAACATTTTCGAAATGGAACGGCAACGCGTTGCCGGAGACTATCTCCAGCCCGCGGCCATCTTCGCGCATGATTTCCGGGTGCTTAGCGGCGTCAATGACGCGAACGACTACCAGGGGCCAGGCACGGGCTATCGTCTGGACGGCGCACGCTGGCAGGAGATCTGCGACATCCCCCAAGCTTACGATCCGCGCCGTCCGCCCGGTGCGGCATCCGCCGCGAAACTGGAAGTCGAGGAATGTGGAGAAGCGCGTGCCGGCACGGAAATGGAAGTGGTCATCGCTGTCGGACCCGGGTTTGCCACCAGACTACAACAGACGGTTAATGACCTGCCTCTGGCAAGCGTGCTTGGCCAAATGATCGCGGGTATTGCGGACGAGGGGGTTAAGGCCCGCGTGATCAAAATCTACCGCACGTCCGACCTTGGGCAGATTTCTTTCGAAGGATCGCAACTTAGCGGATCCGGAATCGCCATTGGACTGCAATCGAAAGGCACAACCGTGATCCATCGCCGCGGCATGCTGCCACTCAACAATCTGGAGCTGTTTTCGCAAGCTTCCCAGTTGTCTCTCGCACACTACCGGGCAATCGGTCGAAATGCAGCCAAGTACGCTCGCGGCCGGCCCGCAGAACCTCTGCTGGTTCCGGTGGACAACATGGCCCGGTTGAAGTATATCGTCAAGACGACGATCCTCCACCGGCACGAAACCGAATGCGTATGCCCGGGCCGCCCACCAGAGCTCCTCAGGATAAAACAGCTATGACAAAACACGAGAAGCACCCGCCGCATAACAGCCGCACGATCAAAAGCAAGACGGGCGTGCCTCTGGAGGATCTGCGGCTGGACCGCCTTGCCGGAGGGTGGGGCATGATGGAGGACTTCTCCATCTCGCGCGACACTCTGCTCAGACAGGCGGAAATCGCGGAATCCGCCGGCAGAAGACAACTGGCGGAGAATTTTCGACGAGCTGCCGAGCTGGTTCAAGTGCCGGATGAAGTCATCCTGCGGGCATACGATGCCTTACGGCCATTCCGCTCCAGTGCAAGCGATTTAGCGGAACTCGCGAATGAATTAAATTCGCGCTATCAAGCTCCAGAGTGCGCCCGCTGGCTGGAGGAGGCAATGCATGTCTATGCACGTCGAGGCCTTCTGAAGACCACGCCCCGAAAATGAACTGTTTCGATTAAAGGCATGTGCAACGCGTTTGCCGAAGCCCGTGCGAACGGAACCATCCGGCGTGGACTTCCAGCGATGAGGACCTGCAGACCATAGCAAGTTGTGTCCGGCGCTGCCCGTGTCCAATTTGAAGGTCCGGCACGTACCACGGGCCATGATCTATCTGATCATGAGAATCAAAGCAAGATCCGGCAAAATAGAAGAACGCACAAATATGGCGAAGGTCAACGAAACCGGTGAACAGCCCAACCGTCGCGCCGTCACTGCCGAATCGATGGCGGCAAAACAACGCGACATATCCGTCAGCGAATTTTTTGCGAAGAACAGGCATCTGCTGGGCTTCGACAATCCGAGAAAGGCGCTGCTGACGGCAGTCAAAGAGGCAGTCGACAATTCATTGGATGCTTGCGAGGAAGCGGGCATTGTCCCCGAGATCTGGGTTCATATCGAAGCTACGGGTCCGAACCGGTACAAAGTCGGCGTCCAGGACAACGGGCCGGGCATTGTCAAAAAGCAGATTCCGCTCATATTCGGAAAGCTGCTCTACGGTTCGAAATTTCATCGACTACGGATGAGCCGGGGGCAACAAGGAATCGGCATCAGTGCTGCGGGGATGTACGGGATGCTGACCACGGGCAAACCGGTAAAGATCGTTTCCATGACGTCGCCAAAGAAGCCGGCGCACTATTTCGAAATCCAGATCGACACGCGACGGAACATGCCGGAAATCATCAACGGCAGAGGGGATGGCGAAGACATTCCGGCGGGTGAAAAAGGCCAGAAGTACATTAGCGAGCATGGTATCGAATGGGTATCACACTACCCCATTCCGGATCGACAGTCCCATCCGGCTGAAGTGCGCAGCGGTACACGTGTGACGATCGAGCTCGAAGGGCGTTATCAACGCGGGCGCGGCAGTGTGGACGAATATCTGGAGCAGACGGCGATCGCCAATCCGCACGTAACAATTCACTATATAGATCCCGATAGCGGAGCGACCACGTATTCGCGCTCCACAACTCAACTTCCGCCGGAACCTGTTGAGATCAAGCCGCACCCTTACGGCATCGAACTCGGGCAGCTGGTGACGATGTTGAAGAGCACCGCGGCGCCCTCTATGGCGCAATTTCTGACGACCTCGTTTTCGCGTGTGAGCCCAGGGGTCGCACAGAAGATCTGCGAAGCAGCAAAGATCGGCGCTCGCAGCAATCCCAAAAAGATCGGACGCCAGGAGGCCGACTCCCTTTATAAAGCCATTCAAGAGACAAAAATCAGCGCTCCGGCGACTGATTGCATCTCTCCGATCGGAGAGGGGTTGATTCTGAAAGGCCTTCATCAGCAACTGCCGGGCGAATTCTTCTGTGCCGCTACGCGCCCGCCAGCCGTCTATCGCGGGAACCCATTTCTGATCGAGGTGGGACTTGCCTACGGCGGCGCCAGTGCAACCCAGAAGGTCACGCTGGAGGCATTGACCGACCTACTCAGCGAAAGTGATGCGCGCTCGGTGAAGCAATTTCTGCTGACGACGTTCGATGGAGTAGGCGCGACCGGCGCCGACAGAATCCTGTCGCAGGCAAAGATCGGAACCCGTCAATCGCCCGCGAAACTCAAGAAGGAGGAAATCGATCAACTTTTCGCCGCAATGAAAAATGTGAACCTGAGCGAAAACCAGTCGATGCAACTGCTGCGCTACGCGAACCGCGTTCCCCTTCAGTTCCAGCCAGCGGCTTGTGCCATAACCCAGTCGCTCACGGGGACCAACTGGCGAGCTTATGGTTTGACGCAATCGCGCGGCCAATTGCCTGTCGGTCCAGTCACCGTGATGGTGCATGTGGCCAGCGTATGGGTGCCGTTTACCAGTGAATCGAAAGAAGCCATCGCATCGTATCCCGAAATCATGAAGGAGTTGCGGCTCGGGCTGCAGGCGGTGGGAAGAAAGCTGGCGGTTTACCTCAACCGGCGTAAACGGGTGCGTCAGGAAGGGGAACGTCGCGAAATTTTCCTGCGCTATCTTGGTGAAGTGGCAGCCGCCGTCGCCACCATCAAGGATTATGGGGAGCGCCCGAAGAAGGATCTGTATGGGCGGCTGGTTGACGTCGCGAAACGTAAGACGGCGGTGGCGGATACGCAACTGACCGACGAGGGGAAGAAGCACGAAGACGCTGCCGAGGAGTTTGGCGAGAACGTGCTGATTATCAACCCGGATGAAACGTCCGGCGAAACGGCACCGTCGGAACCAACGGTCTAGAGTATGGCAAAGACAAAATCAACGGCAAACGGCGCTAGTCGATCGACGAAAGATAAAAAGACACTCGGCTCGATTCGCGGTCTTGCCGACACCGTCGTTCAATCCGCGGAACGCGGGCGGGCGCCCTACGTGGATATCCCGTCACGATCGCTGTCGAATGTGCGGTTCAACCAATCGAAGCGCATTGTGGAAATGGGCAGCGGGACCAACCGGCGGGAACTGTTCAATCTGGCGCAAGCCCGTAGCTATATGCAGACCTTGCTTGTCGCTTCCGGATGCAAGCAGCTGATTGATCAGGGAAAGACGACCAGCATTCGAGGATTGTTCTATCTGCTGAAGCATACGATTGCAGGGACGAGCGAAGAGACGTTCGATACGCAGGACGAGTGCGATCCCGTGATCGAGGACATCGAGGTTTCCCTCGATTCGATGCGCGAAGAGCTTCACCTGTACGCCAAAAACGCGGGAGCAATGGTCGGCCCGATTACGGTGGTCGACAGCGGCGACACCATCGATTGCTCCCGGATGGGTTCCGGCGGCTACAGTATCCCGTCGATCGTCGAACAGGATATCGTGCAGTTCAAAAAGAACACGGCAAAATTTATCCTGCATGTCGAGAAAGACACGGTTTGGCGGCGGTTCAACGAGGACAAATTCTGGCGGAAGTACAACTGCATCCTGACGCACGGTGGCGGTCAACCTCCGCGCGGGGTTCGCCGCATGCTGCACCGCCTGCATCATGAATTGAAACTGCCGGTATATTGCCTACTGGATAACGATCCATGGGGATACTACATCTACAGCGTGATCAAACAGGGATCGATCAATCTTGCGTACGAATCGCGCCGGATGGCGATTCCGGATGCGCGTTTCCTGGGATTGCGCAGTCTGGATTATGGCCGGTGCCAGCTGAATCCCAGCGTGCAAATCAAATTGAACGAACAAGACATCAAACGCGCCCGGCAGATTGCGCAATATCCCTGGTTCGTCAGCAAGAAGCCATGGCAAAAAGAAATCGAGCTAATGTTGAAGAACGGCTTCAAGCTCGAAGTCGAGGCACTGATCAGCAAAGACATCAGCTATGTTACAGAAGAATACGTGCCGGCCCGGTTGAAGGAAGGCGAGTTCCTGGACTAGCGACCCTCTCAAAACAGAATTTTTAGGGACAGCTGCAGCTCACGCGGCGTTCCGCGCCCGGTAGCGTAGTTGCTCAGCGTCGTCGTGATGACACCGAAGTTCGACGCAGAAAAATCGGAATTGGGGGCTCCGTATTGGGCCCGGTTCGCCAGATTGAACGCGTCCACGCGGAAACGGATGCTGAAGCGCTCCGTGAGCGGGACGAATTTCGAAGCGGCCAGGTCGAGCTGAGAAATCCCAGGCGCACGAAATGCGTTTCTTCCCAGATTGCCGAACGTACCTTTAGCGGGGCCAGCGAAGGCTGCCGGATTGATCCAGTGGTTTACGGTCGAACCGCCATCAGGGGTGAGTGGTACGCCGACAACGTAGTCTGGACGTTCCGAACCGCCCACGGCGCACAGGCCCGGAACGGACGCGTTGTTACGGTCAACCGTTATGTTTACGGGCAGCCCGGTCTGCGTGGTTCCAATCCCACTCAACTCCCAATTTCCCAGGAGCGTTCGCATCATCCCCGGCGAGCTTGCGTACCGCCTGCCTGCGCCGAAAGGCAGAGTATAGACAGCGGAAATATTGAACATGTGGCGCACGTCGAAGTCGCTGCTGGCCTTGTCGCAGGAACGGCAGAACGAGTTTTGCGGTGTGTCGGAGTCTCCGCCGCCAATGCTGCCATCATTAATGGAGTGCGACCACATGTAGTTGGACGATAGGAGAAAGCCGTTATGAAAGGCCCGGCGAAGGTTGAACTGCAGGGCCTCGAAGGTGCTGTTTCCGACGTCGCCGCGCCAGGACACCACACCGAAAGCCGGATAAGGAACGACGTTCCCAGGAGGGGCGGCGAGGTTGGTGTAAGTGGTGGTCAGAACATCGGTTCCCTTATTTCCAAGGTAATTGAGCGTGGTGACGAACCCTCCGGGCACGGACTGCTCCAGCGAGAGCGTCCATGAGGCCACGTAGTTGTCTTTGCGGTTACGATCGAGGTCCCGCGGCGAGACCACACCCAACCCGCCACTCCGGGCGTATGCGAGAAACGGATCGAGTGGATAGGAAAGCCCGGGGAACGAGACATTGTTGAAGGAGAAGCGGCTGACCGTGTTCGAAATGGGAAGGTTTTGATCGTCCTCTTGCCCGTCGGTGTGATAAATGCCGGCGCCGATGCGCACGACAGTGTTGCGATGTGACCAGGCGATGCCGATTCTGGGATCGACGTCGTTGTAGCGTGGGTGGAAGTAGGAATCGGTAATCGGGCAAAATCCGCCGCAGGTAGCGAAGTCGAACGGAATGGCCCGGTGATTCAGAGCGGAGAGGGCGTTGAAGACGTTATATCGAATCCCGGCATTAATGGTCAGATTCGGTGTGACTTTCCACTCGTCTTCCAAGTAGGCCCAATACATGTTCTTCCGCTGACGCACCAACGGGAGCAGCGAAGTATAAGAAGCAGTTCCCATCTGGTTGCTCAGAAAGTTAGCGGTGGACGTATAAGTCAAGCTACCGCTGCTCGCCGTTCCCTGATTCAGAAACAGGCGCTTGAACTCGAAGCCAAACTTGAGGGTGTGGCCGGCTCTCGACCACGAAACGTCGTCGAGCAAGCTGATGTACTTCGACGGATTCTGATTGGTGGTTCTTCCCGCGAGCGGGCTGAATCCCGAAACATTGATAGTGTACGGCACCGGGGAGAGCGTGGATGCGACGTAGGTGTCCTGGTTAATGCCGAACTTGAATTCGTTCACCAAACTTGGCGAGAAAACGTGGAGGACCTCGAAGACGCCATTGTGAAACGTCGTGTCGTATTGCGTCCGGGAGATCAGTTGGCCAATGGGGATGGATTGCACCGCTTCGTCGGCATTGAAGCGCAGGAACGATGTGGTCTTGCTCGAAAGGTGGTAATCCAATCGGATCATGCCGGAGTCTTCGTTGTCGATCTGACGCCCATGGGCGTCGTAATTCCACACGTTCGGCGATGCGGTGGGCGAAGTTCCCGATGGGTATGCGGTAAGGACCGGTAGCAAGGCGGGCGAGGCAGCGCTTGCCTGTGCAATGAAGCCAGGACCCGGCACAAGCCCGATTTGCGATCCATCCAGCCGCTGTCGCAGGCCCTCATAAGCCGCATAGAAGAACAGTTTGTTGCGAATCATCGGACCGCCAAAGGCACCCCCGAATTGATTCAGAAGGAAAGGATTCGGAGAGGCTCCGCTGAAAGGCGTTCGGGCTTCGATCGCCTCATTGCGGAAGTAGTCGAAGACATTCCCGTGGAACGAGTTGGTTCCCGAAGGGGAGACTACCGCGACCTGCGCGCCCGACGTGCCGCCTTCTACGTCGGCCCCAAAGGTCTGATCCTTTACGTCAAACTGATCGATGGCTTCCAGCGGAATCGTGAGCCGAACGTACTCGCGCTGCATTTGGTTAAAAACCGCGGTGGCATCTACGCCGTCCAGAGTCAGGTTATTGTCGTCGAGCCCGTGCCCGGCGAAGCGGATAGTCCTCTGGTCGCCGGCGCCGGCATCAACCGCTCCAGGAACCAGGGCCGTGAGGGTCGACCAGTTTCTGCCATTGATGGGCAGCTCGTCCACCTGCTGCTGCTCAATGGTCGCACCTACGGTAGCATCGACGCGATCCAACTGGAACCCAGTCTCTGTGATGCTCATCTCCTCACGGTGGCCCGAAAGCTCTAAGGTCACATCGAGGGTACCCGGTTGTCCGACTTCCAGTTTGATACTCCGAAAACGCACGGGCGTGAAGCCGTCCTTCGAGATCTCGATTCTGAATGAGCCCGCCGCCATATCGGACAGCACGTAGGTCCCCAAGGTATTCGTTTCTGTTTCGCGCTGGAAGCCGTTGGCCGTGCTGGTAGCACGCACTTGGGCCGAAGGAATACGCTTGCCTTGTGCATCGGTGACGGTACCGTTCAACGAAGTTCGCGCGACCTGGGCGCTGATGTTCACCGAGAACATGAGGGATAGAACGAGAATTTTGTTGCGCGGGTGCATGTAGGAAATCTCGGGAGTCCAAGAAAATTTATCAGACAAAAGCCCTCTCCCCGTTTGCCGGAGAGAGGGCCGCTGCATCAGGAGGGCTTTATTTGTCGTCGTCGTCGTCGGGCTTAGGCGCCGCGTTGTTGAAATCGCTTGGCGGACGAACGGTTTTCTCACCGGGATAGGGCGTTTTAAACCCGGTGGTCATATACCAGTTCAGGTGGTTGACCGCTTCCGGGTCTTCGGCGTCAGGCCGGTTCAGCTTGCCGGCAAAGAGCTGCGCTTTTTTCTGGAGCCAGGCTTTCCTCAGGGCTCTGAGTTTAGCGTTGCTGGCTGTGTTGGTTGAGCTCGGTGCAACACCCTTGTCCAGGGGGATCTGGTTCGGCACGTGCGTCCAGGGCTGGAAGTTCTGCTCAGGCGGCTGGCCCGCGACGAAGGCAGTTCTCATGGGCGAGGCCACGAGATCGAACTGGTTCATAGGCGACAGGCCCAGGATTTGCTCGATGGTGCGGGTCATGTTGACCTGAGTGTAAAACGTGTGGTCGACGGCTCCTGTTTGCACCGCGTAAGGGCTGACGATAAAGCCCGGGCTACGGTGACCATCGACGTGATCGACACCGTTCTGCGCGTCGTCTTCTTCGATGAAGATTGCCGAAGAGGACCACACGTTGCTATGGCTGATGTAGTCGATAATGCGCCCTACCGCCAGGTCGTTATCGGCCTGTTCGGCATCCGGGTCCGGTGGACCGCCGGTGTGGTCGCACATAATCCAGAGGATGCTTAGGGCCGGCACGGTACCGGCCGCCACATCATTATTGAAGTCCTGCACCCAGAGATCGACGCGAAACTGGTCAGGGATGCCCAGATCGAACTGCGGGAAATTCTTGACCAGGTGTCGAGAAACCGCGGGGAGAGACGACTGTGCCTGGACCGTGTTCTGATAGAAAAGCGTCTTTTCCTGTCCGGCTTCGAAGTTCTTCGCGTCGTTGTAGAAATCGCTCCAGCTCGGCTCTTTGGTCGAGCCGTTCGGCTGTAGGAAAGTATCGTTTTCCACGTACTCGCCGTAGAGCTTCACTGTCAGACCTGCGGCCGCGGCTCTCGAGAACAGGAATCCCTTGTTGTGATAAGCCAGAGCATCACCGGCGTTCCCGCCGGCATAGCTGCGGTTCCAATCAGGCGATTGGATATCGTCGGCGTAGGGCGCCATGCCTTCAGTGATCCACTGGTGACCGTCAGCCGACTGGCGGCTCGGGTTGTAAAAGTTATCCAGAAGAGGGAAGCGCTTCACCAGCGCGTGCTGGTTGGGCGTGACGTTGCCGCCGAAGACCGCCAACGAGGCATCGCCATTGCCGCCCGCGACGTCGCCCAGGACCTGATCATAAGTGCGGTTTTCACGAATGATCAGGAACACGTGCTTGATCAACGATTGATCACCGATGCTTGCCGGGATTGCGACCGCGCTGGCTGCCGGCGTACCAAAAACGGCAGAATTGATATTTTGCGCGAGGTCCCAGTGGTTATTCTGATAAACCCGAGTGGTCATGGCCTGCAACGTCGCGCTGTTCGGAATGGGAACGATGCTGACCGTGCCGTTATCCTGGTGAGTGTTGTATCCGGTGACACCGTGGTCGCGTTCAAAGGAGTAACGCGTGCCGATGCCTTTGTCGTTGGCCACCAGGAGCGTGTTATCCGCCTTGTCCAGCACGACGGAGCATGGCGCATAACCTACCGGAATCATGCCCATGACGGGATTCGCACTGCTGCCGGTCAGGTCGATCACGCCCACCGCATTGGCATTGTAAAGCGCGACGTAGGCAACGCCGTTCTTATCATCGACGGCGATCGAGTTCGGCGCGGCGCCATAGACCGATTGAAATTGGCCCGGCAGTTTAACCGGCAGCCCGAGATTGATCGTCCGCGTCACTTGATTGGTGGCGGTGTTGATCACCGAGATAGTGTCGCTATAGGCGTTGGCGACCAGCAGGTTGCCTTGGTAAAACGCCATGCCGGTCGGGTGCAGACCGGTTGCGATGGTGGCCGTGACGGCCATGGACGCCAAGTCAACCACTGAAACGGTACCGGTGGTTGCTGCCCCCACTATAGGATCGGCAACAATTTCGGTGCCGGCCGAGTTGATCTGGAAATCCGACTGCGTAGCCTCCCGGCCACCCTCGTTGCTGATGTAGGCGGTAGTCCCGTCGCTGCTGACCACGATGCTGTGCGGCGCATTGCCGACGCGGACTTGCGCACCTTGTGCTGGCGGCGTTGCGGTCAAGTCGATCTTGGTCAGCGTATTGTTCTGGTTCAGCAGGGCGTAGGCGCTTTGGCCGTCGTTTGAGAGAGCAACGCCGCCGGGGTAAGAAGTGCTTGGAGTGTAGAACGAGCCACAGGGGTTGCCATAAGAGGCCGGAGGGCTGTTCGGGAAGCAGGTGATAAAAGAATTGTTGGCCGGCACGCTGACCTGGGCCCAGTCTTCGAGCAAACCTTGTTCTGTCACCTTGGCGATGGCGACATTGCTGCTGTCCTGGCTGAATACCAGATATTTGCCGTCCGCCGAATAGGCGATTCCGGTATAGCTTCCGCTGGAATCCTGGCCAAGTGCGAGGTAGTTCTGCAGGACAACGCCCGTTCGCGTGTCGAACACTTCGACAGCCTGCGACGCGCCCAAGGTGAGAACGGCAGCGGTGTGAGTCTGGACATTAGGGTTTAGCGCGATGGCCTTTGCGCGAACCCGGATTCCCAGGTTGACCTGAGTGCCGGCAGGACTCACGACTTGACCATTGCCGACGACCCACGAACCATCCGGCTGCGGGCCCGCGACATAGGTTGGATACGGAACGGACTGAGCACTGATGAGCGGCGGAAGGCTCAGCCCCGCCGCCAGCGCGGCTTTTCGTGCCTGCCTGCGGAGGAGGCGTTTCAGTGGCCGCAGCCGGTTATTACGAGACTTTCTTCGAGACGTTTTTCCAGACATGTACCGTTCTTCTCCTTGGAGTTTTTCATCACGCAACCGGGATCGAATGACATGGGGCGGCAAATAATCGGCAGCCGTTTACCTCGCGAACGCAAAAGAGTAACAGACGATTGTGACTGCTTTATTAAAATCTGAAGGCAAATTGTTAACAGTCAATTGTGAATACTTGGTTAACCTTGAATAGCCTGTTATTAAAATCGCCTGCGGCTTTTTGAAGGCCGGCTTTACTGGGACGCGTCTTCGTCTGCTTCAGGCGAGTGACAGCTTCGACCCGTCCTCAACGAGTGCGCGCATCGGTCCCAGCCACGGTTCGTATCGCCGCCAGCGGGCGACGGATGTGCGATAGATGGGCTGCCGGGTCTGCCACTTGCTCGGGGTGTTGACCGCCCGTCGATTGCTTTCGGGGCGCAGACATGAGTCGTTCCATTCCAGACCGCAGGCCGCGATAATTCGCCGGATGATGGGCTCAGGCGCGGTGGTGAGGTCCTCGTAATCAATCTCGAGGAAGCGATCCTCCGGCAGAACACGGCGCCAGTGGTCAGTCAGCCGCTGGTAGCCGCGGATGTAGGCGACGAGTTCCGCGCCGCCGGTCGGAAATGCCAGACTTGGATGGAAATAAGTTTGATGAATGGATAGAGCCGTATCGACGGCCGCGCGGCGGCAATGGATGATTATGGCCCGGCGGAAGGTCACATGAATCAGACCGGCCCAGAGAAAATTGAACGGCATCTTGTCGGTTACGCGCGCAGCGTTCGGCGCAATCCCGTGCAGCACGCTGAGATAGTCTGCTGCCGCTTTTGCGAGGAAGGAAGATTCGTTCCGGCCAGTTTCCGGGCGTCGCCAGGCTGCCCCGCGCTGGTTCCAGAAATGCAACTCGCCGCCGGCTCCGACGTCGGGGTGCATGGAGACGATCTGCTCGACGAGAGTCGTGCCGGACCGTGGCATGCCCATAATCAGCACAGGGGTTACATCGCAGCTTCCGAGCTCGGACGCCCGCGCAATCCATTTGTGGGTGCAGTGGGCAATCAGGCGATCCACTTCTTTGGAAAACGCAGCCGAATCGAAGCGTGCCGTCCCGCGGCGAACGGCATCCGCAGCATCGAAATGCTGCATGGCCAGTGCGTATTGACCCAGATCGTCTGCTGCCTTGCCAATCGCGAGATGAACGCGCAGCCGCTGCCCCGATTCCAGCCCAGGCGTGGCCAGGGCAGCTTCCATCCGTTGCAGCAGACCCTCGTCACCGGGCGTCACCGGGCGGCACCGAACCAGGTCGTAATAACTTCCCGCCAATAAGGGCGCGATCCCGAGAGCGCGCTCGAAGCATTCACGGGCTTCGCCGAAGCGGCCGAACTCTGACAGCAGATTGCCTAGCAGCTCATGTGCCATGGCGTTCGCCGGATCGACTGCCAGCATGTTTCGTAGAACTTGTTCCGCCTCTTGAGAGCGATCTTCCGTCAGCAGGGCCCGCGCCTCGCCCAAGAGGCCGAAGCTACTGTTCCCCCCGGCGGTTTCTGCATTTCGGAAACAGTGGATCGCCTTGTCGCGATCGCCAGACGTGTAGAACAGGGCGCCGCAGCGGAACCACGCCTCGGTCAGCGACGGGAACAAACGGGTGGCGCGGCCGTACGCGGCGATTGCCCCGGCGCTATCGCCCGTCTTTTCCATAGCGATTCCCAAGCGGAAATAAGCGTCGGTATACCGCGGATTAATGGCGATGGCCCGCTGCAGTGCCGCAATGGCATTTGGTAAACGGCCGGCCTCCAGACAGGCGAGACCGAGATCATGTTGGATCATGTCATTCGAAGGTTGGAGTCGCGCTGCTTCACTCAATGGAGCAATCGCATCGGCCGGCCTCCCCGCCGAGAGCCACTGAGTGGCTAATGTAAGCAGGGGAACCAATTGCTGGGGCGCGGCTGGGTCTGGAGAATGCGACAAGGCGCTAATCCGGCGTCGAAGCGATCGCGCGGCCCACGACATCGCCCGCGCAAAATTCTCGCCCGACTATAATCGACCAACTAGAGGAATTTTTCAATAGATCTTCTGAATCATTGCGGTAACGAAGCGCATTATTTGCCATTCCTCAATTAAACTGAAACTCAACTGTCATGCGAATGTCGATTTGTGTCTTCTTGCTTTCAGCCATCTCTGCGGGAGCTGCGGTGCCGGTGGACGTTTCCGGCGTGAAACCGGGGCCGGTCTCGGTGAATTACGGGACCGCCTCCCTCACTGTGAGTTGGAAGGACGAAACCGATCACACGTGGACTGCCGAATTTTCACTCGATCCGAAGGCGGCGCTGCTCAGCGCGATCGCGACGGACGGTCATCCCGTGATCACGAAGGCACGGGTATTCCTTCAATGCACTACCGGAAAGCGCCGCGGTGGTTGGGATCAGTTTTTCGATTTCCCACCAAGCCATCCGGAGGGGACGCACTCCTACGAGAGCGTTTTCGTATTGAAATCGGCTCGGGCCGCCACCGTGGGTGATCGGGTGGAGGTTGTGTTCGACGGATTGCACATGGGCATTTTCGAAGGCAGTATCCATTACCGCTTTTTTCCGGGCAGCCGGCTCGTAGAGCAATTCGCAGCGATGACCACGAAAGAGCCAGATACGGCTTACTTTTTTGACATGGGCTTGAGTATGGCCGTGGATGCCGACCGCCGTGCCGGAGGCAACATGGAGAGCAGCGTTTCATACTACGATACGGCGGGCGAGTTACAGACCAAGGCTTCGCACGGGCCGGAGCGCCAACCGGAGACAGTCCGTTACCGCACTATCGCGGCCCGCACCGGAACCGGTGGCAGTGTGGCTGTGTTCCCTGCTCCGCATCAATATTTCTTCCCGCGCGATTTCACCACCAATATGGGCTACGTCTGGCATTCGTCCTGGCAAGGCCGTGTCGCACTGGGAATCCAGCAATTGCCAGATGACGCTACCGCGTTCTATCCGTGGTCGAATGCACCGCCGGGCACGGAGCAGCACATGAGCCTCTTTCTCCTCCTGGATGCAGGAACCCCGCCGTCCGCTCTTGGCGAAGTCCTCCGCTATACACATTCGGATCGATTTCCGCTCCTGGACGGCTATATCCGTTTGGCGCCGCACTGGCATTACGCGTACACAGTGCAGGCCATCGAGCACGGACCCGGCTGGACGCCGCCCTTTAAGCCCGTACTTCAGGCCATGGGTGTGGATGCTGCCATGATCATGGATTTCCACGGCGACGGCCACCCCGCTGATAACGGCCAGACTCGCCTGGCTGAATTGCAGGCGTATTACAAAGCGTGTCGCGCGCAGTCGGACGAGCGGTTTCTCCTGATCCCGGGCGAAGAAGCCAATGTCTACTTTGGCGGCCACTGGGCCCTGGCATTTCCCAAGCCAGTGTATTGGCGAATGAGCCGTCAGACGAGCCAGCAGTTTCGAGAGACTGATCCGGCTTACGGGACGGTATACAACGTACGTGACGCGAAGGAACTCCTGAACCTCGTGCGCGCTGAAAATGCCTTTGTCTACACAACGCATCCCCGCACAAAAGGCTCAATGGGATATCCCGACCGCGTACGGGACAGCGACTACTTTCAGGACCCGCACTGGTTCGGCGCGGGATGGAAGGCGCTGCCTTCGGACCTTTCTTCGCCGCGGTTGGGCGACCGCGCATTCAAGCTGCTCGATGACATGAGCAACTGGGGCCTGGCCAAGAAACTAATCGGGGAAGTCGATGTGTTTCAAATTGACAGCACCCACGAACTCTATGCCCACATGAATGTCAATTACGTCAAACTGCCGTCACTGCCGGCCTTCGATCATTATGAAGACATCCTGACCGCCCTGCAGCGCGGCGAGTTCTTTACTACCACGGGCGAGATCCTGTTGCCGGACGTCCGGATCGCTGGCGAACACGGACGAATTACCGTTCAAGCGCAGATCCAACACACCTTTCCCCTGGAAATGGCAGAGATAGTCTGGGGAAACGGCGAGAAGACCTATAGCCGGACGATCCCGTTAACTGGAACGCATTCGTTTGGAACTTTCAGTTTCTCCGGGAGTGTAGAAGAGCAAGACTGGAAGTGGGCACGGTTTGGGGTTTGGGATGTTGCGGGGAATGGGGCGTTCGTCAATCCGGTCACAAGATCCCAGTAAATCGGTCAGATGGTGGGGCGTGAGACGCCGGCTTATGCAGCGAGCACCAATCTGCCGGGTATTGCGAACCGTGGCCCATCATACGGATTCGCTTACCTCACTGCGGCAACGGCGCTTGACGTGCCATTAAGGGATGAATTGCGATGCCCGATCCTCCGATTGAAAACACGCTGGAGCTTTCCGACAAAGAGGTTGAGGAAGCGCAACAGCGAAGTGCAGCAAGTGCGGTAGTGATCCACGAAGCCATTCGCCTGGAAGGCGAGCAAGAGTTACGCAGGTCATCAGCCGCCCTCTTCTGGTCGGGGCTGGCGGCCGGACTCTCGATGGGCTTTTCACTCGTCACCGAAGGAATATTGCGCAGTCAACTGCCAGACCAGCCCTGGCGCCCCATCATTACAAAGCTGGGCTACAGTTTTGGGTTCCTTCTCGTCGTTCTTGGGAGGCATCAATTATTTACTGAGAATACTCTCACGCCGATATTGCCTTTGATGCTTCACAAAACTCGAAACACCTTGTACAGCGTTCTCCGGCTGTGGAGTGTTGTCTTAATTGCAAACCTTATTGGCGCATGGGCGATCGCGTGGGTACTCGGGAATACGGGAGTGTTTATGCCGGAAGTGCGACGGGCCTTTGAAGACATTGGCCGGGAGTCATTATCCATTGATTTTGGTCTGGTTGTGCTGCGCGGGATTTTCGCGGGCTGGCTCATTGCGTTAATGGTATGGATCCTTCCTTTCGCCGAAGCCTTTCGGGTGGTAGTTATCGTGGCGCTCACGTGGCTGGTCGGGGTGGGACGCCTGACGCATATCATCGCGGGTTCGGTTGAGGTACTGTACATGGCGAGCACGGGCGCGGCCAGTTATCCCCATGTTGTGTTGCATTACATGGTGCCTACACTGATCGGAAACATCCTCGGCGGGGTCTCACTGGTTGCAGCCTTGAATCACGCTCAAGTAGTCTCTAAATGAGCGCCGGACGAAGGCTCAGAAGCGTGCGCGACATCGCGTGACTCGGTACGCCGCCGCGCAGTTTCCAAGCTCTGCGCACCGGCTTGTTGCAGCAACTCACGAGCTGTGTGTGCCGCGGAGTCGCTGTGCGCCCAAGCAACCAACACGGTTTGACCCTGGCGCAGCGCCTCTTCGCAAACCACGAGGTCGTCTTTCGGCAGTCCGTCTCCAAATGACGTTTCCACGGTCCGGCCGGCAGCAATGCCAGCTGCGACACCGCCCAAACCGATCAGGACTGCTCCCAAAAGCCCAAATCCCAGAATCGAACCAACACCTGGGATCAAAAGTGCAACCGCCGTTCCCAGTTGAGAGCCACCTGCCATTCCCACAGCGCCGCCAACAACCCCCGCGATGGCCTCACCGACGCCCCGGCCCTCCATATCTTCGCTTTTCACTTCGCTTTCTATCTGGTGCCTTGTCTCGCCCGGGGTGAGAAGGGTCAGATCGCGCAACCCGGCCGCGCGCAGGAGCGATACGGCCTGTTCGGCTTGCCTATGTGAATGACAGATACCAACGATGGCTTCCACTAGAGACCTCCCATGACCGATGTCGCATTGGCCTCGCCACTGTGAGCCTCCATACTGAGTATGCGAAAGCGACATTGTTCACACTTCCAATGCCCAACAGCTGCGGCCAGGAGAGCTTTCTGAGATAAGGGAAGAGGAGGACAAGAAGAATGGCAGGACGATCATTGGACGTGAACACGAATACGGCACCGCCGACGGTGGAGCAAATCCGACAGCGCGCTTATGAGATTTACTTAGAGAGAGGAAGTCAACCCGGTAAGGACGTTGAGCACTGGCTGCAGGCAGAGGCTGAGTTCAACGAGCGCGCAAACAACAAAAACGCACAGGCGGACACAACGGTTGTCATCCGACGATAGAACCTGAACAACAGCCTGTGCGTGGAGGAGTTATCTTGACAACCGCTGTACGCTTTCGCCCCGTGTAGTACTAACCCAGGGTTTTCTCCAGTATGCAGATCAGGTCCCCGGCGTTACACTCCAATCACATGGACCGGATGTTCTAAAGCAGCGGTGGAACACATTCTCATGACACCATTCATCCGCCGGCTCACTTCATGGCGTCAGACGGTCCAGAGTCTTGGTGTGGAGACTATGCCAGCTCGACCAGCTACCATCCTGATTGCCGAGGATGAAACGCCACTTCGCGATCTCTTGACAAAAATCCTTCACAATTATCATCTCCTTGTGGCAGCAGACGCCAAAGAGGCGCTTTATCTAGCCGAGCAACATGATGGACCAATCAGTCTGCTGTTATCAGACGTCACCATGCCCGAATTATCAGGCATCGAACTTGCCCGGCGCATTACGGCGCAGCGCCCTGAAACCAAGGTCGTGCTGACCTCTGCTTACTGGCGGCACAATTGGGTAATGGATCGGAGCTGGCATTTGATTCCAAAGCCATACATGCCATCGCAACTGTTGGATGCAGTGACGCAAGTGTTAGAACCGACGGTTACGAAACCTGGGGCGCCGGAGTTGGACGGTGACTCCTGATGACTTTTTAGCAAATCGAGATCTGCCCTCCGCGGCCGGATGTGGGCGCCGGCCATAGCGACCCTGCCGTATAAACAAACACCAAACGTTCTGAACTGAATTTCTGCAGAAGCACTCCGCCACTCAAAACCCGTTCATTCGGTCTTATCGAGAATCGGTAAGTGACGTGCACCGAAGACGAAACTGAGACAGGACGCGATGGCGCACTGAAGAAGGAAGCTCACCGTATGCCGGTAAACCGTTGGTCGCAGCACGTCAATCAGACAAGTAACGCAATGGACCTGGAGGAGGGGGTCTTCCGTCTCTCTAACCCTACACGTATCGCGCGCTCGCTCAAGCGTTCGGCCGAGACCAGCCGGCGGCGTAAAGCCGCTCCATTCCAGTCCGCCATGTCCATGTTGACTTTTTATGTCAACCGGGCCGGCCGTAACCTGCCGGCGAAACAAAAACATATTCTGATGCGCGCCAAGGCGGAACTGCGGCGCTTATTCGGTAGATCCGCTTCCTAGCCATGAACGTCGCACTGCCGTGGACGGAAATTGTTGAGCGTTTAACACTCACGCTGCTGGCCGGCGCGTCGATCGGCTTGAACCGTTCCGGGCGGGGCCGCGCTGCGGGCCTGCGCACCACCGTGCTGGTTTCGCTCGCCGCCGCCATCGCGATGATTCAAGCCAATCAACTTCTCGGGAGCGCAGGAAAAGCACCCGATTCCTTTGCGGCTATGGACGTGATGCGATTGCCGCTAGGCATTCTGTCGGGAATGGGATTCATTGGAGGCGGCGTCATCCTGCGGCGCGGACAAATGGTGGTCGGGGTCACCACGGCTGCGACCTTATGGTTCGCCACGGTCATGGGACTGTGCTTCGGCGGCGGGCAGACCGGCCTCGGCCTGGCTTCCTTAGGATTGGCACTTGCGGTTCTTTGGGGCTTTCGACTCGTCGAGCACCGGTTGCGGCAGGAACGCTCGGGAACGCTGATTCTGATTTTCGACGGCGCCGCCCGCCCGGAACAGGAAATCCAATCCTACTTAGCCGGCCTCGGGTTTCGTGTCGCGTCGCTGAGTCTCCATCGGAACTCGTCCGAGCAGTGCCGGTTACGATGCACAATTCGGTGGAAAGCCCTACCTCAGGATCGCGAGGTTCCCTCGTTCGTCGACCAGCTCGCCGAAAGGGAGGATGTTACCAGCGTGGAATGGACGGACGCCAGCGTCAGTGAAGGCTAGCCGCGCACTGGTCCGGCCCAAGGCGCCGCAATTTCAGGAAGGCGCTTGCACCAACGGATTCTACGCTTCCGCCCCGTTCGCCCGGTCCACCACTTCGCACCGGTCCAGGAGATCGGTTCGAAATATGGCGTAATCCACGCCGTTGTACTGCACCTCGACGAGCTTGGTGATTTCTTTATCGTTTGACACGCATACGCGCGCGCCTTCGGGCAGGTACTCCAGGTCTGGTGGACGATCCTTGGGGAAGCTGACGGCGAGAATCTGGCGATTCAAACGGAACCGCGTGCCTTGCAGCATGCCGCAGCTTAACATGTACGTATCGGTACGAAAACTGGGAACAACCCCAGTTGTATTATCCAGGCTCGACCCTAGAATTGGTTACGTGGCTGGCGGGTTCCATGCGAATTGCGCACTGTGTCGTGACCTGATGGAGGCCCATTCATCCGCCGCCGAGGCTTTCCTGACCTTGGCTACAGACTTGGTCAACGCCGCTGATGGTTATGAGATGGGCTTATTCAACGGGGCGTCCGAGCAGTTGCAAAGGGCCAAGCAGGACTGCGCCGCGGCTCGCGAAGCGATACGTGCGCACCGCGCCATCTCGCATCCGCAGGATCATCTCGCCGCCATAACGCCCTCGCGTTTCGGATCCAGCTGATCCGGGCCGCAAAATCGGAAGGCATCTTGCTTAAGAGCGGGGCCTTTCGGAACTTTTCCAGAAAGACAAAGGGTCCGCGACAGGTCTGAAAAAACTCGGGACCACCGAAATGAGGAATGAGCATGGTCAGATGTATCTACTGCAGCGAAAAGACAATTCTCTACGTCAACGGCCAGCCCGTGTGCATGGACTGCGCGAAACTCATTGGGGCCGGTAAACATCCGCTCTTCAACCAGCACGCGGTTCGGGGCTCGTCGAGTCCCCTGAAAGTAAAATCGGCCGGGCAGTAAACCCAGCCTGCGTATTGGGCGCAGCTTGGCCATCACCACACTCGGCGCGCCCGGGTGCGGTGCAATTCCTGCGCACCTCCGGAGCAACGTGTGCACGGCGTGCACACTCCTGTAACTACGTTCTCCAGGCGCAATTTTTGAACAAGCGTTATGCGCCGCCAAAACGTGATTTATCAGCCGGGCCACGGGGATGTCCGATGGAATACGAAGTGCAACGTGACCAGCACCCCGAATCAGGCTGGAGGAACGATGCTGGAGCTAGACGTCTTGCGCGAAGAGTACGGCCGTGCGTACCAAAAAGGGTATCCTGCCACGGTGCGCTTTTTGGCATCCCGGGGGCTCCCCACTGAGACGGCGCATGAGCTCGCTCAGGCTGCCTGGGTGCGCGGGTGGCAGTATCGCGATCAACTGCGCGACACGGCTCTGCTGCTCACCTGGGTCAACTCGATTGCCCTAAACCTCCAGAAGCGCTTTCTCCGCAACGAGCAGAGGTTTCTGGCGATTTCGGAAGCACCCTTCGTCCCGTCCATCGAACATTTCTCGCTCGATGTAGCCCAAGTTCTTGGGGAATGTAAGCCGCTGGATCGCGTCATCCTGAAACAATTTCATTTGGAAGAGCGTCCCATCCGTGAAATCGCGCGAGAGCACCGGTGTTCGGTGACAGCCATGAGAATTCGCCTGGTGAGGGCGCGGCGCTTCGCCCGCAGCCAGATCCGCCGGGCAACCAGAGCGAATCGCCCGCATCCCGTCGCGATGCGCTTGCTCACGGAGCCGTGCCAGGCATCGGCACAGTAATTGGGTTCAAAGGCTCGAATCAAGGGTATCCACCAGTAGTCGAGGCATCGTGCTAACGATACAATCACCGATAAACACAATGCGCCCATGAACGCCAAAAGAAACAACAAGACTGCAATTGAAGCCAAAGGAATTGCTAAGTGCCCGACCGGGATACCCGGGTTTGACGAGATTACCTTAGGTGGTTTGCCGCGCGGGCGGCCCACCCTGGTATGCGGCAGCGCGGGGTGCGGCAAGACACTGTTCGGGCTGGAATTTCTGGTTCGCGGCGCCCGCGAGTTCAACGAACCTGGCGTCTGTATGACTTTTGAGGAGCGGGCTACCGATCTTGCCGAAAACGTCAAGGCGCTGGGATTTGACGTGCAGCAGTTGATTAACTCAAAAAGGCTTGTGATCGATCACGTACAAGTGGAGCGCAGTCAGATCGAGGAAACCGGTGAGTACGATCTGTCGGGTTTATTCGTCAGGCTGAACCATGCCATCGATTCCATCGGCGCCAAGCGCGTTTTGTTGGACACGATCGAAGCCCTGTTTGCGGGGCTGTCGAACCAATCCATCCTGCGCGCCGAGCTCCGCCGCCTGTTTCTGTGGCTAAAAGAGAAGGGCGTCACAGCCGTGATTACGGGAGAGCAGGGGGATGGCACGCTCACCCGGCACGGTCTGGAAGAGTACGTCTCAGATTGCGTCATTCTTTTGGATCACCGCCTGGTGAAATCCGTCTCCACGCGCCGGCTCCGCGTCGTCAAATATCGCGGATCGACGCATGGGACCAATGAGTACCCGTTCTTGATCGACGAGAGCGGTTTTTCTGTTTTGCCTCTGAGTTCGGTCGAGTTGCACCATAAAACGTCGGAAGAGCGCGTGTCCTCCGGTATTCCCCAGCTTGACGACATGTTGGGTGGCCGGGGTTTTTACCGCGGCACCAGTGTGCTCATCTCCGGGACGGCGGGAACCGGCAAAAGCAGCCTGGCCAACGGCATCGTCAACGCCGCCTGCGCCCGGGGCGAGCGCTGTCTCTATTTCGCGTTTGAAGAATCTCAATCGCAGATCCTGCGCAACATGCGCTCCATCGGCCTCGATCTCGAACCATGGGTCAAGAGCGATCTCGTGCACTATCATTCTGCCCGGCCCACTATGTTCGGCCTGGAAATGCATCTGGTGCGCATGCACAAGGCGATCGTTGAGTACCGTCCCACGATGGTAGTGGTTGATCCCCTCAGTAGCCTTCTGCAGGCCGGCGAAGGAGACGAGGCGCGGAACACCATGCTGCGCATGGTGGACACGCTCAAGGAACGCCAGATCACGGGGGTGTTTACTCATCTCGTCACCGGTGGCGACTACCAGGAAAGTACCGACATGGCGATCTCCTCGCTCGTTGACACTTGGATTCTTTTACGCGACGTGGAGTTGTCCGGGGAGCGGAACCGTGTTTTATATATCCTCAAATCGCGCGGTATGGCGCACTCGAACCAGATTCGCGAATTTCTCTTGACAAGCCGTGGGATTCAACGGCGATCGAGTCCCAGATTGCCCTGCTGCAAGCCGATTTGGAAGCGGAGCAGGCGTCCCTGAAGCAATTGACGCGGCAGGAACAGGACAGGGAACGCGCCGGCGCGGAACAGCGCCGTGACATGGCGACCAGCCGCCATGTGGGAACAAAGTACAAGGTGCGCAAAGCCGAAGGCGGCGGGAGTACCGTATGACCAAATCAAAATCGCCGGCGCGGCGTGGAAAGCCAAAATCGGACGGGCAAGGCGCACAAAAAGAGCACTACAACTTTAGACTGTACATTGCCGGACAAACGCCGCGCTCTTTGACGGCGATCGCCAATCTGAAGCGCATTTGTGAGGAATATTTCAATTCGCACTATCGGATTGAAGTCATCGATTTAATGGCCAATCCCCAGCTCGCCGCCAGCGACCAGATTCTGGCAATTCCTACACTGGTGCGCAAATTGCCCGAGCCTGTGCGTAAGATTATCGGTGACCTGTCCAGCCTCGACCGTGTACTGGTGGCCTTAGACGTCCTGAAGCCGGATGGGTTCAGCAATGCCGCAACCCAAAAGCACTAACCCGCGGCCGCGTAAACTCGACCTACATTTGTTTGTAGCGGGATCGAGCGAGCGATCTTTGCGCACTATCGACAGTGTGAAGCGAGCCTGCGAAAAGCACGCGCCCGGCCATTACGCGCTCTCCATTGTGGACGTTTACTTGCATCCAGAAGCCGCTGTGAAGAACCAGGTGGTGGCTGTTCCGACGCTGATTCGCCGTTGCCCGGAGCCGGTCCGGATGTTCATAGGCGAAATTCAAACGCCCGCCGCTCTGGATAATCCGCTTGCCGGATTCTCTGAAACCGTTCTGTAATTTTTTCCGCAATGACTCGAGCTGAACCCATTCCCGAAGATCCTGTTGCTGGGCTCACCCGCCAACTGGCCGAAGCCAGGGACACGCTTCGCGCCATCCGCCATGGTGAAGTGGATGCCGTGGTTGTCGAGACGCCGCAAGGCAACTCCGTTTATACACTCCAGACGGCGGATCACCCGTACCGGATCCTCGTCGAGCAAATGAACGAGGGCGCGCTGATGTTGAGCCGGGAAGGCTTTGTCCTGCACGCCAACCCTCATTTTGTGGCGTTGGTTAAATCGGCTCCGCTCGAGCTGAATGCCGCTTCGATTTTCTCCTGGGTTGCTCCGGAAGATCAGGATAGGCTGCAGGAAGCGCTAAGTCAGGCTTTTGGCGGCAGCCCGCAGCGGCTCGAACTGAGCTTGCTCGAGGATCGTTCCGCGTCCGTTCCCCTCCCGGTGGTGCTTTCGTTGGGTGCGCTCCGTCTGACTTCCGTCGATGCCGTTTGCGGCGTGGTGACCGACTTGCGCGAGCGGTATCAGAAAGAACACCTAGAGCGTGCCGAATTGATGGCCCGCTCCTTGATGGACCATGCCACCGCCGCCGTTGTGATTACCGATCGCGAGGGGCGCGTCGTCCACTCCAATGCCGCGGCCGAAAGACTGGCTGGGCGGCCCATGATTTCCGAGCCCTTCGAGCTTGCGTTTCCGCTTGCCATCGCAATGGCCGCCTTAGACGTAATCAAACACACACCTAAAGTGGTGCTGACATCCTCGGAATCCCCCGCCGACCAGTTGACGGTGGAGCAGCTTGGCGGAATTTTCCTCACTAAACCGCGCACTCTGGAAGGGTTTATGCAGATAGGGCGTAAGGTCAAGTCGATCCTCGAAGCGTAGTATCCGGCACAAAAAATAACACGTCACATCTCACCCGCCTCCCGTATCTAACTCCTCTATCATTTCGCCAAGTTGAATGAGGAGAAGCATGCAAGAAATTCCGGTTGCCGAGATTCTAGACGCCAATAGCGTCCTCGCCACGCTCATCGCGTTCAAAAAGGGAGACTTCTCCGTTCGTCTACCGGTAAACCAAGTAGGCATTGCGGGCAAGATTGCCGACGTCCTCAACGACATATTTGAACTTAACGAGAACATGTCCAAGGAGTTGGCGCGCGTCAGCACAGCCGTGGGCAAAGAAGGGCGCATCAGTAAACGCGCGTCGCTGGCGGCGGGCTCGGGCGAGTGGGCGTCGTGTGTGGAGTCGGTCAACAGCCTGATTACCGATCTGGTCCAGCCATCTACTGAGATTGCGCGCGTTATCGGCGCGGTGGCCCAAGGGGATTTGTCGCAACGCATGTCGCTCGAAGTGGAAGGGCGCAGCCTGCAGGGAGAGTTCATCCGGACCGCGCGGGTGGTGAACACCATGGTGGACCAGCTGAACTCATTTGCGAGCGAGGCAACACGCGTCGCGCGCGAAGTTGGGACGGAGGGAAAGCTGGGCGGGCAGGCGGTGGTTACCGGGGTGGCGGGCACGTGGAAGGACCTTACGGATTCGGTCAACTCCATGGCCTCGAACCTCACCAACCAGGTGCGCAACATCGCCGAAGTGACAAGCGCCGTGGCACGCGGCGACCTATCGCGGAAGGTGACGGTAAGCGTGCAGGGCGAAATTCTGGAGCTGAAGAACACGATCAACACCATGGTCGACCAGCTCAGCTCGTTTGCCAGCGAAGTCACGCGTGTGGCACGCGAAGTAGGGACGGAGGGGAAACTGGGCGGTCAAGCGGTGGTGACGGGCGTGGCGGGAACGTGGAAGGATCTTACCGATTCCGTCAACTCCATGGCGTCGAATCTTACCTCGCAGGTGCGCAACATCGCCGAAGTGACGACGGCGGTGGCGCGCGGCGACCTCTCACGGCAAATTACGGTGGACGTGCGCGGGGAGATTCTGGAGCTGAAGAACACGATCAACACCATGGTGGAGCAGCTTGGATCATTCGCCAGCGAAGTGACGCGCGTCGCGCGCGAAGTAGGCACGGACGGCAAGCTGGGCGGACAGGCGGTAGTGAAGGGCGTGGGCGGCGTTTGGAAGGATCTGACCGACTCCGTCAACTTCATGGCCGGCAACCTGACGGCGCAGGTTCGAAATATCGCCGAGGTAACCACGGCGGTGGCAAACGGCGATCTTTCACGCAAGATCACGGTCGATGTGCGCGGGGAAATTCTCGAGCTGAAGAATACGATCAACACAATGGTGGTGCAGCTCAGCTCGTTTGCCAGCGAAGTCACGCGTGTGGCGCGGGAGGTGGGAACGGAAGGAGAGCTGGGAGGTCAAGCGGAAGTCAAAGGCGTGGGCGGTGTGTGGAAGGATCTGACGGACTCTGTCAATTCCATGGCCGGAAACCTGACGGCGCAAGTTCGAAATATCGCCGAAGTGACCACGGCGGTGGCGAACGGGGACCTTTCGCGCAAAATCACGGTAGACGTACGCGGGGAAATTCTCGAGCTGAAAAATACGATCAACACGATGGTGGACCAGCTCAATGCCTTCGCGAGCGAGGTGACACGCGTGGCGCGCGAAGTAGGGACGGAGGGTGAACTGGGAGGCCAAGCCCTGGTGAAGGGCGTGGGCGGCGTCTGGAAGGACCTGACCGATTCGGTCAATTTCATGGCCGGCAACCTGACGGCGCAAGTACGCAACATCGCCGAGGTGACGACGGCGGTGGCGAACGGCGATCTCTCGCGAAAGATCACCGTAGACGTACGCGGGGAAATTCTGGAGCTGAAGGACACGATCAACACGATGGTGGACCAGCTCAGCTCGTTCGCCAGCGAAGTGACCCGCGTGGCGCGCGAAGTGGGAACCGACGGGCGGCTGGGCGGGCAGGCCATCGTAAAAGACGTAGGCGGAGTTTGGAAAGACCTGACCGACTCCGTCAATTCGATGGCTTCGAACCTGACGAACCAGGTGCGCAACATTGCCGAAGTGACGACAGCGGTGGCGAAAGGAGACCTTTCGCGCACGATCACGGTGGAAGTTCGCGGGGAGATTCTGGAGCTGAAGAACACGATCAACACGATGGTGGACCAGCTCAGCTCGTTTGCGAGCGAAGTCACACGCGTAGCACGCGAAGTCGGAACGGAAGGCAAACTGGGCGGACAGGCCGACGTCAAGGGCGTGGCGGGCACGTGGCGCGATTTAACGGAATCGGTCAATTCCATGGCGGGCAACCTGACGGCGCAGGTACGCAACATCGCCGAAGTGACGACGGCGGTGGCAAAAGGAGATCTTTCACGGAAAATCACGGTGGACGTTCGCGGCGAGATTCTGGAGCTGAAGAACACGATCAACACAATGGTGGACCAGCTTAACGGGTTCGCGAGTGAAGTGACACGCGTGGCGCGCGAGGTGGGAACAGACGGCCGTCTGGGCGGGCAAGCGGACGTAAAAGGCGTGGCGGGAACATGGCGCGACCTTACGGAATCGGTCAATTCCATGGGATCGAACCTGACGAACCAGGTACGTAATATCGCGGAAGTCACCACGGCGGTAGCGAAGGGCGACCTTTCGCGCAAGATCACGGTAGACGCGCGCGGGGAGATTCAGGAGCTGAAGAACACGATCAACATCATGGTGGACCAGCTCAGTTCCTTTGCCAGCGAGGTGACGCGCGTGGCGCGCGAGGTGGGGACCGAAGGCAAGCTGGGCGGGCAAGCGGATGTGCGCGGCGTTGCGGGCACATGGAAAGATTTGACGGATTCGGTGAACTCGATGGCTTCGAACCTGACCAACCAGGTGCGAAACATCGCGGGCGTGACGACGGCGGTGGCCAAGGGCGATCTGACGACTAAAATCACAGTGGACGCGCGCGGCGAGATTCTCGAGCTGAAAAACACGATCAACACACTGGTGGATCAGCTCAACGCATTCGCCAGCGAAGTCACGCGCGTGGCACGCGAGGTAGGCACCGAAGGCAAGCTGGGCGGGCAGGCGGACGTCCGGGGCGTTGCCGGCACATGGAAGGATTTGACGGAATCGGTCAATTCCATGGCTTCGAACCTGACAGCGCAGGTGCGAAACATTGCCGACGTAACCACGGCCGTCGCCAAGGGCGATTTATCGCGCAAGATCACGGCCGACGCACGCGGCGAGATCCTGGCGCTGAAAGACACGATCAACACCATGGTCGATCAGCTGAGCTCGTTCGCGAGCGAGGTGACGCGCGTGGCGCGCGAGGTGGGCACAGAGGGACGGCTGGGCGGCCAAGCGGACGTGTACGGCGTTGCCGGAACGTGGAAGGACCTGACGGAGTCGGTCAATTCCATGGCCTCCAACCTGACCAACCAAGTCCGCAACATCGCGCAGGTGACGACTGCGGTAGCGATGGGCAACCTCTCGCGCAAGATTACGGTGGACGTGCGCGGGGAGATTCTGGAGCTCAAAAACACGGTCAACACCATGGTGGACCAGCTGAATTCGTTCGCGAGCGAGGTAACGCGCGTGGCCCGCGAAGTGGGCACGGAAGGCAAGCTGGGCGGCCAGGCTGAGGTTCGCGGAGTGGCGGGGACGTGGAAGGATCTGACGGACAACGTAAACCTGATGGCGGCGAATCTGACCACACAGGTTCGCGGTATTGCAAAGGTAGTGACCGCAGTTGCAAACGGTGATCTAAAACGCAAACTTGTGCTGGAAACCAAAGGAGAAATCGCGGAGCTGGCCGATACCATCAACGCCATGATCGACACACTAGCCACATTCGCCGATCAGGTGACGACCGTGGCTCGCGAGGTCGGTATCGAAGGGAAGTTGGGAGGCCAAGCACGCGTGCCCGGAGCGGCGGGAATCTGGCGCGACCTGACCGACAACGTGAACCAGCTTGCGGCTAACCTGACGACCCAGGTTCGCTCCATCGCAGAGGTTTCCACGGCAGTGACCAAGGGTGACTTGACGCGATCCATCACTGTGGAGGCGCAAGGCGAAGTAGCCAAACTCAAAGACAACATCAACGAGATGATTGTGAACCTGGCGGAGACAACCCGCAAGAACACGGACCAGGACTGGCTCAAGACAAACATTGCCAAGTTCACGCGCATGATTCAAGGCCAACGCGACCTGCTGACGGTAGCGGAGCTGCTGCTTTCGGAGCTGGCTCCGCTGGTGAGCGCACAGCACGGCACTTTCTACGTGGCGGAGAGCACCGACGGAAACGCGATGCTGAAATTCATGGCAGGTTACGCCTATGACCGCGATGACAAGCTGCCGACTCAGTTCGCATTTGGCCAGGGCCTGGTAGGAGAGTGCGCGCGCGCGAAAGAGCGTATCCTGGTGCGCGACGTCCCGCCAGATTATGTGCAAGTCCGGTCGAGCCTGGGCGGGTCGTCACCGCTAACGATTGCGGTGCTGCCGGTCCTGTTCGAGGGCGAAGTGAAGGCGGTGGTGGAACTGGCGAGCTTCCACCAATTTTCCGAAGTTCACGTGGCTTTCCTCGATCAATTGATGGAGAGCATAGGTATCGTGCTGACCTCGATTGCGGCGACCATGCGGACCGAGCAGCTTCTGCAACAGAGCCAGGCACTGGCCGAGGAGCTGCAGAATACGAACGCAGAAATACAGGAAAAGGCGAAGCTGCTGGCAGAGCAGAACACGGAAGTAGAAGCCAAGAATCGCGAAATCGAACAGGCCAAGCACGCGCTGGAAGAAAAAGCCGAGCAGCTGGCGTTGACCTCCAAATACAAGAGCGAGTTTCTGGCGAATATGTCGCACGAGCTGCGCACGCCGCTCAACAATCTGCTGATTCTGGCCCGGGTGCTGGCGGACAACACAGAAGGCAACCTGAGCTCAAAGCAAATCAAGTTCGCCGAGACGATTCACTCATCGGGCACGGATCTACTGGCGCTCATCAACGATATTCTCGACCTTTCAAAGATCGAATCAGGGAAGATGGACGTGGAGGTGGGAAATGTCCGATTTGCGGAATTGGAAGATTACTGCATCCGGACGTTCCGCCATGTGGCGGAAGGCAAAGGTATCGGGTTGGGCATTACCTGGAACCCGGAGCTGGCTTCGGAGATTCTGCGGACGGACGTCAAGCGCCTGCAACAGGTGCTGAAGAATCTGCTCTCGAATGCGCTGAAGTTCACGGAACAGGGATCGGTCCGGCTGGAAATACAGCGCGTCACAAGCGGCTGGAGCGCGAATCATCCTGTCCTGAATCGATCAAAGAGCGTGATTGCATTCTCGGTGATCGACACAGGAATCGGCATCGCACAGGAAAAGCAGCGAATCATCTTCGAGGCATTCCAGCAGGCGGATGGAACCACGAGCCGCAAATACGGAGGGACGGGACTGGGGCTTTCGATCAGCCGGGAACTGGCGCGATTACTGGGGGGAGAAATCCGGCTGCAAAGCACATTAGGAAGGGGCAGCACGTTCACGCTATATCTGCCGCAGACGCACATCTCGGCGGCTCCCAAACCAGACGTCACCTACCCAATGGCACTCTCAGAGAGCGGACAGACGGAAGACGTGGACCTGATTCTGACGTCTTCCAGCGCGGCGGTACCCGCGGAGCTGGTGGAAGAGATGGCAGTGGACGACGATCGCAATCTCGTAGTGCCGGGCGACCGTGTTCTGCTCATTGTGGAAGACGATCCGACATTCGCGCGCATCCTGGTGGACATGGCGCGCACGCGCGGCTGGCGTGCGATGGTTGCGCTGCGCGCGACCACGGCAATTTCTCTGGCGCGGGAGTACCAGCCGGGAGCGATCACGTTAGACGTGCGACTTCCGGACATGAGCGGATGGACCCTGCTTGACCGCCTGAAGCACGACTCGCAGACGGCGCACATTCCCGTGCACGTGGTTTCGGGGCACGAAAACAACAAGCGCGGGTTCGCGCTGGGAGCCGCGACCTGCATTCCGAAAGACGTAAACGAGCAGTCGTTGGACCAGATCTTTTCAGCCATTGAGCGATCGATGGAACTACGCCGCAAAAAACTTCTGTTGATTGCGGAGAGCGAAGTACGGCGTGCGGACATCCGGCAACTCCTGGACGGAGACGACCTGGAGATTGTGGATGCCGCCGACCTGGCCACGGCAGAAACGATGTTGTCCTCCACCGAAGTGGACGCGATTGTTCTGGACTGGATCCTACCGGAAGCCTCGGGGATCAAGTTCATCGAGTCGGTACAATCAAGGCGGGATCTGCACGTTCCGCCGGTAGTGGTATCGGGCAGCCGGCAATTGACGGAGCAACAAGTCAGTGAGATTCACGGCTGCGCGAGAGTCGGGGCAGTGCGCTATGCGCCCACGATCGAGCACCTATTCGAGCAGACGGTTTTGCTGCTGCACCGTCCCGAGCGGACGCTCTCGGACGAGCAGCGGCGCGTATTAGCGGAAGTGCGTCAATCCGACCCGATGCTGGCAGGACGTAAGGTGCTGGTGATCGACGACGATCTGCGAAACATCTTTGCCCTCACCAGCGTATTGGAACATCGAGGCCTAAGAACCATCAATGCGGAAAACGGCCGCGCGGGGATCGAACTGCTGCAACAGGCGCGCGACGTGGACATTGTTCTGCTCGACATTATGATGCCCGAAATGGACGGCTACGAAACTATGCGGGCAATTCGCAAGCAGCCCGAGTTCCAGAGCCTGCCGATTGTTGCCTTGACCGCGAAAGCCATGAAAGGCGACCGTGAAAAGTGCTTGCGCGCCGGCGCGTCGGACTACGTCACGAAGCCTGTTGACCTCGACCTGCTGTTCTCGGTGATGCGTGTCTGGATGGCGCGCGACGTGGACAACCGGTTTGAGCACGGCATGGCGTCATTGCCGAACTGGCTGGACGAGCGAGAAGTGACGCTGGATGACGACCGCAACCAAGTGCAGCCTGGGGATTCCGTGTTGCTGATCGTAGAAGATGACGCCACCTTCGCCCAGCTGCTGGTGGATGCGGCTCACGAACGAGGTCTGAAGGCGGTGGTCGCGCTGCGGGGAGCAGTGGCCATCAATCTCGCACGCAATTTCAAGCCGAAAGCCATCACGCTGGATGTGCGGCTACCGGATATGAGCGGCTGGACTCTGCTGGATCATTTCAAGCACGACCCGCAGACCCGGCATATTCCGGTTCACGTAGTGTCGAGCTATGACAGCCCGCGCGACGGGTTCGTGCTGGGGGCCATGACGTGCTTTAGCAAGGCGCCGGACGGGATCAACCATTTGTTCCACGCGGTGCAAACGTCCATGCAGCCGGGGCGGAAAAAGCTGCTGGTAATTGCCAAGTCTGAATCGATGCGCCGCGAGATCCGTGATTTTCTGTGGGCGCCGGACGTGGAGATCGACCATGCATCGTCAGATGCGGAGGCGCTGGCGATTCTGGATTCCGGGGTAAACGGGAAAGCCGAAGTGGACGGCATCATCATCGATTGGGTGGTGTCGGAATCGTGCGGTGTAGATTTCATTGAAGAACTTCAGCACAGGTTCGAGGCCATGGTACCTCCGGTGATCGTATTAGGACCACCGGAAATCGATTCCATGCGCATGACCCAACTACACCGTCTTTCGCGGATCAGCGGAGTTCGTTATGCGCCAACCATGGAACGTCTGCTGCACGAGAGCCTCTTACTGCTACACAGGGAGGAGGGTTTGCTATCGGAACAGCAACGGCGGCTATTGGGAACTGTACGTCAAGTGGATCCGGTGCTGGCTGGTCGAAAGATCCTGGTTGTGGACGATGATGTGCGAAACATCTTCGCTCTGACCAGCGTTCTGGAGCAGCACGAAATCACGGTGCTGCATGCGGAAACGGGACGCGCGGGGGTGGAGGTGTTGCAAGCGAACAAAGATGTCGATTTGGTTCTGATGGACATCATGATGCCGGAAATGGACGGATATGCCACCACGCGTACAATTCGAAAACTGCCTGGCTTGGCTCAGCTGCCTATCATCGCCTTAACCGCCAAGGCGATGAAGGGGGATCGTGAGAAGTGCCTTCAGGCGGGTGCATCAGACTACGTCACCAAGCCCGTCGACTTGGATTACCTTTTCTCCGTGATGCGAGTGTGGTTATCCGGTTTGAAAGGAGCGTCTGAGGGCGTTGCCATAGCCAGGGTGATGTAAGTGAAGGAAAGAGAAGAACAGTTTCAGACGCTCCGAGTGGGCCAACAATTGACTATGCCGTCTTCTGCGCCAGTACGATATCCGAACCATTCGGATAAGGCGAAACATGTGCCGGTGAAGTTATTGTTAGTAGATGACGATCGATCTAACCTTCTTGCCCTTCAGGCGACACTTGAACCATTACACGAAGAATTAATGGTGGCGGAGAGCGGGACTGAGGCACTGCGGCTTTGCCTGGAACACAAGTTTGCAGCCATTCTGCTGGACGTACGTATGCCGGATATGGATGGGTTTGAGACCGCCGAACTGATCCGTTCTCGGAAGAAGAGCCAGTTTACCCCTATCCTTTTCCTGACAGCGTACCGAAGTGATGAGCAACTCTTTCGAGGATATGGTCTGGGGGCGGTGGACTTTCTGTTTAAGCCGATCGTGCCGGAGATTCTGCAAAGCAAGGTCTCGGTGTTCGTCGAATTAAGTCGAACAGAGCAATTGTTGCAAATACAATCTGAAGAATTGGCATACGCCGAAAAACGCTTCCGAGCAGTGCTGGAAGCGGCCCCGGACGCGATGGTGATCACCGACCATGCAGGGAGAATTGAACTGGCAAACTCCTGTACGGATGCGTTATTCGGCTACGCTCGTGAGGCGTTGCTTGGGCGGGACATCCGGTCACTCATCCCGCGATGGGAACATCCCGATGCCGAAGTTGGCGCGGGAGTGAACCGGCCGCTGCCCGAATTACGCCTAGTCGGCATCCGCCGGGACGGCTCGTGCTTCCCCGCACAAATCACTCTCAGTCCGTTTCAATTCGGGGGAAAACGGCTGGTGACCACCGCCATCCGCGATTCCACGGTACAGGTAGAAGCCGAGCAGCGAATTCAGAAGATCAATGCCGAACTGGAAAGGCGAGTGGCCGAACGAACTGCAGCCCTCACGCACTCGAACGAAGCTCTGCGACAATTTGCCTGGGCCGCCAGCCACGATTTGCAAGAACCGATTCGGACTGTACTATCGTACTCGCAATGGTTGACGAGCACCGAGTCCGAAATACCCAACGAAAACCGCAAACGCATTCTGGACACTATTCAAGATCACGCATCGAGGCTTCACCATCTCTTGGGAGCATTGCGTCAATACGTACAGGTGAGCGAGTGGGGAGCAACGGACTTGGGAAATGGAAACCGCGCGAGTGTAGATTGCAACCTGGTACTGAGTCAAGCCATTGCGAATCTGCAAGGCTTAGTCGAGGAAACCGGAGCAGAAATCCACTATGAGGGCCTTCCGGTGATCCTCGGCATCGAAGTTCTTTATCTGCAACTTTTCCAGAACCTGATCGCCAATGCCATCAAGTACAGATCGGAGAGACCACCCGTCGTTCAGGTAACGGCCGTCGAATCGCCGGACTCTTGGGTGTTTTCCATTCGTGACAATGGCATCGGAATTGACTCTCAGTATTTCGAGTATGTTTTCGGCGTGTTTCGCCGCCTTCAACGAACTGATGGCACCGGGATGGGTCTGGCAATCTGCCGGGCAGTGGTTGAACGGTTGGGCGGGCGCATCTGGATTGAATCCTCGACGCCTGGAAAAGGATCGCACTTTTGTTTTTCGGTTCCGCGGGGCGCATGAATGGAAAAGAAGCTTATCCGAATTTGTCTGGCGGAAGACAATTCCGCCGACGTGTGGCTCATCGAGGAAGCACTCCGGCGCAGAGGCCTTACCTTCGAGATTGAGAATTTCACGACCGCACCCGACGCGATCGCGGCAGTACTCAAGTATGGCAATCCGGGTATGCCGGTACCGGATCTGATGCTGCTCGACTATAACCTTCCCGGCGGACATGGAGGGCAAATCCTGGCGTTTGCCGCCCAGAACCCTCACCTATCTGGGATACCCAAAGCCGTGGTGACCTCTTTCCTGCAGCCTTCGGAAGTTGCCGCTGCAATGGAAATGGGAGCGTCATGCGTTATTCAAAAACCGGCCGGTCTGAACGAATTCATGGCCGAAGTCGGTGGTAAAGTGAACGCTCTTCTGGAGGGCCGATTGACCACCGGAGATTTTCAGAATCGCCCCTAGTCTCTACGTTTCGGCACAGATTTCTCCCAAACACGACTCTGTCCGTCCTTCCGTAACGTACGTTTCCTCTATCCAGACTCTCTACGCCAGTCGCACGTAAATGACTTGGCGACACTGCTTCAGAGATTGCGATGATCACACGCCCAACCGGAAGCCTGGCATAATTGCACAACCTGCACGGCGATGTAGCAAATGCGCAGTGTTGTTTCGGGTGCGAATTGCGCCTTTTTTCACATACTTCTTTCGTTGATCGGCCGAACTTTACTGAGCTAGGCCTATTTTTCTACTTGGCGTAGCTCGCCACATCAGGTGTGCGCATCATGATCGCAGTGTAGGTGAGGATTATACCGTCGCATGCAGTGGGCTGTGTTCGTAAGGACCCATTCATTTTGTGAACCAACGGCCGCCAACGTATAGTTTGACAGCTCTTTGCCATAACAATCTGGCAATAAACAACCGGCGCTCAGACCGGCCTCCAGATCGTCAGGACGCCACTGTACACTGGCGGCTCAAGTGCGAGCTAATGGGCGACGCATGCCTGGCCGTGAAGCACTGATCGTGAACGATGTCGGAAGAGGGCCACGACGGTACAGGTGACGGCCGCGAGACCTCTCAGTGCTCATCATTACCAGCGCATCTTTATGCGAGTCCTTTTTATGAATCGAAGCCCTTTCCTGTTCCCCGCGATAGTGATTGCAATATTGAGCTCAACAGTGGTGGGGCAGACCATCCCTATGCCCGGTCACACCCCCTCGCCTATGCGGTCCCTCGAAGACTATGTCCTTGGCCCGAACGACCAAGTCATCGTTCAGGTTGTGGAGCTACCGGAATTCAGCAATAAAACTTACCGCGTGGAATCCAATGGCATGGTTGACCTGCCCCTGATTGGCGACATCCCAGCAAATGGTTTGACGGTAGGTCAGTTTAGAGATGCCCTCACCAAGCAGCTTCGCCAGCAGGTTCGAGAGCCGCACGTGATGGTGAGTGTAGCCGAAACAAAGAGTCAGGCCGTGTCGGTGATGGGTGAGGTAAGCCAACCTGGAACACAAACCATGGATGGACCTAAAACACTATTCGACGTGTTAGCGGGAGCTGGTGGACTCAAAACGGACGCGGGAAGTGTGATCACCATAACCCGCCATCTCAGCGAAGGACAGCTCAGTCTGCCCGACGCGGTGGTGAATCAGGCGGCGGGAACTGCTACTGGCGAGGTAACCGTGCATGCGGCTGTTGAACTGCGGGATCCCGCAGCCAACATTGTTATGCGTCCACACGATGAGGTATTTGTCCCCCGCTCTCGATTGCTGTACGTCATTGGCAACGTAAGGAAGCCCGGGGGCTTTACGATGTCGGGAAAGAGGACAGTTTCCGCGCTGGAAGCGTTGTCTCTCGCCGAGGGGTTGTCGCCGAATGCGGCGCCTGCAAGTGCCCGGATCCTGCGCAAAACGGATGAGACGGGTACCACGCGAGAACAGATCAAGGTGAATCTCAAACGCATTCTCGCCGGCAAGGAAGAAGACATTGGCCTACGGCCAGACGATATTCTTTTTGTTCCAGACAGCACTGCCCGCCGTTTTGCGGCTCGGGCAGCTGAGACCGCGTTGGCGACTGTTTCGGGCATTATCATCTGGCGGGGAATTTAGGTGGCTTTGCTGCACACAGCGGGGCCTTGTGTGAGGGATGTTCAGGAACAGCCGCAGGTCAAAAACACGCATTAATGCGCTTCTTAAATAAGAATGATCACATGAATACGCAAAGCTTGTTGCGCATGCGCTCTTCGGGAGACGTTTGGAGTGGGTACCCAACGTATACCATGGAAGAGGCCGCCAAACCCATCAGCTACTTCCGCAATCTATTTAATAACAAATGGACCTTGCTTGCCTGGGCATCCGTGGGCGCTGCATTAGGAGCTCTCGTTGCGTGGCAGCAGCCATACATCTATCGCTCGCACGCCTACGTGGAGGTTCAGGGCATCAATGACGACCTTCTAAACCGGCGCGAGCTGGATCCGAACGCAAAACGTGAAGACTTCTCGCAGGGCTATGTAAATACAGTTGCACGATTACTGCAGAGTGGCCCGCTGCTTACGCGCGTAGCTCAAGAATTGAACCAGCTGCCACCGGCATCCAGGGCAAATGCAGGATCCTCCAGGTGGAACCCTCCAATCACGAAGAAAGAACTAGAACAAGATGTCCGAGTAGTTACACATGACACGGACCGAATTTTAGATGTAACCGTCGAGTCCACGAATCCGACTCGGGCTGCTGCCATAGCGAATGCAGTTATTCATGCATTTGTGCAACAAGATGTCGAGACGCGCTGGAAGGCAAGTAACAGTACCTCAGGCTGGCTGCAGAAAGAAGTCAACGACCTTTCGGCGAATCTGAAAGCCTCGGAGGACCGCCTTGAAAACTTTACCAGGAAATCCAACCTCTTGGTTGCCGGAGATCAGGATGGTGTGGCAGATTCGTTTGCCCGTAACATGCAGGCGGAACTCTCGCGTGCGCAAGCTGATCGCGTAGCCAAAGAGTCGTTCTATGAACATCTGAAAGACGAGAACGGCCAATCCGTATTGCCGGTTGACAGTATCTCTGACCAATATGAACTGCAGCTCAGTGCTCTCAAAAAACAACTAGCGGAACTAGAGGCCACTTACACACCCACTTTCTACAAAGTGCGCCCCCTTCAGGCCCAAATTGCCCAGCTAGAAAAAGCTTTGGCGGCACAGCGCCAGAAAGTTATAAGCCGTGCTGAAAATGAATATCGAGCTGCCGTGCGCCGGGAGGAGCTTCTCCGTGCCCAGTATAGCAAGCAACTAGAGCGGGCTTCTGACGAAACGTCCAAGATGGTCCACTACTCAGAGTTGAAAAATCAACTAGATACCGACCGGGCCCTCTACGCCCTAATGATGCAAAAGGTTAAGGGTTATAGCGTAACCTCCGCGCTCCAGGAAAGCGTCGTGCGACTGGTCGCCCCGGCGGAGCCCTCGAGCGTGCCCGCAAGACCCAACCGCATTCTGATCTCAGCCATGACCTCGTTTGGTTTCTTCTGCGCTGGAGTTTTCTTCGCTTTGGTTCGAGGCGGTTCCGCTCGCGCAATCATGGAACCCGGCGAGTCTCAACAATATATACGATCGCCAGAACTGGGCGTTATCCCGACCGCTACCAAAGCCGCGAGACAGGTAGAACACACTCGACGGCTGTCTGGAACGGTTGAGGCGTCTCGATTCGGAGATTGGCACGGCACGCGCCGAATCGAAACAATCACCTGGCACTCCAGCTCCAGCCTACTGGCCGAATCGTTTCGCTCCATTTGTGCCTCATTATTACTTCCGGATGCCGACAAACATGCGTTGCGCTCTCTCGTTATAACAAGCTTAAGCCCGTCGGAGGGAAAAACCACGGTCGCATGTAATATGGCAATTGCACTAGCGGGAATCGCCGGTCGAGTCCTCTTAATCGATGCTGACCGCCGGAGAGGACGGCTGCACGGAGTTTTCGGAGCCAACAACGACAACGGCTTGACAGACATCCTCGGATCCGAGGACCTTACAACGACAGATCCAACTGCCTTCGTCGCAGAAACAGAGGTACCACATCTCTACTTTCTACCGAGAGGACGTACAGAGCTTCGTTCAGATGCTTACTACTCGGACCGCATGACCGACCTACTTGACACTCTTCAACGGAGTTTTGATCTTATCCTTTTTGATACACCACCGTTGCTGTATCTTTCTGACGCTCGAGTATTGGGGCGTTTAGTCGATGGAATCATTTTAGTTATTCGCGCCGGCCGCGTTTCATCTGAAAGCGTCTCTGCGATTGAGCGGCGTCTTTCGTCTGACGGTATTACTATCCAGGGCACGGTTTTAAACGATTGGGACCCGCGCTCGAATGGGAGCGGAGTATATCTGTATGACAAGCACGTCAAGTCCTACTTTGCCAAGTAACACTGCCGGGGGCGTACTTGATGTGCACAAATGTAACCAGTGGTGGGATACCCTTGTCAAACCGGCGCCGTATTACCCAGTATTGCAACTGTTTTGTGACACAGCATCCCTCATATTGGCTTGGTACACAACCCGGGAACTGCGACTTGCTCTAAACTCCCACATGACCCTGCACTTATCTAGACCCGGGATTGACGCAGCCGCACCGCCAGTCACGGTCCTACTGTTACTCTGGTTACTTACTGCTACGGGTCGACATATCTACAGAAGGCCCGTAGATCGAACAATCCTGGCGGGCTTCGTCCGGGTTACCGAATCAGCCACTGTCGTGAGCGGCATTGGCATTATTCTTACCTTCTTCGCTCGCCAAGTTGGAGCTGACTTGTCCCGGTCTTTCATGCTGCTCTTCGGTCCCATTAGCTTTCTTTTTCTGGTAGGGTCTTTTTTTGCCGCTATTGCACTCGCAGAACGTTTGGGCCACCGTTGGCCCTGGCCAAAACGCATAGCGATTTTGGGCGTAGGCCGTTTAGCCCATGAGGTAGTTCAATCGCTCAGGATGACGGCCGGCCACAGCGTCGCCCTTTGTGGATCCATTGTGCCTGAATGTGCGATTGCGGGTTTCGATACAAGAGCAGATGCAGGCTCGTTCGCTCCGTTGCCCGTACTCGGGACGACACGGAATTTGGCCGAAGTGATTAATCGGGAAGGTATTGACCGCATCATTGTAGCCTGCGATGCGCTCAGTGAGCGGGAAATGCGCCACTGCACGCGCGCGATCAACGGCATGGGGGTAACGATGAGCCATCCCCTTTCACCGTTGATGCCTGAAGTCGCGGTGAATTATCAGAATAAGTACGGGCTGCATATGGTCGATCTGACACCAGCTCCTCTTGCAGCTTGGGAACAAATACTGAAACGTATGATGGATATCGGCCTGTCTCTATTGTTGATCGTGCTTTTGCTCCCTCTTTTTGCGTTCATTGCAGTACTTATCCGTCTAACGTCGGAGGGACCCGTTTTGTACCGTTCGCGCCGGGTGGGTCGCGGTGGAAGATACTTCAGCTTTTGGAAATTCCGCTCGATGTATTCCAAGAGCGAAGTCCAGCGCATGCTGGCAGGCCCCAACCAGAGCGGAGGGCACTTCTTCAAGGTGCGCAATGACCCTCGCGTTACTCCGATAGGGCGCTTGCTTCGGCGTTTCAGCCTGGACGAACTGCCTCAACTATTCCAGGTACTCACCGGGTCTATGAGTTTTGTTGGTCCACGGCCCCTGCCTGCGGAGGATCTCGACCCAGACGGCATGAGCCGCAGATTCCATAACTGGGCTGAACAGCGCGCCCGCGTCCGACCGGGCATAACGGGCCTTTGGCAGGTGCGCGGGCGTAGCGACGTTCCGTTCGAGCGAATTATGGAACTTGATCTTGAGTATATCACTCGATGGTCGTTGACCTTAGATTTGTTGATCCTCTTGGAGACGCCGAAAGCGGTATTCTCAGGCCGAGGCGCCTACTGACGCGAGATGATGATCACTATTTCCGATACGTTACCAAAGACCCTAGTATTAGGTACCGGCGTGACTCCAACAGCATACTCAGAGTTAACCGGTAAATGCCGTGACTGGATTGCCCAAAGAAGGTCTGGCTCCGTAAACGCGAGGGGAAAGTACGTGTGCTTTCTGTCGGTGCACGGCCTGATCACGGCCCACGACGATGCAGAGTTTCAGAGTGTGTTGAACGCCGCAGATATTGTTTCTCCCGATGGGATGCCTATTGTCTGGGCTCTCAGGTCCTTCGGCTACAAGAGCCAAGAAAGAGTCTATGGGCCGACCGCGATGCTTTCCCTCTGCGAGGACGCAGAGCGTTACGGGCACCGTCTATTTCTTTACGGCGGAACGGAACGAAGCTTGAGTCGTTTAGTTTCACGGCTCCAACAACACTTCCCGCGATTGCAGGTCGTAGGTGCTTATTCTCCGCCTTTTCGTCCATTGACCGACTCTGAAGACAGAGCGCTTGTCCAAGCACTGATCGAGTCAGACGCTGATATGGTTTTCGTGGGAATTAGTACACCAAAGCAGGAGCGGTGGATGGCAGACCACGTCTATAAATTACCGGGCGTCGTATTGGCGGGTGTCGGCGCAGCTTTTGATTTTCACGCTGGAGTGGTAAAACAGGCCCCACACAGACTTCAGAGGCTTGGTCTGGAATGGCTATTTCGGCTGCTAATGGAACCTCGCCGCCTATGGCGTCGATATGTTTTAGTAACGCCGCGTTTTCTGCCACTGTGGTTCTGGCAATGGCTCACAACAGCATCGCCGTTTAGACTCCCGCTATCCAATACGACTGTAACTGATGAACGAACGGAAAAGACCTGACCCATACTCAAGGGCGGTTGGTTGCCGGCTAGGATTTCACCGAATGCGTTGGATTGACAAGCACTTGGGCGAAGGCGTGCTAAGCAACGCCACTACCCTTTATGGCGCCTACGCGGTTAACTATATAGTGCCGCTGTTCGCAGTCCCCTATTTGGTGAGGACTCTCGGACCAGATAGTTGGGGCTTGGTCGCAGTGTCCCAAGGATTAGGAAACTACTTAGGGCTTATTGTCGAGTACGGTTTTAATCTGTCGGCAACCCGCGAAGTAGCCCGATTACGGCAATCGCCGGCTCACCTTTCAAATGTTGTGGCGGGTGTCCTTGGCGCCAAAGTCCTCCTCGCCAGCCTGGCCTTGGTCGTGGCGTGGCTTTTACAAAGAGTTCTCCCGGGGCTACGTGAGCATTCGTGGATTTTGTGGGCAGGAGTCGCAGCCGGTATCACCGTTGGGCTAAGCCCACTCTGGTATTTCCAAGGTTGTGAGCAGATGAAGGTGGTTGCATCGCTCGAGGTAGGCGCAAAGGTATCTGCAGCCGCCGCCGTCTTTGTATGCGTCCACTCTCCAGCCGACGCATGGCGCGTACCGGGACTGCAAGCGGTTGCGTCACTATTGTCGACCGGCACCGGAATCATCTTAATGTGCCGTCAAGTCGTACTCCGCCGTTTCTCCGTCAGTCTCGTAAAAAACGCTCTGCGTAACGGCTGGACGCTATTCCTTTTTAAAAGTTCCGTAATGCTTTATACAGCTGGCAATTCGTTCTTGCTTGGTTTATTTGCGCCACCGGTCTCTGTGGGGTACTTTGCCGGCGCTGAAAAAATTAGCAAGGCCTTCATGGGACTGCTTAATCCGTTCAATCAGGCGGTTTATCCAAGACTCAGCCGCCTGGCAAAGCATGACCCGCAGGCCGGTGTCCGGCTGCTGCGAGTCAACGCGATTGTGGCAACTGGGGGAGGTCTTTTCTTGGGAGCGTTAGTGTTCTGGCTCTCGCCCTGGTTAGTCACGTTCCTTCTCGGACGTGCATTTAGTGAGGCGATACCAGTTCTACGGTTGTTATCTTTACTTCCCCCGCTGATCGCCCTAAATACAGTTCTGTCCACGCAGTGTATGGCCCCGCTCGGTATGGACCGCCTTTTGAACCGTATCGCATTGGCAGCAGGAGCAGTCAATGTGGGCTTCGCCTGCTTACTGGCCCCACACTATCGCCAGATCGGAATGGCGATTGCGGTTGTTATAGCAGAACTGTTTATTAGTGTTACCGCCAGCTATATTCTGCTACGCCAGCGCGCCACGGACGTCCTGAGCGCGACTCCCGGGGTCACCCTTTTAGGAATGGAAGCGGAATAATGCGCCCTCAGACTAGCTGCGTCGCTCTACACTGTCCTGTCGATCTTAGCCAGTTAACACCATCGCCTTTAGTCTCTATTTTATTGCCGAATTACAATTATGCGCACTATATTAGACAGGCCATTCAGAGTGTGATTGAGCAATCGTACTCGAATTGGGAGCTGATTGTGTGCGATGACGGCTCAACGGATCAGTCACGTGAGGTCATCTCCACGTACGTCGTGAAGGATCGCCGGATTAGCCTTCTGACACAGAACAATGGAGGTCAGGCGTCAGCGCTGAATGCAGCGTACGCGGCAAGCCATGGTGAGATTATTTGCATATTGGATGCTGATGATACGTTCGACTCCACTAAGGTAGCGTCCGTTGTGAAACGCTTCCAGCACCAGTGTGACGCTGGTTTGCTCGTTCACGCGATGACCTTGGTCGACGCCTCTGGAACGCCGCTCCACCGTATTCCGGTGCTTGGCACATTTGAAGAAGGATGGATTGGGGAAAAAGTCTTGCGGCGGGGCGGTCGTTGGAGGTATATGCCTTCTAGTGGATTGGCCTTCCGCCGAGAGTTGGGACCACTCGGATTCCCGATCCCCACCAGTCGTTTTGTGGAGGGCGCAGAGGGGTTTTTATTCACTCTATTTCCTTTGTTTACCAGAATCACGTGTCTCGAGGAAGAGCTGTCCGCTTACCGTATTCATGGCCACAATATGGGTGGACGACTAGGCATCGATGCGCGAGCGGCCCGTAAGGGAGCTTTATTGATGACTACTGTGGTGGAGGGCGTCAATGCACGCCTGCAGGAAATGAACTATCCGAATTTGCTCGATGTCGAGAAAAACCTGCATATTTCGTTGGAGATGTTGATTGCACATCTGTTGGAGGGTGAACCCCGTATCGAACTGTATAAGCGCTATTTCTCAACGACGCGAGCGATTTTCACCGATGATCTTTACACTCTTCGCCAGAAGCTGTTTCTACCGATGGTGTTCGGCGTTTCGACTGTATTGCCTCTCCGGTTTCGTAAGTGGTGGCTTGACATGAGTAATTCCTCCGGTAAGCGAACTGCGGCTCGAATATTTGCGGCCGCTCGACGACCTATCCGGCTCAGTGCCAATTGCTCGTGACCCGAAACTAATGCGCATCGCTTTATTTGATTACCGCGTGATAAGGACGAATCCGGTGGGCGGGTGTCATTTGCGCATCCTCGAGGGCCTCGCCGAGCGGCATGAGTTTACGGTGTTCGCCGTGGAGTTTGAGAATCCATCTCCTCAGCGCATCCGTTGGGTAAGAATACCGCTTCCAGTCCGGCCATATGTAGCGCTTTATCTTTTGTATCATCTTGTTGCTCCGCTGGCCTATTTTTATCAGCGTGTGGTTCGGGGTGTTCACTTCGACCTCGTTCAGATGGTCGAATCGAATCTCTTGTTCGGTACCCTTTCATACTCACACTTTTGTCACCGTTTTTATCTCGCGCAGCATTGGACATCAACGAATGCTCGAGGTATTCGGGGCTGCTTGCGCCAAATGGCGCACCGCGCGGCGGCTTTGTTTGAGCCCACCATCTATCGTCGAGTGGCCTGCATTGTGGCTCCGTCGCGAGGTCTGGTCAATGAGCTTAGACAGGTCTACCCAGAAACTGGAAATAAGGCTCGTCTGCTTCCGAATCCCGTAGATCTTGAGAGTTTAAAACCCCCGGATGAGCGGATGCGCTTGCAGGAACGGAAGCGGCAGGGAATAGCGGATGAACTCGTCTTATTGTTTGTGGCACTTGGGCATTTTGAGCGAAAAGGGCTTCCTCTTGTAATGGAGGCCATCCGCGATCTTGAAGATACGGATATCACGCTTCTTGTGGTAGGAGGGGAGCGACACCTGATCGCACAGTACAAAGAAATGGCGGCTGCGATGGGCATTTCGGCCCGAGTTCGGTTCGCCGGCTTGCAGCAGGACCTCCGTCCCTACTACTGGGCTGCCGACGCCTTCGTACTGCCGTCATGCTACGAGGTCTTTCCCCTCGTTGCGTTAGAAGCAGCGGCGGCCGGGCTACCGTTGTTGGCAACACCAGTTAACGGAGTCGAAGAGATTCTAACGGATTCATACAACGGTTTTGTACTTGAAAGAAACGCGAGAAACATTGCTGTGATCCTGCGCCGGTTAGCCGCAATGACCGCCGGCGAGCGTCGTCGCATGGGATTACGTGCACGAAAAACGGTCCTGGGTTACGGCAGCGCAACATTTGTGGCTGGTTGGCAGAAGATCTATGACTCGTTGGCCTAGTTTCGCGCTGTTTCTGGTCACCGGTTATCTTACGATGACCCGTTCATTCGCCTACATCGGATTGCCGCCCGCAAAGCTGTTTATCGGCGAGGTAGCCATGGCGTGGCTTCTCATATCGCGTCCCAGCGTGGTTTTCTCACGATGGTTTGCAGGGGTATCTCAATCCTCGGCTTTCAGCGCGTTTTCTATTGTGCTTGCGTGCTTCCTCGGCTTCGGATGGCTTGAATTGATTCGTGGGCTGGATCACGGTTACCCACCCGTGCTCGCTTTGCAGGGGTTTGCTTTTCATTATTATCCACTCTGGTTTTTCGTTGGGCTTTGGGTTGCCAACATCGACTGGACGCTTTTATGGCGTACCACACGCATGGTCGCCTGGTGCAACGGAATCTACGGCATTCTATACATTGCTTTTCTAAATCGAATGCAGATAGCGTTTCCGGGTACTTTTGACGTACCGATCTTCGGTCAGCCGGCGGGCTCGGCAATCTGTGTTCTTGGGTTGCTCTGCCTCGAAAAAAGGCTCTCTCGCATATGGCATCTTCTGCTCGTCAACATCATCGTAATGCTCGGTTTGCAGGTCCGAGCAGAGTATCTGGGGTTCATCCTCGGAGCGGTCGTTTGGGCCGTTCTTACGCGTCGTGTTGATCGTCTGCTGATTGGCGGCATCATCGTCGCTGCGCTTCTGACGGTGGCCTTTGTTGCTGATTTCAGCGCACCGGCACCAGCCACACGGGGCGGTCACATATCCACTCGTGAAATTGCCGGTCGCGTAATCGCCCCATTTAACCCAGAGCTGGCGGCTGAATGGGACCCATATGCCAGGTCCCAGGCGGGTACGGCGGAGTGGCGTATAAGGTGGTGGAAGAGTATCTGGGAGGAGATTCACCAAAATACTGGAACCGCATTGTTTGGCGAAGGTTACGGGTATCCGCTTGCGAAGCTGGTTGGGTATACGGAGCGAGACATCCGGACGCCACATAGCATCTTTTTTTACGCTCTAAGTTACGGCGGCTGGATCGGTGTGACCCTTTTTTTTGCATTACAGCTGACACTTGGCTGGACATTATGGCTGGCTTGGCGAGCATCCCGTATACCCTTTGCTCCTGTGATCTGGGTGACTTTTCTCGTGGGAGCGTTTTTTGGAAATGCCTTTGAGACACCTTTTGGCGCCATCCCATTCTATTTACTGACGGGAATGGCGGCAGCGCCGCTCTGCGCCGCGTCTCGCGTACGGTCGAATCGTGGGGTTATGACACTATGCGAATCCTAGTAGCTCATACCTACTATCAACAGCCGGGTGGTGAGGACCGCGTATTTGAAGCCGAAACCGCCCTTCTACGAAATAGCGGGCATACGGTTCTAAATTATTGTCAACACAACCTGCAGACTTCCGATTTTGGTCCGGTCGAATTGGCCGCCCGCACCATTTGGAATCCAGCGACTTACTCTGAAATGCGTGCCCTCCTCCGCCATGAAAGGCCGGACGTTTGCCACTTCCATAACACCTTCCCGATCATGTCACCTTCTGTTTTCTATGCGGCGAGAGCAGAAGGAGTGCCTGTAGTGGCCACCTTGCACAATTACCGCCTCTTATGCCCTGCGGGAACACTGTTGCGAGATGATGCGATCTGTGAAGAATGTGTCCCTCCCCATGTGCCTTGGCAGGCCGTTCGCTACGGCTGCTATCGAAAGAACCGCGCAGCATCAGCGGTGGTTGCCTTGATGCTCACCAGCCACCAGGTCGGCAAGACATGGAAACGTGCTGTTGATATTTGGATTGCGCTTACTGAGTTTGCGCGGGAGAAGTTTATAGAAGGTGGCCTTGACCCAGACCGAGTAGCGGTAAAGCCCAACTTTCTCGCTCCGGACCCCGGTGGATCGGACCAGCGCAAGGACTACGCGTTGTTTGTGGGTAGACTCTCTCCGGAAAAGGGCATTGAAACTCTCCTCAAAAGCTGGCTGCAGTTGCAGATCCCGATGCCGCTTCGGATAGCGGGCGGCGGCCCGTTGCAGAACCGGATCATCGAGGCCAGCCGGGAGGACCGACGCATTCAATTCCTTGGGCCGCTAACACACGCTCGCACCATTCAAGAGATGCAGGCCGCACGACTTTTGGTCTTTCCATCCATTTGGTACGAAGGATTGCCTCTGACGATTATTGAGGCCTTTGCAACTGGGCTCCCGGTTATCGCGAGCAACGTCGGTGCGATGCGTACTCTAATCTCCGCGGGTCGAACCGGTCTGCTTTTTACACCCGGAGATAGTTGCGACCTCGTTCACAAACTCAACTGGTGCTGGCAGCACGCCCACGAACTTGTCACAATGGGGCAGTTTGCTCGCCAAACCTACCTGGAGTTATACACGGCCCCACGCAATTACCAACATCTAATGCAGATTTATGAGAGAGCGATGCATCGTCGAGCCGCACAATCAAGGGACCAAGTTAACCGGGCCGGCCACAATACAGTCATAGACGACATTACCGCTGATCACAGCGCCCGAGGAGCCGGCGCCGCCGGAAGCGGAGTAGAGTCCCGTGAATGTGTTGCCCTCGATAATAACTCCGTCCAAGCTTCCCGGCGAGTTGCCGAACAATCCGACACTCTGTGGTAGGAGCAGATGCGAAATAACGGTGTTGTCTTTATAGGCAGAAGAAGCATTGGCCCCTGCGTCTCCATTGATGCGGATTCCCATGAAAGAGAATTGTGGAGGGCCGGTAAGTGCGGGTTGGGTGATGGAGTTACCCACAACGGTGACTGGGGTCGCCGGAGGAGTAGTGGCAATTCCGGTGAAGGCCTGTTCTTGATCCGTCGAGAAGACGCCGTCGCTTCGCGAGATGAAATTGCCGCTGATGGTGGTCCCGCCCCAGTTAGCGGTGTTTACCATGATTCCGAAAATCTGGGAATTTGTAATGCTGTTGTTCTGAATATTGATATGTGTTCGCGACCCGGGAGCATTGGAGAATTCAATGCCAGAACGGGTCTGAGCAGACAACATATTACCAACCACCGTCGAGTCTGCGCTGTCGTGCAAAACAATTCCCGTAGAAAAGCCTTGCACAGTGTTCTGTTCGATAAGCGATTGTGTTGCTCCAAGCTCGATTCCTAAGCCCCCGTCAAGCCCAATCAACTTGTTCGCCGAGACCTGATGCTGCCGGCCAGCCATAATCGAAATACCGAATGTATCCGTGTTATATCCTGGATCCCACTCAGAGAATGTATTGCCGGAAATAACCATGTTCTCTACTTGGGAAGTCTGTGCGATGTTGCCTCCAGACGGCCAGATTTCAATCCCCATGCGTCCCAAATGCTGGCCACTATTTCCAGAAATCAAAATGTTCTGCCCGTAAGCAAACGGCCCCGGAGCGAAAGTAATGGAAATGGCATCTCCCAGATGCACAGTTTGAAAACTGTTTTGGGATACAGTGAGCGAGCCCGGATTCGTGAGATACATACCCAAAGCACAATTGATGACCTGGTTATATGTAATTTGCGACTTGATCAGTCCTACCGGCGCATACAGCGCAGCGTCCCATGGACCGGCCGGAGTAGCCGTTGTGTTTCGAAAGATCATGTGATTAATGTGCAATCCGTGCGCCGGAATTGCCCCGCCACCGTCAACGGCAATTTGCAAACCGCCCCCCACCCCGTTGGCGTCGAAGGTAAGACCTTGGATCGTTACATTGTCCGCAGCACCATATTGCAGTTTAGCTATCGCGGTGTGCGCTGCCACGGTTCGGCCCATACGAATCGTGCCATGGCCTTGATAAATCATGTTCGGCCTGAGGGTCAGGCGCGCAGTAATCAAGTAGACCTGGTTGCTGCTGCCGAATGCGAGAGTGGCGCCGGATGGCATCGTGTTAATGGCTGTTTGCAGCGCCTGCGTGTCGTCACTCTTTCCATCCCCACGAGCACCGAAAGCACTGACATCTACGACCGGGGTGCTTCCAAGGTTCGGCGTTGCCTGCGTCGGAGGATTGTAAGGTCCTGGACGATTGAGCCACTCAGCACGGCTTGTCCCAATACAAAGCAACACAATAAGGCAGCAAGGGAAATATAGGAATTGGGTGTTCAGTTGCATAGCTCCACGGTTGATTGCAGTCTCTTAGGTTTATGGATACACGGTCGGCACTTGGACACGCAAAGGCCCAAGCACTGCACGATTAAGTTTTGGTTAGGCGCGTTGAGTGAAGGAGTGGGGCTGGTTCGGTTGCATCAGCCGTGGAAGTTGATAACGGAACAGGAGTGAGTTAACGGCCCCTTTTCACCACGAAACAGGATTCTATCACACAATCGACTGGGGAACGCAAGAGCTTTTGGGAATTTTTTCATAAGGGAAACCTCCATGCAAGCAAGTTTGATTAATGCAGTCGTCAGTGCGCAGCCTAATGCAACTTCGTGCGAAGTGGCAGGAGAAACGGTAATTCTTGATGCGGCGTCGGGGCAATATTTCGCCCTCGACCCTGTTGGAACCGTTATCTGGAAGCACCTTCAGGCTCCGTGCACTGTGTCTTCTCTTTGCGAAATGTTACTTCGTGAATATGACGTTGCCTCTGAGCGCTGCGAAGCCGATGTTACGGCACTTCTGCATGAATTAGCGGCGAAAGGCCTCATCCGGATAGAAGCATGAACCTTAGGTTTCGAGTCCAGCCAACCGCGGCACACCTCGTTTTCGCGCAGGCGCTTATCGCGATCGTGGCTGCGAGGCTGGCGCTTAGGTCGGTTCCGGTCCGATCCCTGCGGCGAACAATGCGACGGGCTTTCACGTCTGACAAAACGCTTCCATCGGGTAGACGACTTTCGCTAAACCGAGTTATTCGTTGCGTGGCCTTGGCCGAGCGATTTTCTCCTATCGCGACAACTTGCCTAGTGAATGCTCTTGTTGCGGAAGCGCTTGCAAACCGTCATGGACACGACGTGAAATTCAGGGTGGGTGTTCGTCGGAACGAGCTGGGAGAATTTTGTGCACACGCTTGGCTGGAGTATGAGGGAACCGTTGTCGTGGGCGGGCCAGCCGAGAGCACGGAGCAGTACACACCCCTGCCGGAAGCGGGACGGCTATTTGCATGAGTGGAATCTGCGGGCGGTTTAACAGAAACGGACGACCGGCTCTCCGGGAGGAAATTGAGGCGATGGCGGGCAAGCTACGGCATCGGGGTCCCGACGGTCGAACCGTGTGGATCGACGGGCCAGTCGCTCTCGGACATTGCATGCTGCGAGTAACGGCCGAGTCGCTGCATGAGCAACTTCCTCTGACTGTCGAGAACGGCGCATATACTATTACCGCTGACGCGCGAGTCGACAACCGCGAAGAGTTGATTGCCACTCTGTGGGATGAACCACCCATAGACACGCCCGCGGATAGCGAATTAATACTGGCGGCTTACCGCCGCTGGGGCGATTCCTGCCCCTTACGTATCCTTGGGGATTTCGCATTTGCCATATGGGACCGGCGTGGCAGGACCATGTTTTGCGCATGCGATCCCATGGGAGTCAAAGGCCTGTACTACCACCTCAGCCCCCAAGCACTCTCGTTCGCGTCCGAGATAAAAGCACTGTTTGTTCTTGACGGGGTACCGCGCAAGCTGAACGAGCTGCGGATTGCGGAGTATCTTGCAACACTCTTTGAGGACCGATCAGGTACTTTCTTCCAGGACATTCTTCGGCTGCCTGCCGCCCACACTCTTCACGTCACACCGTGGACGTTCCAACTGCGGCAATACTGGTCACTCGATCCGCAGAGGGAAATCCGACTTGGCTCAGACGACGATTACACCCAGGCGTTCCGCGAGTTGTTTCTTAAAGCCGTACGCTGCCGTACGCGCAGCGTGTTTCCTGTTGGTGCGGCTTTAAGCGGCGGCCTCGACTCATCCTCCGTGGCTTGCGCAGCAGCGCAAGTCCGCAAACCGGATGCTGACCCGTTGCACACGTTCTCGCTGATTTTTCCGGGCTTGCCCGAAGGGGATTTGCGCCAGATTGATGAGCGCCCGCACATGCGGTGCGTCCTCGAAAACGGAAGGTTCACTCCACATTTTATCGAGGCCGATCGGTTGAGCCCAATGTGGCAGATTGAGCGCGTACACACCCATCTGGATCAGGCCAACAACGCTCCCAACCTGTATCTACATTGGGCGATGTACGATGCGGCGCATCAACAAGGAGTGCGGGTGTTCTTGGATGGCTTCGACGGGGACGGCACCGTTTCGCACGGTTTTGAGCGCCTTACTGAGCTCGCTCAATCACTTCAATGGTTCACGCTGCGCCGGGAGATTCGAATGCTTTCGCAGGGTCATTTAGCAGGCATCGCGCCCTGGCGCATAGCCAAGGAATACTGCGTTAAGCCCCTGACCCCCAGATGGGCATTCACTGCCTACAACCTGCTTCGCGGCCGTACCCGGGAGGCATGGTCAGAGAATATTTTCATCGAACCAGGCTTTAGAGCGCGCACCGGCATCATACAGCGGGCTCGCCGGCTATTGCGGGAGAGCGGCGATTGGTCACTTACAAGAACTGCCCGCCAACGCCATTGGAACGGCCTGAATCAGGCGCTCTACACCTATACGCTGGAATTGGCTGATAAGGCTAGCGCGGCTTTCGGCATTGAAGCGCGTTATCCCTTCTTTGATCGCCGATTGATGGAGTTCTGTCTGTCACTGCCGGCTGAACAGAAGCTCGGACACGGTTGGAACCGCCTGATACAAAGACGTGCCATGCAGGGCGTGATCCCGCCCGAAATTCAATGGCGTCCGCAAAAAGGAAACCTCAGCCCCAATTTTTATCTTCGTCTTCTGGATTTCGAGCGTGAAAGGCTGGAAGACATTTCTCTCGGACGAACGCACGAACTTGAGCCGTTCGTGGATGCGGGAAAACTTCGAAGTGCCTACCAGGCCTATCAGTTGAGCCACTCTCGGGGACAGGGAGAAGGAATTCAGTTATTCGCTGCCGTAAATTTAGCCCTATGGCTGCGCTCCTCAGGGTTTGCATTGTAACGCGCTTCCGGAGATGTCGGCCGGTTGCAGAAAGGAGAGAAACCAATGACTGAGACCAGAAAGAAGCAATGGAGTCAGCCGCAGCTCAAGGTGCTTGGAGATGTGGAAAGCCTGACGCTGGGTAAAAACAAGTCGTTCGGCGGTAACGACGGCTTCATGTTCCAGGGCCAGGGCATCAGCGGCTGATCCCTGTAGAAATGGGCCGGCTGCGATGGCGACATGTCACGCAGCCGGCTCCTGTCAGAGTTTCAAGGATGAAAAGTGTATTACTATTCCGCCTACAGTCTGCATATTGGATCCGACATCCCGCTTTTGGAGCTCCCAAGCACTGATCGCGGTGGTGATGTGAATGTGCTCCTAAGAAAGCCTAGACCACTGGATGCACCACAATCGATCCGTTGGATTGACGGTCCCCAAAAAGAAGCTCGATTCCTCTATCCGCAAACCGGCGAGTTCCAGGTACGCAATGGGTGTGAAGTCATCGTTACGCCGGCGCCGGGAGCCGAGGCCGACCTCCTCCGTCTATACGTGCAAGGCATGATGCTCGCCGCCGTCCTCTATCAGCGCGGGCTTTTCGTCTTGCACTCCAGCATCGTGAGCCGCGAGCACGGAGCGATAGCCTTGGTCGGACCCGTCGGGATCGGGAAATCAACCTTGGCATCGGGGTTCCATGCCCGCGGTTTTTCCGTGGTGGCGGACGACAACGCCGCAATCGATGTCCGCACAGTTCCTCTCACCGTCCAACCGGCTTTCCCAACTCTTAAGATCTATCCCGATGTGGCGACCGCACTCGGCTACGACGCACACTCCTTAACTCCGATGCACCGTTCTCAACGGAAGCATGCACAAACTGTACGCAACGGCTTCGCCGCTCAACCGGTTCGGCTTACCGCCATTTATGTGCTGGATCGCGAAGCCGATCCAAACATTAGGAGCATTTCCACCGTTGATGCTGTCACGGAGATCATCCGCCACTCGGTGCCGACCCGTTGGAATGTTGCCGGTGATGCCGAGCATTTGAAGCAATGCGGCCTGCTTGCGAGCCGGATCCCCATATTCCGCGCGCGCTCTTTCTCAAATCTATTCGACATCCAACGTGTTCTCGACTGCATTCAAGCGCATCATGAAGAAACCACGGCTTAACGGCTTCGCAACCAGCGAACAGGCTGTATTAGTATTGGGAACTCGCAGTAATTTGAGCACCGATGAGTCCTTAAGGCTCAGACAGCTCGTCAATGAGGAGCTCGACTGGCGCGCGATGCTCGAATCAGCAAACTGCCATCAGGTGCTTGCCCTTCTGCTCACGAATTTGACTCGCGAAAATTGTCTGCCCTCCATGCCCCGGCGGGTGTGCCAATCGCTCCGTGCCGCCGTACACGAACGGGCAGCACGCAGCTTGGCCCTCACGCAAGAGCTCGTCAGGATCCTCGACCTGCTCGAACGCTCTGATGTACCGGCGATTCCGTGCAAGGGCCCGGTCGTCGCACTGATGGCCTATGGCAGCGTGTCTCTTCGCTCGTTTGCCGATCTGGACATATTGGTCCCGGAAACCCATTTGCATTTGGCTCGTGAAGCGCTCCAAAGCATGGGTTATCGTAGCGTCGTATCCCTAAACACGAAGCAGGAGCGAGCCTTCCTCCAAAACGAGTGTGCCCTTCAACTGAAAGACGAAGCTCGCGGGTTGGTTGTGGAGTTACACTGGCGTTTTTGTGAACGAAATGCATCCATCGACTTGCCCGTTGCAGACTTTTGGCGACGATCGGTTCGCGTTTCGCTTGCAGGAACCGAAGTGCTGACTCTTGCCGGCGAAGACCTCCTCCTCTATCTCTGCGTACACGGCGCTAAGCATCGCTGGGAGCGCTTGGAATGGATCACTTGTGTCGCCGCCCTCGTCCGCTGGAATCAATTCGATTGGGGCAGCGTCATCCTGCGGGCTGAAGGTTTCGCGATCGCTCGTATCGTGCGGGTGGGATTGATGCTGGCGCAAGTCGTGGGAGGCGCACAAATCCCAAGCTCTGTCTGTACATGGGTGGATTCCGACGGAACGGCCCAAAAGCTGACCGAGCGAATCTTGGCAGACCTGTTTTCCCCCGTGGCCGACCAATCCCATTATCACCGGCGTGCCTCGCGATACCTGTTCATGATGCGCTGCCGAGAACGGTGGTCCGACCGAGCCCGGATTTTTTTCTATTCAGCAATTCGCCCACCCCACCCGGATGCCGACGAGTGGGCGTACTTGCCTGGCAAACTCGCGTTTCTCCACAGGGTATTTCGTCCTGTCCGTCTCTTTGCTGAATATAGTTGGGTTGCATGGCGGCACTATCTAAGATAGAACTGTATCGCGGCTTCGGCCCACAATCGCTATCCTTTGCCCTTATGCCCGCAAGGTTGATGTCGGCCGTTGTGCTAGGCGCCATTGCCGTTCTTTCCGTACTCCCTGAGCCGTGGAAAAGCCGGACAGCAACGCATGGCCGGATCCACGATTGCGCCCACATCTTAGCGTTTTTGATCGCCTTCCTGCTCGTCACCCGTAAACTTCGATATCCGACACGCGTGGTACTTGCCGCGATCCTTTTGTTACTGTTCGGCGCGTTTCTGGAGTTCCTCCAAACCAGACTTTACGGAAATCCTTTTGAATATAAGGACCTGGTAACTAATGCAGCCGGACTCATCATTGGCCTGGTCGTTCTGAACTTACGGTAGGAGAGACATGTCTGCGCATACGGACACATTCTATACGGACGTCTTCTTTGAAGGTATGCAGGATGGTGCTTCACGATCGGCCCGTGGCATCCTTCCTTTCGTCATTCGATTGTTACAACCTGAAAGTGTCGTGGACATCGGATGCGGCCGCGGAGCGTGGCTCGCTGCCTCGTCCGAGCTCGGAATAACCGATGTACTAGGCCTTGACGGCGACTATGTTAGCAACCATGACCTGCTCATTCCCGGAGATCGCTTTTTAGCGACTGATCTCAGTAAACCATTCACTATACCTCGTCACTTTTCGCTAGCTCTTTGCCTCGAGGTTGCAGAGCACTTACCGCGTCGTGCTGCCAGGCCTCTCGTCCAGACGTTGACCGCTGCCGCCCCTGCCGTTCTGTTCTCCGCCGCAATTCCCGGACAACCCGGTACACATCACGTAAACGAACAGTTTCCTGAGTATTGGTCCAGTTTATTCGCCGACTACGGCTACGTTGCTCTGGACCCCTTCAGGCCGTTAATACGAGATGATATCCGCGTTGAACCATGGTACGCACAGAACCTGCTGCTTTATGTGTCGAGGAGTCTTTACGAAAGCCGACTGAACCGATATCCCGTGGTGTCTCGGCCCGAGGAACTGTTACCGTGGGTTTACGCCGGTATTTGGAAAGGCCGTGTCACCTGGCGGGGACCCTTAAGTCTCTTCTCTATTCTTCTGAGGCGATTATTACCTTGACCGGGTTTGATGCTGCTTTTCGCTTTTCCTACGGCTTGTCCGTTGAGTATCACAGTTCACAATGCACCTAAAAGTGCATATTCATATCCCGGAGGAACCGAACCCCCATGTCGAACCAACCGAAGCAGTGCAAACACCCGGCCTGCACTTGTCCAGTTTCAGATGATGATGACTATTGCGGCGCATACTGCAAGGACGCAGGCGACACGACCGAAATTGCGTGTAATTGCGGGCACGGAAGCTGCAATATAAGTCAGGCCCTGCCCGAAGTCATGACCGGCGGTGTCGCTTAAGTACTCCTTTAGAATGTTCTTTGCTCGCCGGCGCACTTTGATGGCGGAGTTAGACACTATCGATGAGCTACTGGGAGCGCTGAATGCCGTGGAAGACCCTAGTTGCGCGCTATTATTGGAGCACCTGGAAAGCGCACGCTTTTATGGGTCCGGAGCTATGCCTCTTGAATATCGGATGAGCTTGGCAATGGCGCGAGAACAGCTCTACTGTCTTTCTGATCGCCCTCTTCGAGCTCGCGCCAGCGACTTCATCCGACGTGAATTGTCTGCAGTAGTGTCCTGAGACCGGAGGCTTTGCCGCAGCAAACGGTTATATTCCTTTCTGTTACTCCGAGCTTTAGAGCCGTTTGTTTGATTGTGCGGTCGTACGCTGGGCATGTTGTGCAACTCTTGCAGCGAGGTCGTAACCGATCACAGGTGCGAGCACGGTCACGATCATGAGGGATCGTTCCACATAGTTCCTGATTTACTTTTGATTCGGTTGTGCACCCGTCGGAAAGAAGTGTGATGGCTTGCAAAATGTTCGAGATCATCAACGGTTTATAAACGTTCCTTTCCAGTAATCCACCAGCTCCTCCAACTTAGCTCCTAAAAGCAAGAAGCCGCCCGGGAAGTCCCGAAAAACCTCGGACCAGTGAAACTACACAGTATCCGTCATGCCGACATGGACCATCTAGGTTTAATCAGTACGTCGGGGGATCACTAGCCGGGAAAGATTCCATTGAGGCTTCATCGATTGCATCGTCACGGCTGATCTCTTGTTCCGCGAGCAGCCAGTCGTCGAGTTCCGGCCCCGGCTGGCAACCGCGGCGCACGGAATTATCATAGGCGCGCCTGCGAATGCGCTCTCTCACTGTCAATGAATTGGCATCGGCCTGTTTTACTATCTGCACGACTCGTCCTCGCCGACAAACATTGGCGGACGCGAACTATGGTAACGGAAAGCGAAAGGCTGCGAGTGCCGTTTTCGTACTTTTAAAAACCCTGAGATACTTTAGACCGGCGCTTGTCCGCTGAACTCAACTGCACCTATACAATTGCTCAAGGCAAATCGATGATTTCGATGTTCCCGTTGCGCCGCGGCACCTCAAATCGAACTTTTCCAGCATGCTGGTAGAAACTCAGGTCCAGAGATGACTCGCCCACAGCGAGGTTTCGTATATGCACCTCTTCTACCTTCTCCGGGAGGGCACCATGATGCAGGTAAATGCGGGATTTCGTACCCGATATGGAGACACCAAGACACGCTTGCAGAATTAAGAACACCGCTCCCGCTGCCCAGGCCTGCGGCGAACAAGCCACCGGATACAATGTCGGTCCGCTCCCGGCGCGCCTGGCAAATCCGCAGATTAATTCGGGCAAGCGATGAAGTTCCGCAAAGACTGAAAGGTCGAGAAGACCTGTCAGAATCCGGAGCGCGAGCGTCTTATCCCGACACTTGATCAACCCAAACGCCACAAGGGCATTATCATGCGGCCACACGGAACCGTTATGGTACGCCATCGGGTTAAAACGGCTTTCTGTAGCAGCTATGGTTCGTATGCCCCAGCCCGAAAACATATCCGTCGACAGCAGTGAGTCGATCACTAACCGGCTTTTTTCACGAGATGTAATACCGGAGAACAGGCACTGGCCCGCGTTCGAACTCCGTACCTGACATTGCCGCTTCGCACCATCAAGGGCCAGCGCAAACATCGAAATTTCCTGACACCAGAACACCTGTTCAAATCGCTTGCGTAGATCTTCTGCTTGCCGGAACAGTCCCCGGCTTACTTCCTCAAAGCCAAGATCAGAAGCGACCACCGCTATGCGAGATTTGGCGGCATATGCGTATGCCTGCACCTCGCACAGTGCGATCGGCCCCTCCGGAATTCGTCCCTCCGCATCAAAGACGGAATCGTTTGAGTCCTTCCATCCCTGCTGCGCAAGGCCCAATGCAGAATGCCGGCTGTATTCGATAAAGCCGTCTTTATCCGCATCTCCGTCGCGGTCCATCCACGAAAGCGCCGCCTCGATGTTGGGCCAAATTGCGCGCATGAACGCCAGATCTCCCGTGCGCTCGTAATAGGCTGCCGACAGAAACACAAACAGGGGCGTAGCATCAACACTGCCGTAATATTGCCCGAATGGGACCTCGCCGAGTCCCGCCATTTCACCTTTTCGCGTTTCGTGCAGTACCTTGCCCGGCTGCGCATCGCGCTCCGCTTCATACGTCGTAGCCTGCGTGGCAGCAAGGTAAGACAACACACCTTTTGCCACGGACGGTGCTAGCCACAACAGCTCAAGCGCAGTGATGATGCCATCCCTGCCGAACACAGTACTGAACCAGGGAACGCCGGCGTAGGGATACGGGCCGAATTTGGTCTCCGCCAGGAGCATGCCCAAATCCGCACGCGATCGAGCCAACCACTCGTTCAACGTCTCACAAGAGGTCTCGATATTAACGGCCGCAAGCGCAGAATCACGACGCTCTTCTGCCACCTTCCGCAATCCGGTCTCGTACCCTACGGATTCATGTCTTGACCCGTCGCAGCTAATCCGCAGACCACATTCCTTGTGTTCATCCGGATCCAGCGGAAACTGCATTGCGATTTGCGATGCCGAAATTCCATTCTCCGTGGGCCACGGATGGACTTGAGTGCTCCTCTCCTTATCGTCTAAGCCCCGATACGCAAACTTCACGCTACTTTTTCCCACCTCCACCGGGAGCATCATGCCCCGCTTCGTTCTTTGGCGGCCTCGAACTTCAAAAATATCGGCAAAGTCAACTTGTAGTCGAAACACCAAAGATACGTCCAATCTCTTTGCGTGGTAACTATGGACCACAACCCGATCGAAGCACGCGCCATCGATAAGATATTTAGAACGGAAGATGTGTAAGCTCCCGCGTCGCAATACGTCGCCCCCCGGTAAGGTAATATCGGGATTTGTGAGATCGATGGTTAGAAGGATATTGTCCTGTCTCGCTGTTGCGCTGAGAAGAAGCGGTGGCACGCCGTTGATCAGAAGCTGCGACCGCGAAAGGTGGCGCGTGTCCCTGTAAAACAGTCCGGATTGTTCTGAATAAACATCACCAAACCGGTCGAATACGCCGAACGTGTCTCCGTGAAGCAGCACCAATGTTCGCTCATTGGATTGGGATACCTCCGGTCGAATGTAGAATTTGCTGGCGCCTCCTATCTGCTGTGATTTAGCTTTACGTCGCATGTATCTCCGATTGTCGCGCGGGTGGAGAGTCTGCAGATGCAGCGGATGTTGATTCCTGAAAAGCCGGGCGCCCACACAAACGCTTATAGACATTCAAATAGTCCCTGCACATTCTCCGTGCGCTAAAACGCTGTTCGAACACTCGCCGACACTCACCTCGATCTAGTTTCGAAAGGTTCCCTACGGCCTCCACTCCCTCTTGAATTGTCTCGACAAGATATCCGGACACACCATCTTCTATGATTTCAGGTACGGCGCCTTTTGGATAGGCAACTACAGGAGTGCCACATGCCAAAGCTTCAATCATGACGACGCCGAACGGCTCTGGCCAGTCGATGGGAAAAAGAAGAGCCCGCGCATTTCCAAGGAATTCTGACTTCTGTGATTCGCTGATTTCGCCCACGAACTCCACCAGTGGATCATCCAACAGGCCGCGAACCGTGCAGTCAAAATAGGCTTGGTCCACCGGGTCTACCTTCGCCGCAATCTTTATGGGGACCCCGGCCTGCCTCGCGATCTCGATCGCCCGGTCGACTCTTTTTTCCGGCGAGATTCGGCCGAGAAACGCCAGATATTTCCCAGCCTCAAGCGTGGGATCAAGCAGGTGTTTTGGCAATCCATGATAAATCGTGGCCGCCCAATTCGCCCACGGAATCGGTTTGCGCTGCGAGTTTGAAATCGATACCAGGTCTATATCGCGAAATTCGCTGTAGAGAGGCCACAGCTCAGGTATGTCCAGCCGTCCATGAAGTGTCGTGACCGAGGGGATACACTGCCGCCTGCTAGATGGAAAATGAAGATAGTCAATATGGAAGTGGATGATGTCAAACTTTTGAGCTTCACGCGCCACAATTTCAATCATCCGGATGTGTGAGGCGAGTGGATCAATAAGGTTTTTGCTACCCAGCCGGAGGGCCCGCTCAGACATCGGAATTAGCCGCGCCTTAGTTAGAGAGTCCGCACTGGCAAATAACGTGACGTCGTGACCGTCTGCCACTAACTCTTCGGTGAGGTAAGAAACGATACGTTCCGTGCCGCCATACAGCTTCGGCGGAACACTTCCATAAAGTGGCGCAACTTGAGCTATTCGCATGAATATTGGTTGCTCCCAAGCCCGCCGCAAAGAGAATGGAGGAAAACCTGATTACGCGCTAGGCGAACGTGAGCGATAATCGCGGTGGCTATTTTTATTATTTCAGGTGGTTCCAGCGTAACCAAACCCCGCGACGCGGCATGTGGTTGAGTTCACACGTTGCAAACGCGTGGTGATCAACCACCCGTGCCAAAACCCGGATCGAATTCCGAACCCGAAAGTGTCCCAAGAAGTACGTTTCTCGGAACCCAATTTGTCCGACGGATCGTCTATGGTGTGGTCATGCTCCGCCCGCTACTCTGGATTGTCGTGTTCCCAAACCTCCTCCTCGGTCAAGCGCCTGCAGCGAACACTTCTGTCATAACTACCGCCGGTTCTGGTCCTTCGGCGGTGCAGTGGCATCGGCTGAGTTTAGAGCAAAAGCTTAGATACGATGCGCGGCATTTTTTTGAGTTGCAGAATTTCCTATTTGCTGGCATGGGCGCAGGTATTGACCAGTGGCGCAGGAGGCCCGGAGAATGGGGCGAAGGTTGGGGACCTTTAGGGCAACGGTATCTGTCTCACGTTGGCTATTACCTTGTCCAGCGCAGCGTGATGTTCCCGGTGCAGGCCGTCGATCACGAAGAGGTTCGTTTCGTTCGTTCGAGCCACAGGAGCTACCAGGGCCGCCTCGGCGATGCGCTGCTCGAGACCGTCTGGCGCCGAAGGGACACCGGCGGCAGGATGCCCGCTTATAGTGAGTTCCTTGGCGACTATGCCGCAGCCGGTGTTTCACGTGCATGGTGGCCAAAGCGCTATCACAACGGCTTAGCGATCTTCGTCGCCGGTTCGAATACGCTCTTGATCGACGCCGGTATCAATGCCCTTCGTGAGTTCACGCCTGACCTGAGACGCTGGCTCCACCTGCCTCATCCAACCCGGATTGATTAGCTCGAGATCTCCGCACCCGCTCCACGTGCGTACCAATTTTCCTGCGCCTGCTGCACTCCATGCCTTTCCGCCGTTTTCCCCATCCATTGCAGCCACCTATTGGCCTCTCGCTTGCACGGAGTGCAGATGGTGCCAAAGGGAACCGCATTACCCGGTGCAAGTGTGTTCGTTCCCCCTGCCACAACTCTGGGGGAATTGCGAGCTGCCGCTCAACAGTGCGAAGGTTGTGACCTCTATCGCAACGCCACGCAGGCAGTTTTCGGAGAGGGACCTCCCGGCGCCCCCGTTTTGTTGGTCGGTGAACAGCCCGGCGATAAGGAGGATCTTGCAGGACGCCCGTTTGTAGGCCCTGCGGGTGCCCTGCTAAATCGAGCCCTCGACGATGCCGGGCTAGAACGCTCCGATGTCTTTATCACTAATGCGGTGAAGCACTTTAAGTTCGAAGAGCGTGGCAAGCGGCGGATTCACAAGAAACCATCCACTTCTGAGACGGTTGCTTGCAGACCCTGGCTTAAGGCAGAAATTGCAATTGTGCGGCCCAGGTTCATCGTTTGTCTTGGAGCCACCGCCGCCCACTCCCTACTCGGGCCCGGTCATCGCCTTTCAGAGCAGCGTGGACGCTTCTTCCCGCATCTATGGGCCGACGGCGTCACCGCCACCATCCACCCATCGGCGATCCTCCGTTCGTCCTATTCGGCCCAGCGGGAGCTGGACTACAAAGCGTTCGTGAATGATTTGATCCTGGTCCGCAAGAAGCTGAAGGAAAGCTCGTAAAACAAACAGGTTCGGTTGCGCTCATACACTACCCCGACCCCGCACTCTCGGACCAGACATGTGGACCATGCGGCATCGAATCGCAGTGAACCATCAGTCACCATAGTTAAGCCGGCCTTCTCCCTCTTATGCCGATCGGATGTATAACCTATGGCAACCTTGGCCGCCACCGCTCGCTTCCCATAAAATTTGGATGCGTGGGTTACGACCGACTTACCCTGTCCACGCGCGGAGGATCACTTACCAAATGAAGCTCCAGTTTGCGGCTTGTTTTTTGGCGGTATCTGCGATGCGAGCAGCGGATCCGGTTCCAATGGACGTGAAACCGGGTCAATGGGAAGCGACAGTTACATCGCATATCAACGGCCTTTCGATGGGGATGCCGCAGCTCCCGCCCGAGCAACTGGCCAAGCTGCCGCCGGAGCAGCGTGCCCGAATCGAAGCCATGCTCAAAGGCAGCGCCCACACCTCCACCAGCAAAAGCTGCGTGAAGAAGGAAGACCTCGGCAAGATGAACTTCAACAAAGACCAGTCCTGCAAAACTACCCTCGTCAGCTCATCCGGCAGCAAACAAGAAATTCACATGGAGTGTGACCATCAGGGCGACAAGCAAACCGGCACCATCACCATCCAGGCTCTGAACTCGGAATCTATCAAATTCAATATCCAAACGAGCGGGACGAGCAACGGCAAGAGCGTCAGTATGACGATCGACGGCACGTCCAAATGGTTGGGGCCGGTGTGTGAGGATTCCAAGTAGCCCAAGAGCTTCAGGCTTCGACGCTTTCCAGCACCGCGCTTAGAGTCACGTTGGTATGGAACAGCTTCGAAACCGGGCAATTCGACTTCGCGTTCTGCGTCGCCTGATCGAATGCCTGTCTCGTTGCGCCCGGAATTCTTGCGTTTAGCTCAAGGTGGCTTTCCGTGATGGCGAAGCCGCCCTCTTTCTGTTCGAGCGTGATGGTGCACGTGGTATCCAGGCTGTCCACCTTCAGCCCGGCATTGGTGAGCTGCGCCGAGAGGGCCATCGTGAAGCAACCGGCGTGCGCGGCCGCCAGCAGTTCCTCCGGGTTCGTTCCCTTCCCCTGCTCGAAACGGCTGTGAAAAGAATATGGAGTATTCGAGAGCGTACCCGTGGCCGTGGTCAAGGATCCGGCGCCGCCCTTGAGATCACCCGACCAATGCGCCTGTGCAGAACGTTTCATCTGGTAATTCACCTCCGTGGACTAGGATGCGCTCCGCGCCCGTTGTGATTCCAGAGCGCCGCGCTTTTCGATCGCCTTGGCAGCCGTATCCATTATGGCTGTAACAAAACGCGCAGCTTGGCGCCCGGTTTCACGTTGACCACGCGCTCACGCGTAGTCGCTCCGAAATTCGCCGCGATGCGGTACAGCCCCGGAATGAGCGCCAGTTCCACAGGCGCGGGGTTGGCAATCGTCGAATCGTTTACCTTAAGGGCGGCTGGCCCCGGCGTCTCCACCAGAACGTTCCCTCGAATCGGCTTCAGCACCGCCGCGAACTCATTCTTGGCTGCAGTAACATGCACAATCTTGATCGCGTCTTCGTAACCTGGCAGATTCACGCGGAGGGTCTGGCTGCCCGGCGCCGTTTGAACATCGCACGGAGTCAGACATATCGCATCCGCGGAAGTGCTCGCAAATACGCGGGCCCCGGCTGGTTCGCTGGTCACCTGTACCAGGCGGTGGATGCGCGCGCTGCCCGAAATGTCCGCGGTTTGCACGGCCCGGTCTGGCGCCTTAGTTCCGTCGCCGGCCGGTACCGCTCCCCGCAATTGCGTAATTTCCCGCCACGGATTCAGGCCCGCGATACGAGGCGCCCCCAGAACCGGCAGCGAACCCGCCGGCGCCGCATCCGCAGGATTCGCCGATAGTGCAGCCAGCAGCAGAACCGGCTCCGCGTCCTGAACCAGCGGAGGCAGAGGACGCGCCAGAACGTCCATCGAGGTTGTATTCACCTGTGGCACCAGGCCGGCAATCCGCACCGGCTGCATTGGGCCTGCATCCTTGAAAAATTGGCCGGCATCGCTGGTTGTGACCTTTGCCGCGGGTTCAATCGGGCTAAGCTCCTTGAGCATCGCTACCGCCGGAGTCACGAATTCTTCATTACCGCTGTCCCGCAGCCTCGCCAGAATCGCCGCTGCATGCGGCGTGTCATCCTGCAACAGCCATGCCGCCGCAGCCTGCATGCCGTTCGATGATCGCGCGGGAATCGCCGTCCAGGCCGTCTCGTAAAGTTCCGCGGCCTTCTGGTAATCGCCGCGATCCGCCGTGGCCTCGGCACTGGCCCGCGCCGCTGCATAGCGCAATTCCCGCTCCGCTGCATGCAATGCTTTTTCTAATTGTCCTTTAACCGCAGAATCCGTGGCGTTGGCCACGGCGATCTCCAAAAATTTCGCTGCAACATCGTATCCGTGCCCGTTGCCGTTGAGCGACGCGAGCAGTGCGGGAGCCTCCCACCGCTTCGGATCGATCCGCCCGATCTCCGTCAGCGCCGCTGTAGCGTCAGCGGTGGCCAGCTTTGGAAGCCTGTTCAACACGGGATACAGTGCCTCGTCGTACTGCCGCTTGCGCCTGCCGGCCTCGGTCGATTCCAAAGAACAAATCAGGCGCAATCGCTCAATCTGCGGTGCCGCAGTTTTCCCCAGCCCGCTCGGGTCGAGCCGCGCGGCCTCGTCCAGGGCATCCAGGGCGTCCTGCCACTTCTCAGCAATGGCCGCGATCACCCCCAGGTCGAAGGCAGCGGCGGCGTACGTGCGGTCCGTCAGCACCGCTTCCGCGAAGCCCTGCATGGCAAGCTTCGTATTGCGAGACGTGCGCAACTCCGCCATCGTGGCTTGCAGGCGATGGCGCGCCGCATCACGCGGAGATGCATAAGGCGACTCCAAATCCGGGGGCGCGAGCGGCGCGATATCCAAGTTCACAACTGGGGCCACCGGCGTTGTGGCTGCCGGGACAGAAACCGGCGCTTCGAGCGGTTGAGGTACCGGGGCGGGAGTCTCCTGTGCCGCTGCGATGCCGCACGCCGCGACTGCAATCTTGATCCACCGCATGCTTCCTCCTATCGCTTCGTCGCAGAGCAGGCGCTCGCAAGCTGGTCGAGCTCTGCCTTAACCCGTGCTATGTCGGATTCAATCGCCTTTCGATTCTGCTCGGCTTCGGGAGATTTTGGATCGATGCGCTGCCCGGCGGACACAACCGGCTGAGCCCCGGCCAGCACCGCATCTAATTGACTGTTTTCCCGGGTGCGACTGGCATCCTCAGCCTTCGGCTGTTTCGCCTCGGACGGCTTCTTGAACCAGTCGGCCGCTACCGTTAGCGGATCACTGGCATTTGCTTTCTCCCCGGCGCGCGCATCCGGCGGCCCGGCCGCCGGCGCTGCCGCTCCGTTCAATTCAAGCTCGTCGCTGCGCAGTTTGGCCTTCAAATCCGCAATTCGCGAGGCCAGCTCCGGAGCACACGCATCCTTCTGCACCAGGGAGAGATTGCCATCGCGCACCGCGTTAAGGTCCTGCAAAGATCTGCTGAGCGCATCCAGTGCGCCTGTATCCGGCGCGCTACCGTTTCCTGAAGAAAGCCCTCCCTTATCCGCAGCCGTTCCCTGCCCCGGCATTGCGCGCATCATCATACGCTCGTACTGTTCGGGAGTCGGCCCGCCTGCGCTGACAACAGCTTTCTGTTGGGCCGGCGTCATCTTTTGCCACATGGCCCGGTATTGTTCTAAAGCCGCCGGCGCACTCGTCGGCGTCCCCTTCGCTGCCGGCTTTGTATCGCTAGGTGCTGGGTTATCGGGTCTTGTCGTAATGGTTCGCTGCGGAGGGATGGCTTGTTGGGCAGTTGCCGGCCAGCAGATGATCCACGTCACGAATAGCAGAGCACCTGTCCTCATTAGCGTTTCCCCCTGTCGCCGGCTTCGTCCAGGAATTCCACCTTCCGGGAGCGCCCGTCGAGTGAATTATCCGCGTCGCATTCCGCTTCGATCAATGCGCCTTGCTTACTGTATTTGTACTGAATTTTGGACGCTTTCCCGCCCTGCGAAATCGATTCGCTCACTAATCGGTCGCCCGCATAACTGAGCTGGCGTGTATAAACAATTTCCTCCGCATGCCCGCGCCCCACCACGCTCAGGAGTTTCTTGCCTTCCCATGTGAAATCAAGACGAGGCGCGTTCGGCTCATCCAGCTCCCAGGCATGGCTGACACGGCCCTGGTCATCGTAATCCAACTCGAAAAAGTGAATTGCGTCCCAAACGAAGGGATGGAAGAAACGATTGCCCGAGAAACCTACCGCTACCCGCTTGCCGGTTGCCAGATACGCCAGCCGCGTATCCAGCCGCGGACTGTTCCACAGCGTCAGATATCCGCTGGTTGACCCGCCCTCTGGATCGGCATGCACCGAATAATTCCGCCCCGGCAGGAACTGCCCCATGGAGCTCAGCCCTCCCATGCCGCCCATCCCACCTATACCGCCCATCGCTCCGAGCCCGGGAAGTTTGAATCCGCCGGTTGCCCCGAGTCCCGGCATTCCGCCGAGTCCGCCCATGGCACCCATGTTCGGCATGCCGCGCCCCATTGCGCCCAGCGCCCCCAACCCCTTCAGCCCGCCGCCCATCATGCCCAGCCGCCCCAGATTTGCCAGGGACCCAATGGCGCCGATTCCACCGAAAGGCCCGAACCCGGGAAAGGCTGGCAGCATCACCGGAATCTTTTGGCTTTTCACCACGACATTGTCGCGGCTCACCTTGAAAATCTGTGGCGCGTCATCGTAATAGCTAAAGTAGAAATCGTTGGTTTCGCGGCCCGTGGTTCGCAAATTGACCGGCAGCGATACGCCCTGCGAAGCCGCGGCGCCGGCAATGGCCAGCTTCGCAATGTTTGAGCCCGTCTTCTTCTCTTCGTATTTCGTGTGAACGGACTTCAGTTGACCTTCGGTCCACTCGTAGTTCACCGTCAGGTGATTCGATGCATTCACATGCCCTACCTTCGGCTGAAATGCCAGGCTGACGGGATCGTAGAACGCTCCGCGAGCGAGCGGTGCGCCCGAAAACCAGCTTAGCGGCGTTCGATTGTCCGCCGGTTTCGTCACTGCCGTCGATGGCGTCGATGCCAGTTCGTGCAGCAGCCGCAACGTCGTGAGCCGTTGTTCGCGGTTTGACTGCGTCGAGTCCGAAAGTTCCAGATATCGATGAAGTAGCGGAACGGCATCGTCGCCATGCCGCAGCAGGCTCGCATTCACACCCGCCTGAAAAAGAAACGCCGGCTCTTCGTTGTCCATCTTCAGGCCGTTCGCAGAGGCCTGCAGCGCACTGGCAAAATGCTGGTCGTTATACAAAGCCTTCAGTTGCCCGCGCACATCGTTTCGCGTGTTGTCGATCTTGTATTGAACGCTCGCCCGCAGCTTCTCGCCTTCGGCAAAATCCTGCGCGGTAACCGCCATGCCGGCATATAGATCGAGCAGGGCCAGTGCCATCCCCAGATCGCCCCGTGCCAGTGCCAGACGTGCTTGACCCAGCGTGATCTTCGGCTCGTCCTTGTCGATGCCCTCCGCCTCATGCAGCGCCTGTTCTGCTTCCGCTTGCTTGCCATCGTTCATGTACTGCTCCGCCAGCAAGAGCTTCCGCTGCAACTGGACCTGGGCCGGTGACCGCGGGTCCACGCTCTTGCGGGCTTCGGCGAATTTCTGCGCCGAAAGACGCGCGATCTCCAGCCGCACTTGCTCCAGTTGCTGCCCCGCTTCCGTCAATTCCGGATTACGTAATTGGGCCAGCCGGAGGTGCCGGATTGCGTCCGCGTAATCGCTTTCTTGCCGCGCTGGCCGCGCCGCGTCCAGGTGCGCCAGTGCGCTCTCCTGCAGGTGCGCCCGCCGCTCGCCCCCCAAATCGGTAAACGATCTGTCAAACGGCTCGAAATCCCGGTATGCCGTCAGGAAGGCATCGGCTTGCTTGCCGGCGTGCAGCGCCCTCAGGATCGCAACCTTTCGATCCAGCCACTTTTTGGACTCCGCCGCCTGTTTGCGCAAATCGGCTTGTGCCGCGTCCCCGGAATACGCCGTCTCCGAGATCTTCGCCAGCGCCAGGCATTCGTCAAGCACGCTCACCGGTGCGTCCCCTGCCGCCCATTTCTCCAGGCGCGTGGACATCGCTCCGCGCACGTATTCGCGCATTCTGTCCGCCGCCGGACCCGATGGATAGGCCTTCACCGCCGCCGGAATGAGGCCCAGCATCTGCTGAAAGGCTTGTGCCTCGTCCATGCCCGGCAGTTTGTGGACGGCCGGGTCGGTGGCCAGCCGCGCTGCCGACAGGGATGCGTCCTGTCCCGGCACAATGGCGTACAACTCGCTCAAGGCGATCGTCGCCGCGGTCTTGTCCTTTCGCTCTCTCTTCACCGTGATCCCGGCCTCTCGCCATAAATCCTTGGCCGCCAGTGCGGTTTTGCTTTTGCTGCCGTCCGGTAACAGGAGCTGCCATCCGCCGGCGTCGCCCGCCGCGACCAATGTACCGTCCGCCACACGCAGGATCACAGAAAAGCTCGCAAGCGGTACATCCGTCAGCCGGCTGATCGCCTTCGCATCCCAGGATTCCGCGTGCGCTGTCGCAAACGCCACGCTGCGTACCTTGTCCTTTCCGTTGATTTGGAGCGACTCGGCCTCTTCCAGCGTCCATACACCGGCTGCGCTATGGTTCGCGATCAGAAATTGTCCCGCAAATGCTGCTGCTGGCGACAGCAGCGCCAGCAGCAGCCAGTGCAGAAGTAACCGTCCCATACTGCCTCCTCCGAGGGGGTCTTCCGCGAAGCGTCCGTTCCCGTTCACCAAGGTGGAACCTGGCTTCATGGCAGAAAATGATGCAGAACCTCCTCTCACATTGCGCCTCTTTAGAGGAAAATTATACTTTCCCGTGTTGTGCTACAAAGTGTACAGGCGTTTCAGGCGATGACCGACCCCGGGACCTCCCGAGAGCCCGAGACCCTTCTCGAACACTGGCTCCATCAAACCGACCCCGTCCAGTCTGCGGCTCTCTTGGATCGTCTGGTGACCGGCTATGCCGCGCCCCTGGTTCGCCGCATCGTCCGCTTCAAGCTGGCTTCCCTCGGCAGCCGTTACGGAGGTATTCAGCGCGCCGATGTCGACGACGTGTCGGGCAATGCGCTTTATCAGTTACTTGCCCGCCTCGACCGCTTGAAAACCGGAGAGCGCCAAAACTTTCGCAACTTCACCGGTTACGTCGCCGTAACTGCCTATAACGCCTGCAACGAGTACTTTCGCGCGAAAAAACCGGCCTGGCTAAGCTTGGGTATGAAGCTCCGGTACGTGTTGACCCACTCTCCACGCCTCGCCATTTGGGAAACCGCCGATGGTCAGGAGATCTGCGGATTCACTCGGGCTCGCGGCCGTGCGCCTGCCCTCGACTTCTCCGCCCTCCAGCACGCCCGCACACAACTACGCCAGTCCGTCGATCCCAGTCGTATGAAGACCAGCGAGCTGGCCGAAGCAATTCTGCACGCTGCCGGAAGTCCCATTCCATTTGATTCGTTGGTCGAAATCGCGGCCGACTGGTCAGAGCTCAAAGAAGTGCAGGTGCACTCCATTCAGGATGACCGGGATGACGAATCCAACACCTGGGAGAGACTCTCAGACTTCGAGTCCACTCCCGAAAATAAGCTTCTCGGCCGACGCTTCATCGAGCGCCTGTGGCAAGAAATCTGCGACCTGCCGCTGCCGCACCGTAAAGCTCTGTTGCTCAATCTGAATGACGCCGCGGGCGGCGATATCGCGTTATTCGTTCATCTGGGTGTCGCAACCGTCGAGCAGATCGCCCGCGCTCTCGAAATGAAACCTCTGGCCCTGGCCGAATTGTGGCGCGAACTTCCGCTGGATGACGCGCGTATCGCGCAAGACCTGGGCATCAGCCGCCAGGACGTCGTCAACCGGCGTAGCGCGGCGCGCAAGCGGCTGGCACGGCGCATGAAGGAGGACGCTTAGCATTTTCCACAACCAAGCCAATATAAGGCTGCATTCTGCGTCCATGCAAGTAAATCAGTGCGCGGGTCCGTGCCCGCTGGAGCAAAAGGAAAGACGATGACCCCACATTTGAGTGAGGAGCAGGTCGCCTCGTATCGCGACCGCTCGCTGGCTGCCGCTCAGCTGCTTCAGGTGTCACAACACCTGGCGGAATGCCAGGCTTGCCGCTCGCAAGTGGCTTCCGAAAGCGAAATCTACACAGGAATCGCCGCTTTCCGCTTGCCCTTGCTTTCCGCGGCTGATAACCACCTCGCCTACGCAGAGATCGCCGCTTACGCCGGCCGGGAACTCGACGCCGAGCATGCCGCCGCTGTCGATTTGCATGTCCGTACCTGCCGTTCGTGTGCCGCCGGTCTCGCCGCCGTTCAATCGGTCAGGCAGGAAATGCAGCCGGAATCGCGCTGGTTTGCGAGGCTGCGCCAGGATTTCGCGTGGAAAGGAGCGTTCGCTCTGGCCGGAGCTGCGGCGTGTGCCCTGCTCCTATTTATGGTCTTCCACCGGCCGGCTCCGGAAATGCCGGTCCAACAGGCGCGCGCGCCGCAGCACGCCCCGCTGCAATCTGCCTTGATTCACGACGGCAGCCGGACCATCGGACTGGACGCGAACGGCGCGGTAACCGGCCTGGAGGATCTCCCGCCGGCCCTGCGCTCCTCACTTACCGCCGCAATCTCCCGCCAGCGCCTTGAGCCTCCCGCAATTTTGGCGGACCTGTCCCGCAGTCGCGGTGTCCTCATGGGCCCTACCGAACATCAGTCTGGTGTGGAACTGGTAGCGCCACTCGGCATCGTCGTCGAATCCCAACAACCCGTGCTTCGCTGGAAGCCTGTACCCGGAGCCGGCTACCAGGCGAGCGTCTTCGCCGAAGGTTTCAACGAAGTAGCCGCTAGCGGCTGGATCACCGATTCTGAGTGGCAGGTTACCAAACCGCTCTCGCGCGGGAAACAGTACTCCTGGCAGTTAAATGTGCGCCGCGCCGGCCGTGAGTTCACCGTACCTTCTCCGCCTGCTCCGGAAGCTCGATTCCGCGTCCTTGATGCCGCCGGAGAATCTGATATTGCGCGAATTAAGTCAGGTGCGGATGGGCATTTTCTGCTGGGGATTGCTTATGCCCGGGTGGGTGCGCTTGACGATGCCGCTCGCGAGTTGAAGCTGGCCCGCGAGCAAAACCCGGAATCGTCCGCCGTAGCCGCCATCGCCGCCGGCTTGGAACAGCTCCGCACCGCCCGGCGCTGACCGGCTAGTGATTTGCGCCAATCAGAATGAACGGCGTCCAATAGAACGGATGCTGATACGCAGCGTCTTTTCGCACCGCCAGCGCCGCTCGCCGCAATGCCTCCGCATCACTCATCCCGCTCCTCCGATTCTGGTGAAACGCCACCATCAACCGGCTCGTGCTGTCTGACTCCACCTTCCACTGGCTGAGCACCGTCGACGGTACTCCCGCCACGAACAGCGCCCAGCTCAAGCCAATGACTCCCTCGCCTTTCCCCACCCGGCCCCGTGCTGTTTCGCAAGCCGAAAGTACCGCCAGTTCCGCGCGCAATTTCATCCGAAGCAATTCCTGCGCTTCCAGCAATCCGTCATCTACGCTGCTTTCTCCCTCGCCGGCAAGAAGTAGATACGAGTACATGGGGCTGGCGTTGTTCAAAATGCCGTGCGTCGCCAGGTGCAGCACTTGTGCCTCGCCCGCCTCCGATTTGAATCGGCTCTCCCGCGCCTCCGGCCCCACATACACGTGGCTCTGTCCGTAAATGTTCGCGAGTCGCCGCACTTCCGTCTCGGCCAGCGGAAGGCTCCCGAGTTCCTGATCGCGATAAATCGATTTCACCCGCTGTTCCGTTTGTCCGCCCCATGCGGGATTCCCCATGGCGAGCAACTGCACTTTGGCCGCATCACGTTTCCGTCCGCCTTTCGCCTCGATCATCGCCTTCAATGCAGTGAGGGATGGCGCATAAGAAACCGCCGTCGTATCCAGCAGGTATTGCCCCGCCGGATTCACCAGTGCCTGAAAGGGCAGCTCCCACAACACACCGTCAGGAATGATTACCAGTTCTCGCTTGTTCGCCAGCAGGCCTGCCGCAGGCCCCAGCAGCAGCTTGTAAAGCGCCGTCGCGCTTGCCCGGAATCCGAGATTGCGTTCCGCGAGCTGGCGGCGAAACCGGTCCACGCGCTCCCGTAGATCATCGCGCGAAACCGCCGCCTTGAACACCCGTACCGCCTTACCCGCCGGGACAAATGTGTACAACGTGTCATCCGCTATGACAAACTCCACAAACGCCGAATCCGCTCCCTGCATCAATGGAAGGGCCTGCTCCAGCGTGATCGGTTCCGTTGCGCCGCTTTGCAGTTTCCACTGCGGGTGCTGCGCGTACAACGTGGTCTCATAGGCCGAGTACGCAAGCCTCGCCTGCTCAAGATCACTTCCCAGCCGTTGGACCGCGCCGGCGTCCGCAGGCGAGGCGTGTTGTGCCCGCATCAGCCGCGCATTCACCGAAGCCAGATTGATTCGTAGCTCGCGATCTCGATTTCGCTCTTCTTCCGTCAGGAACGACGCCAGCTCCGCCCTGCCATTCTTCAGCACATCCACCAGCACCCGTGCCTTGGCGCGCTCCGCAATCTGGAACGCCTCATCATTGCGCCCGGCTGCCGCCAGCACTCCCAGCATCCGGTGGTACGGTTCCAGCTTGTCTTCGAAAAAGGTCTCCTGCTCCGATTCCGGCCCCGCGATGTTCAGACGGATCTCTTCAATGGTGCCAATCGATTCCTTCAGCTCCCTTTCCGCCCGCGCCGCGTCATGCATTCCTTCATAAGCCTTCCCCGTTTCCAGGTGGGCTCGCCAAACCACTTCACGGAACCCTGAACCTTCCGAAAGCCGCAGCGCTTCCGCCGCCGTCTTCAATGCCTGCTCGTAATCGCCCTTCTTGTTGTGAACGGCTGCCAGTTGCGCGAGTGTAAACGACCGCTCTTGTCCACCCGCTGCAGCCTCATACGCCGCCAGGCTCCTGCCGAAATAATCGATCGCCTTCGCAGCCTCGCCGCGCTGCGCGGCAATGCCTCCCAAGAAGGAAAGCGCGTTCGCCGCACAAACCTTATCGCCCACTTCTTCGCAAATCGCTCGGCTTCGCTCGTATTTCTCCGAGGCATCCGCCATGTCCCCGCGAAGCTCCGCGGAACGGCCCAGATCCGCAAGGGCATACGCCATCAGCGGTTTCAACCCGCCCGATTCCGCGACGCTCATCGATTTGCGGAAATAATCATCCGACTGCGCATAGTCGCCTTGCCACAGAAACACGTTCCCTATATCGATCAAATCGATCGCGATCGCTCTCTTGTTTCCCGATGGCTGGTCCATGTCGTAGCTTTTCTTGAACAGCGCCAGCGCCTGCAGGTAGTCTCCTCTGCGCCCGTGAATGATCGCCAGGTTGCCGTTCGCATTGGAGATGAGCCGGGGGCTGTGTATCTTCTCGCCCAGCGCCAGGCTCCTTTGAAAGTTCTCCCAGGCTCCTGATACGTCACCGCAATCCATCAGCACGGCGCCCATATTGTTCAATGACCGCGCAGTCCCTGCGTCATCGTGAATGCGCTCGCTGAGCGCGAGACTCTTTTGATACCAGCTCAATGCCTCGGCATAATCGCCTTGATCGTAGTAGACCAGACCGGTGTTGTTGAACGCCAGCGCGCGCGCTTGCTCGGCTCCGGTACGGTCCGCAATGGAAGCCGCCAGCCCCTGCATGCGGAGTGCCTGCTTCATCTCGCCGTGATTGCGCGCTTCACGCCCGCGATCCACCACCGCTAACGCAAGCTCCGCCCCCATCAGGTCCTGGTTCGCTGAAAGAAGATCGGCTTGATCCTTTTCCGATGCTGCCTTGGCGAGCTGCCCTGCAAGATGATCCGTGGCAGGCACCTCCTTCTGCACCTTCCACTCACCGTCTTCTTTCACGCACTCGAAAAGGATCGCCTTGCGCGCAGCCTCCGCCTTCCCCGCACCGGATGCGCTGGCAACGATCTCGCGATCCATCCGCAGCCACGCCCGCTCGCCCTCGAACTCTGGCGGATGCGCCGCGCTCGCTTTTAACTCCGCACTCGCCGCATTGCTCAAGAGCTTCTGCGTCGCTTCACGCGCAGCCGCACGCTGCGGCGACGTCGCACTCCAGAGCCCCATAACACCATCGACATCTTTCGCGGCGTAGGCATTCCGCAGCTTTTGCGCCAGCAGGTGCACTCCCGGCTCGTCAATTTGCTGCGCCGTCGCCTGCATGACAAGCACACTGAGCGCTGTTACAAGACTTATTCTTCCGTTACGCATCCATCCACCCGGCAGAAGGTGCAAAAACAGGATACATCGCGCCCGCGGATTGACTCAAACTCGGTTTATGGCCCGCGGCGTGTAATACATATGTTTCCACACGCTTTACGAGTACCGTTCGTGTCCGGGAATAAAACCCCTGCCGCCTCAGTCTTCCCTCATAGCAACTACTAAAGAAAGACGAGGCACAACTTGTCACGACGAATTGTTCACGATCACAACAACGACGGCATCGATCGTCGCGGTTTTCTCGAGTGCATGGCGTGGGCCGGTACCGGCGTTCTCTGGACCGCCGCCAGCGGCGTCCTGAGCTCCAAAGCGTTCGGCAAAACCGCCTCCTCCGCCAAAGGAGAACTGAATTTCGTTCAGATCAGCGACAGTCACACGGGTTTCAACAAGCCCGCGAACCCCGACGTGAATGGCACCCTGCAAGCAACGGTCGATAAGATCAACGCGCTCGATGTTCAGCCCGACTTCATCATCCACACCGGCGACATCAGCCACACTTCCAAACCAGCCGAATACGATACGCTCGACCAGATCCTCAAAGGCGCAAAATGCTCACAGGTCTATTTCGTTCCCGGAGAGCACGACACTTCCATTGATGACGGCAAGTTATACCTGGAACGCTACGGCAAGGACGCCAAAGGCCGCGGCTGGTACAGCTTCAATCACAAAGACGTCCACTTCGTCGGACTCTCCAACGTCGCCGCTCTCGAAGGCCTCGGCAAACTCGGACCCGAACAGCTTTCGTGGCTGGAGGCTGACCTCAAAGGTCAATCCTCCAGCCGTCCTGTCGTGGTTTTCGCTCATATCCCGCTCTGGTCCGTCTATCCCGATTGGGGTTGGGGCACCGAAGATAGCGAACAAGCCCTCGGCTTTCTCAAGCGCTTCGGCTCCGTCACGGTTCTGAACGGTCATATTCACCAGGTCATGCAGAAGGTCGAAGGCAACGTCACCTTCCACACCGCTATGTCCACGGCATTTCCGCAAGCCACTCCCGCTCCCGGCAACAAACCCGGCCCCATGAAAGTCGCTGATGACAAACTTCGCACCGTCCTCGGTATCACCAACGTTCACTCCGTGATGAAACGCCACAGCCTGGCTGTGGTTGACTCGACACTCGCATGAGAATCTTCCTAGCCCTCAGCGCCAGCGCCTTCGCGTGCTTGGTTCTCATCAACTCATCCGCCGCCCAAAACCCGGACTCCGGCAAAGAGCTCTTTCAGAAACGCTGCGGCGGATGTCACGCCCTTGATCGAGAAAAAGAAGGTCCGCGCCTGCACGCCGTCTACGGCCGCACCGCCGGCTCCATCGACTCTTTCCAATACTCCGAAGCTCTGAAGAAATCCGAAATCGTCTGGGGCGATGACACACTCGACCGCTGGCTCGCCAATACCGACGCTCTCGTCCCCGGCAACGACATGACCTTCCACGTCGAAAGCGGCGGCGAGCGCCGCGCCATCATCGCATTTTTGAAAGAGGAATCAGGAAAGTGACCCGTAGCGCTGGGCTACCGCGCCCTTTGCCGGAGCCCGCCGTGAGGCCCTCGGCACTTCCGTGTAAGGGAACTACAGCGCCCCTGGTGTGACTTGCAAGCTGGCGGGCTGCGGACCGCAACCGTCTATTGTGAAGGCGTTCTGTTCCATGGACGTATCGGCAAATCTCGGAATCGTGTCAGTTGCCGAAGCGTTGGTATCAACGCTGACCGGGGCGAAGCTGCCCGCGACCGTGGCCGTGCCCACATGCGGGGAATTCGCCGCATAGGAGATGGAGAACGGAATCGCCAGGTTCTCTTGCAGGTTAAACGCACGGACTGCCAGCACTTCGTACACCGCCTCCGCAGTGCCGGTGGAGGTCACCGTGAGTGCAACATAACCCGCCGCAGGGCCGGTACCGGTGGCAGTAGCCGCGCTGTACGGGCCACCCTCACTCGTGACCAATTGTGCGTACGGCTCAGGGATGCCATTGGAAAGGATTGGAGCGCCTGTGTTCACGTGCGTGATAGGATTTGCCCCAGTATCGTCATAAGCCACATCGCTCGGTACCCAAACCGTCACGCCAGCCGGGACACCAGCAAAAGTGACGCGGAGCCGCGTGCCGTAATCCGCAACACCGGCGTTCGTGGCACCTGCAGGGAAGGCTGGGTTGTAGAAACCGTACTCAACACCTGCCTCAAAACCTCTAAACCCATAGATCTGCCCCGGAACATCTTGAGCCAGCGGCGTTCCAGGCGCAGTTCCGGTCTCCGGACCCACAGAGTTCTGGATCTTGAAGGAGGCCGCGAACCCCTTACTGAAGGCGATCGAACCCGCAGCCGCAAAAGTCTGGCTGGTACACTGCTGGAACGTGTTGACCGGAGCACTGCTGACGACCAGGCCTGTCTGCACCTGACCGAGCACCTGCTGCACGTCGTTGAGGATGGGCAGAGATGCAGGACCACTGCTGGAGAATGTTGCGATGACGCTGACGGGTGGTAGATTGCCACTGGTCACTCCCATCGCGTTCGCATTGGCGCGGATGTTGACGATACGGAAGATCAGGCTTGTCCCTAGCGTGCCGGGTGCATCAATCGGCACCCCGGTGAACTCGATTGAACCGGTTGATGTCTGCCGGGCTTGGAAAACGTTGTAGGCTTGCCCGGAGCCGTCGTGGGCCAACGTGCCCGAGTTGTAGGGGTCTACGCTCGAGGCTCCCTGACCGTACATGCCGCAATCCGGATTGCCCACCACGCAGACCTTTTGCGTACTAGGCGATGGTTCGTTGATCAGCAACAGGGCCTCTGACGCGTTAAGGCCGGAGTTCAACAGCCTGCTGGTCAAGGCGGTATTGAGAGTAATCTGAATATTCGCGGCTGGGACCACACTCGGTGCTCCACCCGTGGGCACGCCGCCTGTGCAGATGATCAGGACGTCCCCGGTCTTCTCCGTCAGACCTTCCGCCCGCAATTGGGTCGGGTTCGCGCCGGTCATGATGCATGCCATGCTCGTAGGCGCCGCAACCGTCAGAGTTGCCTGCACCGTTTGTGGACTGTTGATGGCGCTGGCGCTGTTCACCTGGATGCCGCAAGTGTAACTGCCAAGTGCTAGACCGGTCGCATTCGTAAAGGCGGTGATGGTTGCCGGCGTTGTATTGCTTACTGAGCTGAACGAAAGCCAATTGCAACCGGTGTTGGTCGTCAAGTTGAAAGGAACGCCGCTCGACGGGTTGACGCTCGTGATGGTGAAGGTCTGCGATGGAAACGATGCATGTCCCTGAATGTAAGTGAACGGCAGCGATGACGGCGAAGCCGATATTGTTGTGGGCTGCTTCACCGTCAGGCTTGCATGGACAACCTGCGGGCTGTTTGAAGCGCCGGCGCTGCTTACCTGAACCGAGCAGTTGTAGGTGCCGGCGCCCAGACCCGACGGCTTGGCGAGAGCGCTGACCGTAGCGGGGGTTGTACCGCTCCCCTGATTCAACGAGAGCCAGCTACACCCAGCACCTGGCGACAACGTAAACTGGACGCCGCTCGATGGATTGGTGCTCTGGATGGAGATATTCTGCGCGGCCGGGAGTGCGCCTCCTATTGTGTAAGTAAACGGTAGGGCTCCCGGTGTGACTTGCAAGCTGGTAATGGGCGGACCGCAAGCGTTTATGGTGAAGGCGTTCTGTGCGATAGAAGTATCGGCAAATCTGGGTATTGTATCCGTCGCCGAAGCGTTGGTATCCGTGCTGACCGGGGCGAAGCTGCCGGCGACCGTAGCTGTGCCCGCATGCGGTAGATTAGCGGCCGCGTTGGCCGTATAGGAGATACGGAACGGAATCGCCAGGTTCTCCTGCAGGTTGTTGTTCCTGACGTTTAGTACTTCGTACACCGCCTCACCGTCCCCGGTGGGCGAGATAGCAATCGAGTTGTATCCGGACGATGCACCGCTGCCATTGGCCTTGGTGGCAGCGTAAGGCCCGCCTTCACTCGTGACCAACTGAGCATAAAGTTCAGGAACCCCGCCTGCGATCACCGGCGCGCCCCGGCCGACGCGGGTTACGGCGGGCGACGCCGTGTCGTCGTAAGCCACATTGTTCGGTACCCAAACCGTTACTCCCGCCGGGACGCCGGCAAAAACCATTCTCAGCCTCGTGCCATAGTTCGCCACGCCGCCGGTAACGCCGAACGCCAGGTAGATGGGATTATAGAATCCGGTTTCTACGCCGGCATCACCGGGCGGGAAGGCCGAATAGATCTGGCCTGGGACATCCTGCGCATTCAACACTGTCGGGATTCCAGAGACGTTTCTCACCTTGAAGGAGGCCGCGAACCCCTTTGAGAATGTAATAGTCCCCGCTGCGCCAAAGGCTGTGCTCGAGCACTGCTGGAACGTGGTGACCGCAGTATTGCTGATGACAAGGCCTTTCTGCACTTGACCAATCACCTGTTGCGCGTTGTTGACGATGGGCAGACTTGTCGTACCGAAAGACGAGAGCGTCGCGGTGACAGCAACCGGCGCGCTGTTGATACTAGTCACTCCCATTGCGTTCGCGTTGGCGCGGAGGTTGACTATCCGAAGAATCAAAGTCTGTTGTGTGCCTGGGGCATCAATGGGTACTCCAGTGAACTCGACTGAACCGGTGGTTGCCTGCCGGCCTTGGAAGACGTTGTAGGCTTGCCCCGAGCCGTTGTGGGCAAAAGCCCCCGAGTTGTAGGGATCGGCGCTTGAGGCTCCCTGACCGTACATGCCGCAATCCGGATTGCCCACGACGCAGACTTTTTGAGTACTCGGCTGCGGTTCGTTGACCAGCAGCAGAGCCTCCGACGAGTTGAGCGTGGAGTTCACAAGCCTGCTGGTCAATGCGGTATTGAGAAAGATCTGAATGTTCGCGGTTGGGACAACATTTGGCGCTCCACTCGTAGGTACGCCACCGGTGCAGGTGATCACGACATCGCCGGTCTTCTCCGTCAGCCCTTCTGACCGCATTTGAGTTGGGTTCGCACCGGATGCGATGCACGTCAAGGGCGCTGAGCGTGCTGCCTCTGCTGCTCCCAATAAGAGGAACAGTAGGCCCCACGTGGCCACGCTGGAGGCTGCCCGGCGACGCGCCCACTTCAGGGGAAGACCAATCTCTCTGTAGGACATCCGTTGGCACCGTCCTGCGATCCGACGAGCCGAAGCATGCGCATGAGGGCGATCCCGTTGTTCAATACGCTGACAATCGACGGAACTATGGTTTGGGATTGTACAGTCTGAAATACAAGCTACAGACGGTATAGTTATCGCTTTGGCTTGTCTATGTCAAGGCTTTTCGTGTTAAGTTTGCGGCACATTCGCGCACGAACGATAACCGACGACAAAAAACGAGGAATTTTCACTAAGTTCTATCTCAAATGTGGGGTGAAGGGGGCGGGAAATGGTTAGACCGTAGTAGAAACTGTACTAGTAGTACTGCGTTTCAACCGTAGCGCGGGGCTGCCGCGCCGGTTCCGGCAGACCCGCGGGTTTTACTCTTAGATCTGGTCCTTCACTTCGCCAGCCCCAACTCGTCCAGCACCTTCGGCGCTGCCTCTTCCATGGCCAGCATGTTGTGGCACGCTCCGCAGTCCTGCGTCACTTTCGCGCCGCCGGCTGCGACATGGCTGTCATCGTGGCACCGGAAGCATCCTGGAAAATCCGTGTGACCCAGATTATTCGGATACGAACCCCAAGTAACGTTCATCTCCGGAAAAATGTTCCGCTGATAGACGGCCAGCGCGCCTTGTCCCGATTTCTCGATTTCCGCGCGCTTCGCTGCATAAACATCCGGATACTTCTCCCGGTAAAATGCCGCAAACGCCGCCGGAATCTTCGTCTCTGCTTCCGCTCGCGACGCGTACGCCGCCTTCAACAGCCCCACCGCCGTCTTCTTCGCGAATGGCAGGTCCGCCGCAATGGACCCGTCCGCCAGCTTCAGATCGACCGCGGGTTCCGCCATCTGGTACGCATGCGTCGGCCGGTTATGGCAATCGATGCAGTCCATCTCCCGTATCGCGAGATTTCCCGGCATCGGGCCCTTGGCATCGCCCGCCACATACGCCGTCGCCTTCCCCGCCGCGTCCTGATATTCCACCCACGGAATCGTCTGCCGCTTCTCGTCGCTCGCAGCGTAGCGAATCCGCACGCCCGGTCCCATGTGCACGCCGTGAATTCCCACTCGTCCATTACCGCCGCCGATGTGCATCATCAGGACCGTCTTCGATGCCGTGTTGTGTTCATCGTCGGCGAATTTCGAAATGACCTTCAACCGGTCTCCGCCATATTGCTGCGGCCAGTGGCAAGCCTCGCAAGTCTCCCGCGCCGGCCGCAGGTTATGCACCGGCGTAGGAATAGGCTTCGAGTACGTACGAAACGTGACCGCGAAAACCTGGCGCACGCCCGACAGCTTGCTGCGCACAAACCATCCCGCGCCCGGCCCAATATGGCACTGCACGCACTCCACCCGCGAATGCGGCGAGTTCTGGTACGCCGTGAATTCCGGCTGCATCACCGTGTGGCATGTCTGGCCGCAGAAGCTGACGCTGTCCATGTAGCTCACCGCGCTGTAGGAAAGTTGGCCCGCAATCACCACATTGACGAACGTTGCCAAACCGATAAACGTCAGCAGACGGCGCAACTCGCGGTTTTGAAAATCCAGCGGCGGAAAGTTCGCCGGCAGTTTTCCGCTGGCCTTCTCGCGCCGCCTCTCCCACAGAATGCCGACCGGAATGAGTACCAGCCCCCCGATGAATACCCCCGGGAGCACCAAATACATCAGAATGCCCAGGTACGGATTCGGCGCCAGGCCCCGCAGCGTCGACGGCAATAGCGCGAGCCATAGCACCGTGGCCGACGTAACCACCACCACTCCAAGCTGGCTGATCCAGTTATTCGATAGATACACGACCGGCGACAGCCAGCCGCGCTTAGGCGAACCGGAAGAATTGGTCATATTTTCGATAGGGTTTCTTCGGGACTCTCGGTCTTTTCCGGCTCCGAGTGCCTGGGACGCGTGCTGAATCCGGTAATCGCCGCGCTGTCCAGCGGATATACATCAGGATCAAAGATAACAGAGTAGAAATGCCAGACCAGGATGGCCAGCGTGGCCAGAACCGCTTCATAAAAGTGCACCGAAGTGGCCACGTCCAGAACGACCTTCGGCATCCACGCGAGCGTATAGTTGGTCGCCCATAGGAAGACGCCCGTCACGATCATGACCACAGCGCCCCAAACGACGGCCCAGTATTCCGCCTTTTCGACGTACGAATGCTCGGAAACGGCCGGCTTTTCCTTAAGCAATCCCACGTTATAGCCGAACATAAACACGCTCTCGGTAATGTCCCGCCGCGCAGGCCATAGTTCCTTCCAGTGCCGCCGCAGCTTCTCGCTCGTCACCAGCGAAATGACGTGCATTCCCGTTACTGCCATGAACACCACCGCCGCCACACGATGCACCAGGCTGCGTACCGGTGTCAATCCCTCCCAGAGCAGCATCGGCCTGGCCCACCACTGGCCGGGAAACTTTAATGCGAATCCCGACCATACGAGCGTCAGAAAGGAAATCGCCAGCAGCGCATGTTGCAGCCGCTCGAAGGCGAACATACGGAACTCGCGATGCCCGGCAGCCTGTCCATTACCGTTGCCTGCCCGGCTCAGCCGGAGCTTGTAAAGCTTCCGCACCCAATCGCCGGCATTGTGCAGCAGCATCAGCCCGATGGTGACCGGGATCAACCATAAATAAAGACCGCGCACCCAGCCCACCGCCGCGGGCTCCGTGCGCGCCTCCGTCATGTGGACCGGCCCTATCGCGAAACGCTTCCCCGCCCCTGGATGACAGCGCCCGCACGTTGCAGCCAGATGTTTTGGATTAATCATGGATTGCGAATCCGATGACGGCAGGATTTTGTGGACCCCGTGACAGCTCGCGCAGTTGGCCACTGTCTGCGACCCGGCCTTCGCCGCCATCCCGTGATAGGAGGCGTCAAAACTCACCAGGCGATCCGCCGGAAGCCCGAACTCGCGCGCGAGGCGTACGTCGCCGTGGCAGCTGCCGCAGGTGTCGCGGATGTTGCGCGCATTCACCGGCGACGCCGCGTTGCTGGGCGGCAGAATAGAATGCTCCCCGTGGCAATCCGTGCAAACCGGCGCCTGAGTGATGCCTTTTGCTACAGCTTTGTAGTGGACGCTGCGCTTGTACTCGTCTGCGACGTCGGTGTGGCACATGCCGCACGTTTCCGGTTCTGCTGCGCGAAATTCCACCGAGCGCGCTATTTTCACCTCGTGCGCTACGCCATGACAGGTGGCGCACTCCGGCGCCGCCTGGTTGCCCTTCTTCAGTTCTTGTCCGTGGATGCTGATAGCGTGCTCTGCACCAATTTGCGCGTGGCAACTGGCGCAGGCCGGTTTGGGAATGCCTTCTGGATGGGGATAATCTTCGTGTCTAACGTGGCAGGTTTGACAGGGCAGCGAGGCGTGCGCGCCTTTGCCCATCTTCTGCCGGACATCATGGCAGGCGGCACAAGCGGCACTCGGGTCCTGCGCCTGGCAGGTCAGCCCCGCTGCCCC
>Ga0070734_10000375_pt1 | contig 100868 bp, 73 predicted proteins | sample Coa_R1_8_FD_66444 | JGI IMG/M metagenome (GOLD analysis project Ga0070734, IMG submission 66444) | Surface soil microbial communities from Centralia Pennsylvania, which are recovering from an underground coalmine fire - Coalmine... | ecosystem: Environmental > Terrestrial > Soil > Unclassified...
TTCTGAATTGGCGAAGTACCTTTCAAACCTGCCCTCTGCTGCAACAGGCAGGCGGAAGAAGAGGGAGCCGAAGAGACAGCGTGCTTGCGGGAGCCGGTGTTGGTAATAGTTTTAGCTCACTAATCTTCCCTTGTTGGTTGCTGCAGAGGGGTTTTTTTATAAAACGTTTTCAAACGCTCTCTCCGGGGGATCACAGGTTTCGGTAGTTGTCTGGCACTTTTGGTAAGGAGAATAATTGGACGCGGACCTAGCCAGGAGTGGATCTTACATAAGCTTAATAACCAGGCAGCCCGACGCCGGATTCCAGCCCACCCTGGGCGAGCCGCATGGGATTCCGCCCCGCGGGTCTTGGGAAGGTTCCCTTGCGGTTTTTCTTTCGACCCACGGGCATGTCCGAAAAGATGTGCCTGTGTCTTTTTCTCTCTTCCACCGGGCAGGCGAACTCACAAGGGTAGCCTGCCCGGTCCCTCGACTTCACTGACTTACAAAATCAAAAAGAGGCCGGTCAACGAACCGGCCCGTTTTATTTTCAGAAATCTTCAGACACGCAATCGTAACAGTTCAAAAAACAATCGAGAACACCGCTGATTGGGGACTTCGTGGACGCACCCAAAGCGTCGCGACGAGTCTCGACGCGGCCAAACGGGAGTGGTCTTGGGCTGCTTCGCCGCCATGGATTCCGATGAAAGCGGCGCGTTCGCCGGGCAGTTCGGCTCGGCCATGGCGACACGGCGCGAACCCCCAACCCCTAACCCCCAACCCCTGCTTCAAGGGTGTTTGCGCCACCTTTCAATAGCTGAGCGTTCCCGTGCGGGGCTCCTCTTCCCGATTCGGCAGATATAGCGTCTTGCAGTGCTCACAGCGGTAGACTTCCGCGTCGGCACCGAATTTGGTCTTTACTTCGTCACCGAAGAAGTACCACCGCTTCAGATGTCCCGCGCACAGTTTCCCCTTCTCGTCCTTTTCATTGCAGGCTCGCATGCGCGGAGTGCGCCGCTTTACCTTGGTGCCATCGCTTAACGTGGTGACCAGTTCGGAAACCGGAACGGGCTTATCGGAAACCGCGTATTTCGGATTCGCCATAGGAGAATGTCGAGTATATCACCTTGAGAAGCCCTCACCTGGCAACGGGAAGCGGCAGCGCGGCGGAGTCCACTCCACCAATCGAGAGCACCACCGGCAGACTTCCGGTTGCGCCCGAGGGAACGGTGATGGCCACGCCGTACTGGACGAGGTAGGGCGAGTCGAAAATACTGTTGAAGTCAAGTCCGCTGAACGTGACTTTAGCCGTCTTCCCCCCTACGGTGACCGTCGGCGTAGTGGTGGTCGTCGCCGGGGTGGAGGAGTCCGGCAATCCGCCCGTCACCGGCTGATTGTTGACCGGACCGAGTCCATTCGCCCAGATCTCCACGCTGTCACCGATGTGCGCCGGACTGCTGGCGGTGACTTCCGATTGGGTGGTTAAGTCGTAGGCATACGCGATTGTGCTGTCGTTCGGATTCACAAACATCGAGGGGGCGTAAGGTACAAGCGGCACGGTAATCAGGTTGCTCGGGGCGATGAAGTCGGTGGTCACTTTCACCTGTACAGAGGAGGCGCCTTGCACTTCCCACGGCACCTGCACCAGGATCGTCCCGCCATCCACGCTGACGAAGGTGAGCGCTCCGGCGCCGCCGTTGTAGTCGATCGGATTGCCATCATAGGCCCCCGGTACGTCGAAACTCACGCTGGCAGCATCCAGGCTGAGCGGCAAGGGAATCGTGAAGGCGTAGTCGCCGATTCCGTCAAAGGCGGAGATCAACGCGGTATCGACGATCGAAGTGCCTTTGATGGCGATATACGAGCCGGCAACCGCGGAGGTGGAACCGCTGCTGGCATCGGTGATCGAAGTAATCTTCGGCTGCGCCAGGACGGCCGGGATACAGTTCAATCCACCGAATGTGGCTGTCATGCCCGCCCCCCTCGCGGTGACTGAGGGGCTGGCGCCTACTGAAGACGAGAGCATTACCTCGCTGTACGCGATGCCATACTGGTCGGTGGGGCAGGTGGCTGAAGTGCCGGTGGTGGTGACCGTACACGCGGTGGGTTGATAACCCACGGACTGAGGAGTAGGATTGGCCAGCGTGGTTCCGGCGCTTCCGCGTCCCATGGTGAAGGTGACCGCGGTCCCCACCAGCGGAGCGCCCGAAGCGTCGACGAGTTTCACCCCGACGAAGCCGGCGTCGCTTCCGGGGAGCCCTTCAAAGCAGCCAGTTCCGGCCGAGGTCAGCGGAATGATCTCATAGGCATTGGTGAACGGTACCAGGAAAAGGTAGGGAAGGTGGATGGAGATACCCGTCCCCTGAATCGTGAGGAACCCGGAGTATTCACCGCCGCTTGGCAACGATCCGGAAAGAGTGACGTTGACCGTCGCGGAGCCGCCGGCCGGCACGGTGACACTGGTCTGGTCGACGGCCAGTGTGGCGCCCGAGAACTTCTGGTTGGCGGTGAAACTCAGGGTCAGCGCCGCGGAAGCCGAGCCCAGATTGGTAATCTTCACCTGCTTTTTAATGGGAAAGCTGGTGCTTTTCAGCGCACCGAAAGCCAGCGAAACGGGATTCGATCCGTCCGAGGTCACCACGTTGGCGATCACCGTGGCATTCGCGGCGGCACCTGCATCCAGCCGGCCCGCGCCCGTGAAAATCACGTCGACCGGATCGCCGTAAACGTCCTGGGTGCTATCGAGCGCGGCGGAATTCATGAGAATCGCTTTGATCTGCGCTCCCGTCAACTGCGGATGAAGTTGCTTGATCAGCGCGGCGCCTCCCGCGACCATGGGAGCGGAGAAACTGGTCCCGTTGAAACTGCCATAGCCGGTGGGATTGTAAAGGTCGCTGTTCGCATCGAAGCTCTGGGTCGCCATGTAAAGGCCGCTTTGGCCGGGGATGAGAGTACCGTCGGGGAAACTCGGAGCGTTGTCCTGGTCTGCTCCGCCGACCGCCACTATGTCAGGCTTGATGGAAAGATCGCCCGCATTGGGCCCGGGAGACGAAAAGCCCAGCAGCTGGTTGGCGACCATGGGAGGGCTGAAGCTCCAGAGTTGGTTGTATGTCGGTAGGTCCATTTCGGTCCCGGCTGGATCCACCAAAACGGTCGCGCCGGGGTTGGCGTTGATGTAGGTTTTCAAAGCGACACCGTCGCTATTGCCCACCACGACCACCGTCCCCAGATTCGGGAAGTCGCCGAAACTGTCCTCGACTTCGGCAGGAACCGCCGGAGAGGAGTTGGCCATGTAGAAGATCACGCCGTACGCGCCTGCATCGGCTGCGTTGAAGGCCTGGTCGGAGAAACTGCAGGTTGCGGAGGTGCTCTGCCGAATCAGCGCGATCGTCGCGGAGAGCGAATTAGCAGGCAAGGCGTTGCATGCCGTACCGTCGTCACCCAATGTGGTGACATCCAGCATCGGATAGAAATAGGTACTGTTGAAGAAGGCAAGCAGGTCGCTGGTCTGAGCGGGTATCAGTTGCAGATTACTGGGGCCGTCCAACATACTGACGCCCGGTTGGAGAACGTGGGAATTGAGGGTGGCCCCCACCGAGATTACGGACGGAGCGCTGCTCGGCGAAGAGATCATATTGAGCGCCGGATAGACTGGGGCGCTGTATCCATCGTTGCCGGCGGATACCGTGATCACCATGCCGGCGCGGGCTACCATTTCGAAGTGATTAGCGATGAAATCGCAAGGCATTCCTGCCGTAAGACCGCAAGCGGCACCTGTGTCCAGGGGCGCGGCGACGGCAAGAACGCCATAAGAGAAACTCGCGATATCCATGCCATCTTTGTATGCGTCTTCAATCGCCATTGCGGCGATGTGTTCGAAAGTGATGGTGGGGCCGGTCCCGACTCCGTCAGGCGAGCCGGAGATTTTGTAACTGCCCAGGAACGCTTTGGGGGCCATGCCGGAGAAGGTCAGGGATCCGGTATTGGTATTGCCTGCCGCGACCGAAGCGGTTGCCGTCCCATGGCCCAGGCGATCGCGCGGGGTGTAATCGTCAGGCATGGAGTTCGCCGCTACGTTGTTCGGATCGGTTCCCGCCGCGATCTGCCGTACATAACTCCGCGCCACAATCACTTTGTTGTTGGTGTACGCGCAGTCTTCGGGGTGATTGTCCGTGCAGATGGGAAATCCGGCGGGCACCTGCAAAGAGGAGTCCTGGAAGGCAGGATGGGTCTGATCGATTCCACTATCGAGGATGGCAATCTTGAGTCCGGCTCCAGCCTGATTCACACCGCCCAGCAGGCTCCATGCCGCCGGCGCGTTCATCAATTGAACCGCCTTGTTCAAATGACCCCGCAAAGTGCGCATAGGAATGACGCCCAGCACGCCGGAAAGCGATTCGAGTTCCTGTACGCGATCTGGAGCGGTCGCTACAAAGATCGCATTGGAGAATGTGGAGACCGAACCTACAACGTTAAACCGGCGTCGCGCAAGTTCGATTTTCAGACTTTGCTGGCGGAGTTCAACCTGGCGCTCGAAAGCCTGGGCTTCGACCGATCGTAGGGCTTCACGGGTATGAAAGCGTTGCGCGACGGCGGGGTCAGAAAGGATGACAGCGTAATGATTCGACACCCTCTGCGCGGAAAGGGGTAGACCAAGGAGAATATGCAAGAAGATAGCGGTAACCGCAGGAAGTGGCCGTCGAGACATGATGTTCTGACGATTATAGCGGGTGGAAGGTTTCGAACAAACTCGGCGGGGCGGATGCGCCCCCCAGGGCGGAAGTCCGGCGGCTGTTCCGGGGTTGATAATGCTCGCGTTGTGACTCGCGACTTTCGCGGGATGCTGAATGCAGACTTCGTGGCCGAAGCAGGCGCCGATACTCCGATCGCTCTGCCTCCGAAACGAGACACTGTGGGTTACGGCCCATTCACACAGGATTACCAGACGAGCTACTTTCTCAAATGAACGCCGCGGCTGGATGGAAGCAGCGATCGGCGTACGGAACGACGTCGCGGCGGCACAGGACAAAGTCTCGCGCGTGATGGTGATGTTCTCGGAAGGGATTGGCGCCACGACTACTCTTCCCGAAGACATTGGAGTTCGTGCCCTCGATCTCGGCATCCCGATCTATCCATTCTCCCGATACGTGTTATCGGTGGACGGCCGAGTATAGAGCCCGCCCCTCCGGGCTCATATCCGCTTATTTACGTTGTCGGTTTTTCAGATCGCCGGTGCAGTGCTGGGCTTCGGGCATGTGGAGGTGCGCTTCGGCCTCTTAAAATCGGCTGTGAAACAGTCCCATTAACGGTTTACGCTCCAGCGCGCGATCGTTTTCGCATCTTTGATCAGGACTCCGTCTGACAGCACGAGTGGATGGGCCCAGGTCGGACTATCGGCAACCTCATATTTGCGAATCTCACCGAGTCCTTTTGTAGTCGGCCGTGCGACCAGCAGTTGAGCATCGGAGGTCAGGGCGAACAGTGTGGACGAACTCGCCAGCATCGCGGCATTGTCCCCGCCGCGCGGGGGGCCGGTCCACTGAGTTACTCCGCTCCGCGCGTCGAGGCAGAAGATTTGCCCCTTCTTCAGATGCGAAAAACCGAACAGCGACTCTCCGGCGACCACCGGCGAGTTCATGTACATCGAGACGTCGTGGTTCTGCCAAACCGTCTGGGGTGACCATTTTTCGCCGGTGTGCGCGAGCCGCACCGCGAAAACTCCCTGATTGATTCCTGAAAAGATCAGCAAGTCTTTGTAGAGCACCGGCGTGACGATGTTCTGGTCGAACTCCGTTTTGAACGGGATGCTCCACAACAATTGACCCGATGCAGACGCGATGCCGACGATTTTCGATTTGCTCTGCGTGACCACCTGTCGGACGCCGCCGAGGTCGACCACTATCGGCGACGAGTACGCGGGAGAGTCCCCGTCCCAAGTCCATTTGACATCGCCGGTTGAGGAGTCGAACGCGGTGAGCGCGCCCGTCTTGTCCCGCCTACGTGGACAATCAGAAGGCCACCATCGAGGACGGGCGACATGGCTGTTCCGTAGTCGGGTGCGCCTTCTTTGTATCGTTGCGCAAAATCCTTGCGCCAGCGAAGCTTGCCGGTCTCGGAATCGAATGACGACAAAATTCCGCTGATTCCGAACGTGTACACTCGCCCGTTTGAATACAGCGGTGTGGATTTTGGACCCTCCCCGTGACTGGCAGCGGCCGGGTTGACCTGGTACGGAGCAGGGTAGCGCTGCTGCCATCGGACCTTGCCATTCGAGGGATCGAGGGAAGTCAAAGTCTCCTGACCGTTCAGACGAGTGAAGGCATAAATGCTGGCACCGGCAAGGATCGGCGAAGCATGTCCTTCGCCGATCGTGACCTTCCATTTCAGGTTTAGATGTTCGGGCCAAGTGGATGGCTCGCCGGCGATGACGCCGTCGCGGTTCGGTCCGCGCCATTCCGGCCAATCGGCGCTGTTCAACGCGCCGGCAATCAGCAGACACGTTCCGATGATCTTGCGCATAGCGTTTCTCAACCAGGATATCCCGTCGAAGCGTCTTGTACGATACTTCGTAATCCGCATAAGTGATGCCATTCCTTGCGCATCCGCCCGCCGTTTACAGGGCTGTTCCACTTTTCGGGAGGTGAGGTAGATTCGCTAGACGGAATTTCACACCGGAGTAGATGATCGCGTTGGCGATCGCCCGGGAGCATTCGTTCCAGACTTGCTGCTCCGCTCCGGCTTTCATCCGGAACTTGTCGAAGTGGGCGTAGGAGATCGCTCGCCGCATGAGATCATGTTTAGCATGATCGCAACGCTTGCGCTCTTTCTTCTGGCCTCCGCGCCTCAGACCACCACTTTCACAGGTGAATGGCTGCTCACCTGGGATCAAATGGGCACGCAATACATCCGCGTTTCGGTCACGCAGGATGGCGCTGCGGCTAAAGTCACATGGGAAGGCGAGAGCTTCCAGTGTACGTTGACCAACAACGTCTGCGAAGGCACGGTAACCGAGAACGACAATCCCAAGGCCGGCAAAGTGAAGATCACGATGAATGGCGACGAGATCAAGGGGGAAGGCGCCGACCTCGAAGGCGCATTCATGTTCATCGGAAAACGCTCACCTGCGCCGCCCCCTGGCGGGCCAAGGACGCATAAGTTCGAGCCAACCGCTTTCTACAACTACTTCGCTTGGAACGTCGCGCCGGCTCTGCACATTTTCCCGGGCGACACGGTAGAGACGAAGAGCGTCGACGCCGGGGGAATCGATGAAAACGGCGTACGCCGCGCGCGTGGTGGCAATCCCCTGACGGGACCGTTCTATGTGGAAGGCGCATGGCCGGGCGATACTCTAGTCGTGCATCTGAAGCGCCTTCGCTTGAATCGCGCTACGGCAGGCAGCGGAACCGGGATCGTACCAAGCGCGCTCGGGCCGGGCTATTTCCGCAATCTGAAGATGGACGATCATTTCTCCGGCGAGTGGACGCTCGATCGCGAGCACGGCGTCGCGCGTCCCGCCAAGCCATCGGAGCACATGAAGGAATACACGGTTCCGCTCAAGCCGATGCTGGGATGCATTGGAGTCGCGCCGCCCCAGGAGCAGTCGTTCCGCTCGGGATATCTCGGACCTTGGGGCGGCAACATGGATTATCGCGAGTTCGGCGAGGGCGTTACGCTCTACTTCGGCGTGAATCATCCAGGCGCGCTCCTGTTCCTGGGCGACGGACATGCCGCGCAAGGCGCGGGCGAGTTGACGGGCGACGCGCTGGAGACGTCGATGGAATTTACGTTTTCCGTGGACTTGATCAAAGGCAAAGCTCCTAACATGCCGCGCGCGGAAAACGCCGCCTATCGCATGGCCTCGGGGATCGCGAATTCGCTGCCGGAGGCTTTACAACAGGCGACCACGAATCTCTCGCAGTGGCTGGCGGCCGATTACAAGTTGACCCCAAATGAAATCGCGCTGGTGCTGGGCACGGCGATCCAATACGACGTGGCGGAGGTCGTCGATCCGTTGGTGCACGTCGTGGCGCGTATCGACAAGAACGCGCTGGCCAGCTTGGGCCCGAGCCAAAAGTAGCGCTGCGCGCTTCGAGGGGGCACGGGTTTCCGCCCTTATGCCTCCTTCATGCAGCCACCCAAAAGGCCGAGCTGCTTGACGCCGAGTGAGCGTCAAGAACGAATATCGATAGCCAGGGGCCGGCGGGCGGAGAACTGACAGTCCGAGATTGAGCCAACAATTCGCTACGGGTATTACTACCGTTCGGCGACCGGCGCGGCTGGCGATGTGGTCTTCTTTCTCTCCGGCATGAGCACCTTAGGATCCAGTTTCGCATCGAATGCCACGTCGAAGAAGCCGATCATCATCTCCTCCCAACTCTGCTCTCCCCAGCGTACATCTTTGGTCGCGTCAGGATTGCTCGAGTTATTCGCGGAGTTGTCGAAATGCGCGGTGCAGGCCACCTTCGTGCCTGCCGGAAGCAGGATCTCGGTGGCAGGGGTATACCACAACTGCCAGCTGAAATCGTAATGCGGCACCTTCAGGATAGTCTCGGTTTCGCCGGTCGGGTAGATCAGCCTGAAGTCGAAATCCTTACCACGGAGATGCATGTGTGGCAGGAGTCCGGACAGCTTCACCTCATGTGCCAACTCCAGCTCAGAGTCTACGCGATAGTTCGCGTCGCCTGCCGGAATCACGAACTTGTTATTGGTCGCCGCCAGTGACATCACTCGCTGTTGCGGCGGCTCCTTGCAGAACACGATGCCAACCTTACTCTGGTCCTTCTGCGCTTTGCCATTGGCGGTGTAATGCAGTTGCAGGACCACATCGCTGCCAGCCTTGATCAGACGCCCACGCCCCGGTTCCAGGATGGTCGGCGGGACTCCCGGTGCGAAGCCGGCGAGCATGTCGCCGCCAAAGGACTGACGTTCGCCCTTTTCGTTCCTCTCGGGAACAAACGGTACGCCTGGCTGTTTGTCGCGACCCCACTTCGAACCCGGTTCGCGAATGAAGGCGATTACGTGGTGAACTACGCTGCGCGCCCCGGGCCGTACTTCCGAAGACTGCACCCAGTGGTCCTCTTTGAAACCGAGAGGGAGGATCACATACTGGTAATCGATAGTGCCTGATGCTGGTACCTCAAAAGCCTCCGGCATCTCGAGCACGAGATCGGGCTTGGGAATGCCCCACCCGCTGAGAAACTGCTTCGGTGCAGGCAGATCTTTCGGATTGCCCTCAACGGCGCCGCCGTCCACCCACGACACGAGGGTATCGATTTCACCCTTGCTGAGCGTGCGGTCATTACGGAAATGCCCGTACTGCGGGTCGGCGAACCATGGCGGCATCTTTTTTAATAAGACGGCGTTCTTGATCGCCTTAGCCCACGGCCGCACTTCCTGAAAGCTGCCGAACGACATAGGCGCCGCCTCGCCCGGACGATGGCAGCCCTGGCAGCGCTCCTGGATAATGGGCGCCACGTCTTTGGAATAAGTGCGCGGCGCGGGAACAGTTGCCGCCACAGCCATAATCGATAGTCCTAAACCCAAGCCACAGACCAGCTTCATACTTTCCTCTGGATTGATTATACGAGCACTTGTCGAAATCAGATCCAACTTCTTTGCGTGCCCTTTCAAACAGACGAACAAATACGCACTCGGCCCGGCAGCGACTCCAGGGAACCCCGCCCAGACCCATCGGCGGCGGTTGGGATTCCCCCGCTCTCGACAACCCCGTCAATCAGTTCATTGTTTTCCCCGCGCCAGGATCGCCCTATGGCCCCACGCCACCCGTGATGTTCCGGGTGGATGGGCCCGGTCCGTTCGCGGATCGTAAGGTGACGTGACAGACCGGTGACGGCAGAGGAAATCTCGCCGTAACTGCTACGAGACCGGCGGCTATTCAACTCGCAACCCTATCGATAGCCGCCATTGCACGTCGACGACGAGCGCGCAACCTGTCTCGTTAAAGTGCGAGCCGGTTACTTTCGACCACTCGCAGCTTTGGAATCCGCCTGTTCCTTTTCCCGCGCCCGCGCGCCTTTCAGGATGTCCTTCATCGCGTAATTGCCTTCATGGCAGGCGTATTCGTAGATGTGCGAATCGGTCGCCGGCCAGGTCATTTCGCCGGTCCACGGACGCTCCCAGGTATTTGGGTCCTCCACAGTGAACCGGTACAGCAATGTGCGGTCACTGGTGCGCGTGAAGCGCTCGATCACATGCAGGTTTTCCGTCGATCCATGAAACCGCGTCTTGTCTGTGAAGTTGGTCGTATCCACAACCAGCGTGTCACCTTCCCAGTGGCCGACCGAGTCTCCCATCCAGAGGCGCAGATTCTTCGGCAGATGCTGCGCGTTCATACGGACGATGCGCGCGTCGTGCACCATCTCGGTCAGGATCATGATGTCGTTTGGCGTCTGCACGATCTGGTGCAGGTTATTGTAGAAGTAGTCGGGCAGCGCGGGCGGGCCGGAGGTAGACCCGAAGCCCAGAATGCAGCGCTCGCCGAGCGGCCGGCGCTCCGGATCGTCATACGCGCCGGGCGTCCTTTCCAGATCGCGATCGGTGCTCTCCCCAGCGTCGGAAGTCGGGCGTCCATAGTCGGCTACTGCGCGTTGCCGCGCCGAGGGGATGGTCGGTGGAATGCGGCCGTCCGGCGGGTCGATCACGATCGACGAGCGCGACTGGCCATCCACATTAGTAAAAGTCGACCCCACATCGAGCCAGCCGGTGTTGTAACCACCAACTGCGCCGCCGGCGCCGGTCGCCACCAACCACCAGCCGGCATTTGGGCCGGTGGTGCTCCCCGGGGGGGCCAATGACTCGCCACCTTTTTTCGGCGCGGCGCGATCGCCGGAAATCGGCGCGTCAGCATCCTGCTTCTCCTTGGCGAAGGCGGCTTCGCGCTTGTGTGCCTCCTCCGGTGAATAGGCCGGAGGTGCGCCGCGGGGCCGCTCCAGGGGTGTCATGGTTGCGATATCGTAGGTGCCTTGCAGGTCGGGGTGCCCGTCGGCAAGACGCTTGGGACTATAAGGTTTGGCCGATTTCTGCGTCTGGGCAGTCAACGGCACTGGTGTCCACAGCAGCAGCGCGGCCACGCTCGCGAATAACAGTCGCCGCATCGCAGTTACCTCCTTGAATGGCTCAGCAGCTTCTTGCGCCACTGGCCGCACATCAATTCTTCCACAAATTTCGCGATTCGGGTTGCCCATGTGCCAGTTACGCGATTCGCTATACCGCGCCAGGCGATAACGATCCACGCTCGCCGATCTTAAGGCTCATCAGGTGTAGCTGTGTGACTGGCTGAGGAAGCACGCTGGCGCTTTGGATCTCGCCTTGATCGCGTTCACTGCGTTCTCGCAGTTCGTGCGGCCCTTTCCGGGATTCGCCGCGATTCGCGCGGTACTTTCGAAATAGCCGATCACCACACGGCTTCGGCAATCCGCCGTACCAGTGCATCGTAAGGTGGATGATGAAGAACGAGTTCCCACAGGAGTTCTTAACCGACCTTAACGATGACGGATCGTCCAAGCAGCCATGTCTGGGGGGGTGCTACAAAATGCCCAAGTCGGTGCTGTGTCAACGGTCAGCCGATATCGTGCCGCCTTACGTCTCTCGCCGCACGTCTCGTGCATTCCTGTCGTCGCCGATCAATAGAAATTTTGCGTGGCGGAGGTGGTTGTCGGGAGTCCACGAATTCAAACTGGCCCACGAGCGCTGGCCGGAGCCAGCGGCTCTATGCCATCCTCTCCACGGTCAAGCCTTCCCCCCATCGCCCAGCGTTCTTCTCAGGAAGGTTTACAAACGGGCACTCGTTGATTTCGAGCAGATGCATCGTTCGGATCAGCTTCTCACCCAAAGCCGGCGTGAAGCCGCTCCGAGTCCTGCCGACGTACACGTGATTGCCGCCGTCGAAGTATCCGAAGATCAGCCCATCGAACGTCCTTGCGCCGACAGTGTAGCCACCGATCACGAATTCCTGTCCCCGGTTGAGGCGCCTCTTCTGCCACGCGCCCGTTCGTTGGCCGGCCTCGTACCGGCTACCGAGGCGCTTTGCAACCAGCCCCTCAATGCCTTGTGCTCGCACCGCGGCGATCAGTTCGCTCAGACTGGCGTCCACGATCAGGGACTCCCGTACGGGATGCGCAACGCATTAGAACATGCTGGCTCAAAAGCTCGCGGCGGGCGGAAAGCGGTTCCGAGGTGAGGTCACGACCCTTCAGCACCGGCACATCGAAGGCGTAGTAAACGATGATCGTGCTGGCCCCGAAGTTTTGCAAGGCATGGAACGAGGGGCGCCATACGTCGCAGATCTATCGCTGTCGGCCCCAAACTCGACTAGAGCTATTGAAAACGGCGAGACAGCCAACCACACTGCTCAAGTGCCAGCGTGGCCTCGTCGGCGGCCTTCAACCTTGCGTCTCGAACGCCTCAATAGCACTGAAACGAGCTTGTGATAGAGCCGTCGCGATCAAGAAACACGTAAATACTGCCCATGTCGCCAAACACGATCGAATTGCTATCGCCGTGGATGCCCCGATCATCAAACTCCAGCCCCAGGGATTCCGCCTGGTTAACCCACGGATACGGAACTTGGTGTGCGGCTTGGATCGAACCTAGCTGACAAAGAAACTGGCTCTCCGAATCGTCTCCACCCTGAATCCAATGCGGGACGCCTCCAATCTTCGTGCCGTTCAGGATCGGTAGGTTGTATCTCCCGCGAATCTCCAGGTCGGAAGCCCTCTCTGTGGAATCCGGGTAATCGGCGGAACGATGAATCACTCCGTAGAACGGGCCTGCCGTGGTCGCCATCAGAGACTTGTCAAAGTGGGAGACCGGAGGAAGTTCCAACGGAAGCCATTCAAACCGCATTAAATCAGGTTCCAGATAATCCTCGGGGTCCTCAACCAAGAGCAATAAGACGTCGCCAGGAAGGGGTGTGGGGAACAAGTCCCGCGAGTCCGCAAAGTTGAACTGCGCCAGAAAGAAAAGAGGCGACCCCTCGTCGTCGGTGGGCCAAGGGCGGTCTGCGGCCCAGTATGGGATGCCTCCAACCTTGGTGGCCTCGCGGCGCGGGGACTCACCCTTTCCGAACACAAAAAGATCCGCTGGAAACCCCTGTCCCTCACGAAGCCCATGGATGTCCCGAAGTTCTTCGACCGAAAATACGTCGTACGGGCTGGTGATCAACTCGCCCTCGAGGGCTTCGTGGGCTCCCGCTTCGAACACGCGCCGCGCCGCAGCGAAATCCAGTTCGGGATGTAGCTTCTGAGAACCTCGGGCAATCATCGCACCACTCCTTCGGAGGAACGACGAGTTTAACCGCCGAACTCCAGCTTAACCGATCCAGATGTCCACTTCCTGCCAACACAGGTCAAACCGCACCAACTTCTGTTTTGTCATTCCGTTGCGCCAGAGCGGTTCACTACCCACAAGGCGGCTCAGGCTGCAAAGCTTGCACCATCTATCGCCAAGAGCATCACGAGTCCGAAGAAAAGACGAGATGTTGGCGCTCGTCCATCCACGCCTGAACACGAAATCCGGAGTCGGCCTATACAGAACTGACGTGATTTGATGGCGTTATCCCAAAATCACTCAAATTTGTAGTAGAAAGACCTCGTACGACCAGTTCGGGCCTTCCGGCAGCGTCGAGGCAGGGGCCAGCAGCATTGGCTCGGTGAACTTCAGGGATCTCGAAACCTCCACTCCGTAGTTTACGAGCCCAGCACCTACCGGCTCTTGTTGGTTTGGACGGGCCCCCGGTGTGGTGCGACGATCCCTCAACGCGGTCTTCGAGGTTCGCCAGCAACTCGGAAACCTTGAGGCCGAAGGTACGGGCAAACATCGTAAGTACTTGAATCGTCAGGTTTCGAGCGCCGTTCTCGGCTGATCCAATGTAGGTCCGGTGGACGCCGCAACGATCCGCAAACTCTTCCTGAGACCACCTCCTCGTCCCCTAAGCTCCTTAATTCGCTGCCCGATCGCGAGTTGAAGCAGAGGATCGGTCTTCTTCCGCTTTCGCATGCGATTACGAGTAAGTGATTGGAATCCATCAGATTCACGATGTGAGTCGGACTGAGTCGCGAGAGTCACTCTGATGTCGGAACCGCTCATGACTGACATGGCATCGCCAATCGCCGACGCGGGGCAACAATCGGCATACGGAGGGCCTTTTTATGGGGGCGACAGAACGCGAGGGTCAGGCATTATCCGCAGTGCGAAGAGGACATCCACAACTTCAAGCAGATCCAGTTTTCGGGCACTACGGAGTTTTCAGGCGGGAACCTCAGGATTGGAGTACGCGCGGAGCCTCGACTTAAGATTGTTGCTCGCCCGGCCGCCACGCCTCATGTAGAGACGCGGCAGCCGGGCGGCGGTTCGGTGCGTTGTTTAGAAGCGGATTTTGATCATGGTCATGAGGATGCGAGGATCGCGCGCGCCGCTCACGCTGCCGAACCCGTTCTTGTTGTTGATGCTGCCATCGGGGTTGACCGCAATATTGGAGAACGCCGACGTCAGGGTGCTGGCCGTCAGGCTGGAGTTGATCCCATTGAACTGCGTGTGGTTCCAGACGTTGAAGGCATCGCAGCGGAATTGGAAGTGCACCCGTTCCTTGATCGAAAATTCCTTCTGGATCGAGAGGTCCCAGTTGTTGATGCCGGGGCCAGTGAGGTAGTTGACGCCGGATTCCAGGCCGATGCTGCCCACCAGCGGGAGGGCGAAATCCGAGGCATTGAGCCGGTTATACGGATTGAGACTACCTGTCATGGGGTTGCCGAGGAGGCGCAGGCGCGAGCCCTCCGTGTAAGAACCGGTGATGTTCTGGTTGCCCCCGCCGGAGGAGACACTGAAGCTCGGGCCGTACGGCGAGCCGCTGATGAACGAGGTGACGCCGGAGATCTGCCAACCGCCCAACACCGCCTTTTCAACGACATTTTTGCCGGTCAGGGTGGGCAGGTTATAAACGTAGTTGAACACGAACATCTGCCGGCGGTCGTTGCCGGAAGGCCCGTAGTAGGCCTCCCTGGTGTATTGATCGACGCGGACCGCGTTGGTATCTCCGGTGGCGGTGGTGAGGTTCTTGCTCCAGGTGTAGGAGAGGCCGAGGAACAAATGGCCCACGCGCTTGTTGCCGGTCACCTGCAGGGCGTTGTAGTTCCCGGTGGCGGCGCTTTCATACAGGGTGATGCTGCCGATTCCCCGGTAAGGCGCCAGGAACTGCTGGAGCAGCGACGTAGCGCCGGGAATCGTGCTGGCGGCCAAAGTCGGATCCTGATTCTGCGGAAGGAACGCGGCCCCGTACGGCGTGTAGTTCAGGTTGCGATTGTCTTGCAGGTGGCGGGACAGAGTGCCGACGTAGGCCACGTCGATGGACGCCTGGCCTGGCAGAGATCGCTGCACGCCGAAGGTGTAGTTGTAGGAATCCGGGAGTTTGCCGGTCGGATCGGCGGCATAGAACGAGGGCGGCGAGAGCAGCGCGGTCGCCGGATTGATGTTCTGCATGAAGCCGTAGGTCAGGGTTGGCTGGATGCCTAACGGCGGGTTGCGGACGAAATCGAAAACGCGGTTGCCCTGAAACCGGTCGTAGTAGATGCCGAAGCCGGTGCGGATGACGGTCTTGTGGTCGCCAAACGGGTCATACGCTAAACCGATGCGTGGACCGAAAACTAGCCCGGGCGAGTCCTGGAGGTACTTAGTGAACCCGTTGACACCGCCCTGCTCGATGCCGTTGGCAATGTTCCCGCTTCCCGGGACGATATAGCCGATGTTGGCCGCCGGTACAGTCTGGCCAGTGACGGTATCCACGCCCATGCGGACGCCGTTGACCGTTTGCGGGAAATACAGGCGGGGCGCCTGCGACGCAGACCAGGCCGAAGGCAGGAACGTCGAGGCCTGCAAGGAAGCATCATATTGCGGTTGAACCCAAGCCGTGCGCAGGCCGTAGTCCATGGTCAAACGAGGAGTAATTTTCCAGGTGTCCTGCGCGTAGAATTCGATGTTCCAGTAACGGTACTGGCCATTAATCTCGTTGGCCGCTTGCGCGAACGTATTGTAGACGCCCGCGGCGGCGTTGGAGAAACCGAACCCGGTGTCGTATGGGTTGTTGCTGTTGTCACCGAAGTTATAGGAACCGTCGAATGCACCGAACGAGGTCTGGTTCTTGACGCTCTTCTGCATATAGAGGCCGAACTTGAACGTATGCTGGTTCCAGACCTTCGACAAGGCATCCGTAATGTCATAGGTAGTGTTGAAGTTGATGAAGGGACCGGCGCCATTGTTACCCGTGTTGAAATTCGGCGAGTTGCCGATCTTGCTCCCCGCAAAAGTCGCGTACGGAAGGTAGTCGTTCTGCACTGCCTTGGGATAGAGCACTGGCAGGTTGACGCCGGTAGCGGCTCGCGAGAGCGCGTCGGTGGTGTAGGCGATCAGAATGTTGTTGTGGCTCGAACCCACATTGAGCTCGTTTGTCATGGTCGGGGAGATGACATAGGTCATGCCACCCGCCCAACTGTAGCCTGGGTTGGCGTACTGGATCGGCGCGAGTGGCAGGTTGGTGCCCAGAATCCAGGTGCCGTATACCGAATCGTAGGTGTTCGAGTTGTTGATGTAGTGGCCGAAGACGCGCACCTTAGAGGTTAGGTTGTAGTCCACTCGCACCAGGTCTTCGCGCCGCGGATACGGGCTGGAAACCTGGCTCTGGAAGTTATATCCCTTGATGCAGCCGCTTGTTCCCGGCACCGCGGAGCATGCATTCGCTACGTTGGGCTCCGGCATGAAGCTGAGAAGCTTCACGCCCGGGGCGTATAGCTGGCTGGCCGGAATGATGTTTCCGGGTAGGGGTTGCTGGGTGTTGGGGTCGCGGATGACCACCGCGTTGCCATTCTGATCAACGCTCTTGGAGAAGTTGCCGGCGCGTTCCAAATCGGTGGGCACGGTCACGTAGTGGGCGCCGTAGGGCGCCAACTGGCGCTGGAACTCCTCGCTCCAGAAGAAGAAGAGCTTATCGCGGCTCTTGAGCAGTTTCGGAATCAGCAGCGGACCGCCGATCGTGCCGCCCTGATCGTTGAACCGGAAAAGCCCCCGCGCGATGCCGTCGCGGTTATTCTTCCAGTTGTTGGCGTTCAGGCTTTCATTGCGGTGAAACCAGTAACCGCTGCCGTGGAACTGAGACGTGCCGCTCTTGGTCACTACCGATATCTGGGCGCCCATGGCGCGGCCGTATTCGGCCTGGTAAACGCCGGTCAGGATCTTGAATTCCTCGACCGAATCCAGGCTGAGGGTGACGTTCTGGCTGCCGTTCGAGCCGGTATCGGTGTTGCTGATGCCATTGATCATCAGTTGGTTGGAGTTCACGCGGTTTCCGTTGGCGGCGATGTTGCTCAGACCTCCCATACCCGCGGTTTCCAGGTTGATGGTGCTGACCACGCCGGGAACCAGTTTCACCAGATCGAGATAGCTGCGGCTGTTGACCATGATATTCTCGATCTGTTTGGAAACCAGCGCGGCGGACCGCTCGGCGCTTTCGGTCTGCAGCAAGACCGCGTTCGCCGAGACTTCCACATAGTCCGTAGCTTGGCCGACTTCCATTCTGAGATCGCCAATCATCAGCCTGTCGTTGGCGTTGACGACCACTCCGGGCCGGTCCAACCTTTTGAACCCGGCCTGCTCGACTTTAACTGTGTAGGTGCCGGGCGGAACCTGCGTGAAGACAAACCGGCCTACCTCGTCGGTCTTGGTGTTGTACGTGAATTTCTGTTGATCCTCCTGAGCCGAAACGGAGGCTCCCGGAATGACGGCCCCCTGAGCGTCCTGCACGACGCCGGCAATGGAACCACTAGTCGTCTGAGACCATGCGATTCCATACGCCAATATGGGAAGCAGCAACAAACATCTTCTAACCATTTTTGACACCCCCTGTTCGTCCGCGGAACGAACATTCGCGTGCGAATACCCCATTGCGCCGTTACGACGAAATTCGAGTTACTCCGCCATGTATAGCGAAAAGACGCGGGGCGGGCACGCCCTGGCCGGGCAACGCTGGTTTTATTTGACAGTCATCACTGGCAGACCGGCGTTACTGCCTGAAGCAAGACCCCTGCGGGTATCCACACAACCCGTCACCACTCGATGTGCGGGCGCGCACCGAGGGGATGCGTTAGGATTATCACGCCCAGCGCGGAACAAGTCAAGGGTGTCTGCATGCTGGAAGAGGCTGCATCCAAAGATTTGTCAGTTACTTCCAAGTCAAATGCCCTACTGCAACCGGTTCCAGGGAGCGGGCCGGGCGCGTTGCCTGGCGAAGACTGGCGGAAGCCATGCGGGCGGAAAGATGGCGGCGCGCCAGAGGCGGAAGTCGTTCAGATGATAAAGCGCTGGCAGGCGTTACCGGCGCTCGTGGCGGGATGCGACAGAGCGGGCCGCGCCGCTGCGTGGGCTCTCGGCCGGAGTCCCAGGTTTCCTTTCCAGAGCCCACGCCCCTTCCGCCACAGTCAAAGAGGTTCAACGTTCCAGTTGTTGGAGCAGTGCCTGTGCTTCCGGGTAGTCGGGGCGCAATCTGATCGCTTCCCGCAGTGCTGCCACAGCGTCTTCCCGCCTGTGCTCGATGGAGAGGGCGGATCCCAGGCCGTAGTGGGCCTCGGCGTCTTCCGGTTTGTAGCGCAGTCCCTCGTTAAAATTGGAAATTGCTTCCTCGATTCTCTTCGAATACAAAAATGCAAATCCCATACAGAAATGCGTGGGTGCGTCGTGGGGCTTGAGCCGGAGTACTTCGCCAAGCTCCTTCAAGCCCTGACTGTCCTTGCCACGCTGCAGCAGGGCAACACCCAGGTTGAAACGGGCAACCGTATTCATTGGGCCTAGTTGGACGGCTTTTTGAAAATACGCGATTGCCCCGTCGAGATTCGCTGCTGTGTCCAAGACCACTCCGAGCTTGTCGTAGATTCCAGAGTTAGTTGGGTCATTCTTCAGCGCAGCCTGGAGCTGGGAGAATGCCTCGGCAGTGTCGCCCTGCGCGTTGGCAATCAGTCCCAGATAGAAATGGGCGTCGGGGCGGCCGGCATACGGGCGCACAAGATTGTGAAGCCGTTCCACGGCTGCGACCGTCTTGGGAGTGTCAAAAAAGTCATTCGTGAAACGCCACAAAGGCACCGGATCGTTCGGCCTCAGCCGGAGACACTCACTCATTTGTGTCAGGGCTTCGTCGACCGCTTCCGGCTTGTTGGGGTAGGAGGTAAGCAGGGTATTCGCAATAAAGGCCCGGATATCCGGGTCTTTGGCGTCGGCTTCCGCCGCGCGGCGAGCGACTTCAATCGCCTGGTCGGGATATCCGAAACGGCTCAGCAGGCCCGCCTGTTTGAGCAGGCGAGTAGAGTTATACGAGAGAGTAATCAACTGGTCATTCAACAGATCTTGCGGCGGGGGCACGACCTTAGACCGGCACAACGTAATACTCTGGCGGGCCTCCGCAGCTTTGCCAGTCTGCCCAAGTGCCTGATAGGCTTCCTGCAGCAATTCGTATGGCGGCTGCAGATAGGGATAGGTCCGTGCGAGGGGAGCGACGTGCTCGATCACCTGGTTCCACTCCCGGCGGCGCGCCGCTACGCGTCCTAGTCCGAAAGCCGCTTGCAGAGAGGAGTGGCCATCGGGGGCACTGGCCGCCCTTTCGTAATAGCGCGCAGCCTCTTCCAGCCTGTCCCGCTTGAACTCCGCGTCAGCCAACCGGAGCAGGGCCGGGACGTGATCGGGCTTGAGGCGCACTGTCTGTTGCAAGAACCTGGCCTGCTCCTGTTCGTTGCCGTTCTCCTCCTGGAGGAATGCCTGGCAATACGCCCATTGGTAGTCGTTGGGAGCCAACCGCGCGGCAATCCGATACGCACTTGCGGCTTGCTCCAGGAACAGGTTGGCATGGTACGCCATTCCGAGTTTGCCAACTGCTTCAGCAGAGGCGAGCCGCCGCCGGGCCTCCCGATCCGCGCCCTCGAGCAACGCGCGAGCGCCCGGGTTGACCGTTCGCAGATCCGGCAGCTTTGGGAAATCCTCCGGCAATCTCACCGGAAGCAAGACCGGCACAAGCAGCCAGGTGACCGCGGCCAGCGCCACGGCCAGCGCCCCGGTTTTTAGAAGCGACTTTGCATCGTACCAACGAGTGCCGTCGCGAGATTCGGGTGTCATGGTATTTTGCCTGCCGCTTGACCCCAGTGGTTGAGCCAAAGCACAACGCGCCCGTCAGGGGTAAATGGCTGATAAACGTCCATCCGCACGGAAACCAGATCAGGCTTTCCATCTCCATTCATGTCTGCCGCCTCCAGGCTGATGAGATGAGTCGGAGAGTGGCTGATGTCATGCTGCGTAAAGTTCATTTTGCCGTCATTCTCAAACCAGATCATGCTCTGCGAGTCCGGCTGCTCCCAGAAGTTGTAGCAACTGACAGCGGCGATATCGAGATCGCCATCACCGTCCAAGTCGACGGCGACAGCGGCGCTGGCTCCCGGGAAAAGGCCGATGGGATGATGTTCAAACTTGAAATTGCCCTTGTTTTCGAGCCATTGGACGCTATGCCAGGGCCGCGGGCGCGGCGGCAGGTAGTCAAAGGCGTCCCCGTTGGTGAGCAGGATGTCCACCAGTCCGTCCTGGTTCAGGTCGACTAGCCTGATACCGCTGCTGCCATAGTCTTCGTTGGTACTGCCCCAAACCAGATGCGATTTGAAATTCCCGTGTCCATCGTTTTCGAAGACGTAGACTTCCTCCCATTCCTGGCTGACGACCGTGACGATATCCATGTCGCCGTCGTTGTCGATATCCACGGGAATGGCGTGGATCACTCCCGAGAGGCTCTGCAGGATGTGCGAACGGAACTGCCAATTGCCGAGATTCTCCATCCAGCGGGTCTCGCCGTCGTCATAGCCGAATTGGCCCACGATCAGGTCGAGACGGCCATCGCCGTTAAAATCGGCGGCGCGAACGTCGGTGACACGGGCAATGTGATCGATGAGAGTATGGGGCGTGAAGTTCTGTTTGCCGTCGTTTTCCAAAATGACAACCGAGCCGATCTTGTCATTGCTGGGGAAGAGTTGACCCATGCAAGCGACCAGCACATCCAGGTCGCCATCTTTGTCGATATCGACGGCGCTGACATGGGCCGGGGCGGGGAGCACGGGACTGATCCACTTTTCGGTATACACACCGGCAGGAAATTGCCGGATCCAGCCGATGCGATTGGCCAGCATGTCCGCAACGAGAATGTCTGGAAGGCCATCCTTATCGAGATCCACGATCTGCAGGCTTCCGATGCGAGGAGGATCGATCGAAGGAAATCCGATCGGCATCGGTTTGAGAAAATCGATCTTGGTCCCGTGCACAACTTTCGCCGGGCCCTCTTCTTTATCCGCCGGGCGGGCGCCTTTGAAAATATGCTCGAATATCTGTGACATGGAGAGGCCGGAATGGTTGGCCTGGTAGAAGAGGACCAGCAAAGGGACTCCCAGCATGACGGCGGCAATGCGGAGCCCCGGCAGCACGGAGGAGCGTCTTTTGCCGGGTGATTTCGGCCTTTCCTTCTTCATCTTTCCCATCTACCTTACCCGGCGAAAAAGAAGATCATACCGGCGGCAGCCATCCAGAGGAACGACCCGAGCGGCAGCGATCCCAGGATTGCCCGGCGCCGTTCGGACGCGGCACCAAGCCAGCAACGATAGAGCGTGCGCATCGCATAAGCGGCGCCCGTGAGAACACAAGCTACCTGCAGCCATGGGATGGCTGGCGACCAGATGATGTGCCAGCGGCTACCCGCCATACCCAGAAGATTCCACCCCCAGTTGAACGGATCCGACAGGCTCTGCAGCAGGAAGGTCATCATGGAGAGCAAGGTCGCGAGGGCAAAGGTTATCCAGCAGGCCATTCCCAAAGGTATTAGCGCCGCGCTGGTTGTCCGAAACTGAGCGCCCGGCGGCACCGCGGATCCACTAAGGGCGATTCCGGCTCGCGCCAGCGCGTACCACAGGAGCGGCAGAACGCCCAGACACATCACCCACACCACCGTGGCGTAAAGCCAAAACGTTCCCCAATTCCGCTGGTCCACGATATCGATCCACGACCGAATCCGGTCCCAGGCGCCCAAATTCACGATGGAGTACAGACAGGCCAGGGCAAACATCACGATCACCTGCAATGCCTCGCCGTAGCTGGCGATGTCCTGATCCCAGCCGGTTTTGCGCCAGAAGAGCGCGACATTGTCGTAGGCGCAGGTCTTCACGCATTCCATGCAAACTCCACAATCGTTGTTCCGATTCATTTCGCCCACGCAAAGCCCGTAAGGACAGCCCCATCCGTGGACACTGCCGGTCAGACAAAAATGTTCCTCGCAGGTGGCGCATTTTTGGGAAGAGACGGACCGCACGGCGAGGCGCCCAGTCGTGGAGTAAATGCTGATGTACCCATTAATCGGGCAAAGGTACCGGCAAAAACTCCGATCTTCCGATAAGAACGAAACCACGATGGCCAGGAAGACAAGGCCGATCAGCATCCAACTGGTTGCGGGAGGCAGTGCGACCAGGGTGGTGCTGAAGGTCCCTAAGAGCAGAAAAAGCACCACGCGCGGCCAGGCGGTGCGCAACCAGGCGGGCCATCGAGGGGATTGGCTGTTCCAGCCGTCCGGATTCCGGGCAAGCCGGAGCCGCTGTAGCCATTCTCCCAGCAGAGGCAGAGGACAAACCGTGCACCAAATCCTTCCGCCGATGGGGACCAGCAGGACGATCAGGGCCGAGAGCCAGAGGACCCATACGATCATGGGACCCGCGTTTCGCCCCGAAACCTTGGTGCCCAACAGACCTGCCAGGACGACAAACCAGAACACGCCCAGCATCGGGAGAGCAAGATTGAATTGAAAGGTAGGCGCTTTTACTGTCTGCTTCAGCCAGGGGAAGAGTCTGAACAGGTTGATCGGGCGGCTCCGGGAGCCGTCTGTGGGTCGGAGGCCCGCCATGATCCACCCAGCCAACGGAATCGCGGCCAACAAGCCGAGGGCTCCGTACAGCAGGAAATTGGGACTTACGATCAGTTCCCCCCGCTCAGTTCCGTGTAACGGGCCATTGTATGTATGATTGCGAAACTGCGATTTAGAGATCAGGCGGCCCTGCCATCCTGGAAGTCCCGCCACAATTTCCACTGTTTCCATCAGTTCTGGGGGATCGTCGGGGCGCGAGAGCCGCTGAACCGACACCAGCTTATTGCCGGGTGTAATGGAGACGTGAAGATCGTAATCCTGTAGGAAAAAGCTCTGGCCGGTATCGCGGGTGGAAAAGGTGAGCCGCAAGCGATCTCCGCGATTGACCTGGATGCGCGAGGGACTGAAACCGTAGCGATAGGCCTCGATGTGGATGTCTCGTGTCCGCGGAGGATGTGCCGAAATGGCGGCGAACACGGCGGGGAGCGCCGCACCAAAAATCAGAATCAGCAGCGCCTGGAGGCGCCGAATCGCAGGATTGCCGGATTCCGGAGGAGCGGAACGCTGCGGCGGAACATCTCGTACCGGCGCCGGGGCAACAACACGAAGTACCATTCTCAGCATCAACCCTTCAAATCGATCACAGCCAGACTGAAGCCCGCAGATCGACGTCTCGGGTTTACCGCGAGGAGAGCGCCTCCTTACATTATCTCATTAGTCCGAGATCTTCCCGAGCAATCGGCCGAGATACTTTTCTGCGTACAGGACGCTGCGCTGGCGGACGAGCCGTTCAGGAGGATGACGGAAGAGGCCCAACTCGGGAGCCTTGGTGACCGCCTGGCCATCTTCGGGACTGAGGATGATCCAGGCAAGAGCTTGGCGCGCCTGGGCGGGCTCAAACGCGGTGCTGATCTGGAGAAACACCAACCGGGCAATCTCCGACTCCCGCGCATCGGCGCAAAGGTCAGCCACCGCGGCAACGCCCACAAGATTGCGGATGCTCTGTCCTGAGTCGTCGAGTCTTCCCTGCGGCCAGAGGCGCAGTTTGGCGACAAATTCCTGGTCCACTGCCGGGTCAAGAGTGGGAGAGGCAATAGGTGCGACCAGATCGTGGTCGCCCGGGAGACCGTCAAACCCGATTTCCGCGATTTGCGCCTCCGTGATGTTCGCCCATACCGGCGATTCGTGCAAAACGGGTTTGAGCCGGCCGGTTTGCCACGCGGCAGCACCTACCGATATCCATGCGGCCAAGGCGGCGGAGACCCACAGGCGCGCGGGACGGCCGATTCGCGCGCCTGCTTCCCAGCGGAAGAGCCGGATTGCGGCAAAGCCCGCCGCCAAGCCAATCACGCCCAAGGCCCCCAGCCGGAAGCCGACACCAGGAAGCCCATCGCGCGCATCGAAGCAGGGTTGCAGAACCTCAACGGCGTAACGCCCCGGCATAAAGCCGGCGACATGCTGGGTCCAATCCGGGAGGGCCGCCAACGGCACTCCAACCCCGCCGATGAGGATCATGGGGAGGAAGATGCCCTGGCCAAGCGCCTGGACCGCGGGTACGGTGTCGGCCAACGCCGCGATCAAGAGCCCCAGTGCAAGAAAGGCTGCGGTCACAAAGAAGAATGCCAGTACCGCGATTCCGGAGTGGGTCGGGAGAGGCGTGCCATAAACTGTGCGGGCCAGGGCGATTTGAATCAGAACGGCAGAAGCGACAATCAGCACCCGCGCGATCATGACGCTTACCACCAACCACGCTACCGGGATCGGCAATAACCGGTAACGCTGCCAGATACCCTGCTCGCGTTCGGAGACCAGAGCGGTCGGAAGTCCAAAGCATGCTCCACCAAGGATGGTGATGGTGAGGATTTGGCCCATATGCGCCTGCAACGGCGGAGAATCGGTCCGGAACAGGCTTCCAAAGGCCACCAGGAAGAATACGGGCACCAGATACCCGTACACGATTGCTTGTGGGTTTGCGAAATTCAAAGCAATGGTGAGGAGCAAATGCCGGATCCAGCCATTCAAGTTCGGGGGGGCGGTCACGAGGTCTCTTCCCGCGGTTCTAGGGCAGACCAGGGGCGGCCCGTGAGTTCGATAAAGACGTCCTCGAGCGAGGGTCCCCGCAACTCGACTTCGAGCAACCGGGCGCCCACTTCCTCTATGCACCGCGCCAGTTCGGCCAGTAAACGAGCCGGAGCGCGAGTTTCCAGAATCCACGCACGTTCGCCAAGAGCAGCGTGCATTACGCCGGGCAGGGCATCCACAACGGCGCTCGCCAGACAAGGGGCCGTTCGCACGATCACCCGCGACGGCGATTGCGACCGGCCGATCAGTTCAGCGGGCGACCCGCCGGCTACGATCCGCCCGCTATCCATGATCGCTATGCGGTCGCATAGCTCGTGGGCTTCCTGGAGATCATGAGTACTGAGGAGGACCGTCCTGCCATCCGACCGCATCTCGCCGATGAGGCGGCGCAGTTTGCGGCGGGTTTGCGGATCCAGACCGGCGCTGGGCTCGTCGAGCACCAGCAGAGTGGGCCGGTTGACGAGCGCCAATGCCAGAAACAGACGTTGCCGCAGACCTCCCGAGAGTGTTGCGAAAGGGACATCGGCTTTGGCCTCCAGGTCAAAACGCGTGAGGAGGTCGCCGCTGCCAAATGACTCAGAGTAGAACGAGCCGAAGAGATCCAGGGCTTGGCGCGGAGTAATCCTGTCCTGCAGGGTGGCCGCCTGGAGTTGAGCGCCTATGAGCCGCTTCGCCTGGGCCGCATGAATCCGAATATCCAGCCCGTTGATGTGAATCGAACCGCCATCAGGCTGGCGCAATCCGAGGATGCATTCGAGGGTGGTGGTTTTGCCGGCGCCGTTCGCTCCCAGGAGTCCGAAGATTTGGCCCGCGCCCACCTCGAAACTGACGTCGCAAACCGCCGAAGTCGTACCATACCGTTTCCATAAGCCCGCTACGGAAATCGCCGCGGCGGACGATGCAGTGGGCTGGTCATCGCTGAGGCTGTTCAGCCAAGTGGCACTGACGCCCTTAGTCATGGCAGTTCCATCCTCACCGTAGCACGACAGCCCAACAATGACGTACCGGCTGACGGGGCTAACGGTTCTCGGGACGGCCGCCTGCGCGGACTTGGGGCTACCGAAACGCGGGGCCGGCAAAAATGAAGGAACGAACCCAATTTTCGGTTGAGCGGATTGGGGTTGCGCGGAATTGGGTTTGGCTTCGGACGGAGAATCGGCGACGGCGCGGAGGTGGGTTGAGGGGCGATGCTGGGCGGAATCGATGCGGCGCTGGCGGAGAGGGAGGTATTCACGGCAGCGAATGAAATTCAGGCCTTTGCGGTTGCGGATGTCGCACACGCAGGCGTCGGCACCCTTGTAATCCCAGAGTTTGGCGTCGACGAGGGCATAGCGGCGCAGGAGCCACTCGGCATCGACGAGGGTGGCGAAGAGGAGGGAGTAATCCGGAGTGGCGGGTTCCCGGCGGAGGAAGTAGCTATCGGCAAGGGCACGGAGTTCGGCGGGATCTTCGCCGGCGATGACATGGGACCGGGCACATATGCCGGTTTTGAAGGGTTTGGCACTGGAGGCAGCCTGGGCTTGGGCGGAGCGGGCGCCGGTGGATTTTTGGGTCATGTGGCGGCGATTTGTCTGGCGGTGCTCATCTACCAGGGGTAGCAGGCGAGGGGGATGGAGTCTGAAATTGGAGCCTGTAAGTGATTGAGGAGATGCGGAGGAGATTTTCGGCGAGGCGTGTGATCGATTTGCAGAACTCCGAGCAAACTCCATCGACGCCGTGGAATGCGACGCCTAAAGCTCTGCTGAACGGGCTTACCTCAAACATCAAGCTCGATCGTCCCGCTGGCAAACTCGATTCCTTCCAGATACGCAACGGCTTCAATGAGGCGGGCTCCGGTCGTGGCCGCATCTGTCGGGCGGGCCGCAGTCCGGTTAAAACTCCATGACCGATTGCCTGCGGTAAGCTGCGCATCCTCAGGCGGCGACTCGAACGCTTGGAGCAAACACCGGCGTGGAAACAATCGCCCCCTCCGTGTCCTTCACCGGCAACGCAGCTTGCGCAATTGCTCGCCAGCCACGGATTCGTCCGAGAAGGTAACGAGAGCCTTGCGGAAGCGATGGGGCGGCGGGCGTTTGTGCGACTATGAGCGAACTCCGGGCGGCTTTGATGCGACGGGCTATGGGCCTGCCAGTCGAATAAACTACCGATATAAGCCGGTGACGCCGTGCAGGGCAGGTCTGGATCTCGGCTGCCGGTTGGCGGCCGACTCGGAAGCTGTAACTGCGCCGCCCACGGCCAACCGTCTCTGTTCGGCCAACTTGGGAGTGATGACGCTACCCTATACGCATGCGGCTACTTCTTGTCGTCCTTCTCGCGTTCCTACCCGCCCTGTCTCAGGACACGCGCAAAGTCACCGAGCCTGTCATCCCTCCGCCATGCACCTTGCTCCGGGCCATGCTGAACCGTGTCGGCGCCTCCATCTATGCTGGCGACGAGGGCAAGCCCGATACCGCTCGTATCCAGGACGCCATCGACCATTGCCCCGCCGGACAAGCCGTCGTGCTGCAGCGTGCTGCCTACCGCACCGACGCCTTTCTCTCTGGCCCGTTGCAGTTGCGCAAAGGCGTCGTGCTGGTGGTCGATCGCGGCGCCTACCTTTATGCCTCGCGCAACCCGCGCGATTACGACCGCATTCCAGGAGCCTGCGGCTCCATCACTACCGACGGCAAGCGCGCCTGCGCACCGTTCATCAGCGCCGAGAACGCACCCGGTTCCGGCATCATGGGCGATGGCATCATCGATGGGCGCGGCGGCGAAACTATGCTCGGCCAGAACATCACGTGGTGGGACCTGGCTCACCGCGCCCGCGCCGGCGGCAGCCAGCAGAACCCGCGTCTCATTCAGATTACGCAAAGCGACAACTTCACGCTCTATCGCATTTCCCTGCTGAACTCGCCGATGTTCTTCGTCGCCTACAGCCTCGGCGCCGGATTCACCGCCTGGGGTGTGAAGATCTGGGCGCCCGCAGCGTGCACGCAACACGGATGGCATCGACCCTATCAACGCCACCAACGTCACCATCGCGCACTGCTACATCTACACAGGTGACGATCACATCGCCATCAAGGCCGGCGTCGGACCACCAACGACGCATATGAGCATCCTGCACAATCACTTCTTCGCCGGCATGGGGATCGCAATAGGCAGCGAAACCGACGGCGGAGCGAGCGACATCTTCATAAACGACCTCTCCGTCGATGGCGCAGATGCCGGCATCCACATCAAGAGCAACAACACCCGCGGCGGTCTGGTCAAAGGCGTGACCTACGAGGACGTGTGCATCCGCCAGACGCAGAGGCCCATTTGGTTCGAGACCACCTATAGCGACACCAATGCCAAAGGCGCCAGCGGGGACAAGCTGCCGGTCTATCGCGACATTCTGCTGCGGAACGTGCGCGTCGAAGATGGGGGACGCGTGACGATGCAGGGTCTCGACGCCGATCATCACCTGGGAATCGAGTTCGATAATGTGGTCTTTCTGGACCCCCAGCCGCAAGTTTCGACGGTGAATACCGATCTGAAGGTGGGCAAGAACGGCAACGCTCCGGCGAACGCCTGCGCCGGAAAATTCGTCGAATTCCCCCTGCGCTAAGAGGACGCTGAAAGACACCGAGAGCACATGAACGAGACGCGGGTCCGATACCGAAAGTGCTCTTCCCCTGTCGAGGCGGTTCGCGCCGTAATGGAGTGCACCGATCCGGCGATATGTAGACTTAACGCTCCGATAACCCTGAATCTCTCTAGTGAGTCCCAATTACAGCTGCGTCTCAAAGCGATCAAGCGACTGCTCACGCCTAACTCCGTTCGGTACGTCTTTGACGGTGGCTACCAGCAAAGAGGCCCAAAATGGCTTACGCATAAAATGCCAACCCGTAGTTTAGGAACAAGGAGTCCGGTCTCACGAAAATCAGCGCGGAAGCTCGCAAACTCGCCACGCCATGATCCCACACCCAGAAGCACCCGTTATCTCGCCAAGCACCGGTTTGGGCAGCATCGTCGACTCCTTACTCTTTGCTCAGCACGCGATCGATATGTTCCGCCGATGTCTGACGGACGGGCAACCCCGACGTTGCCTCGACCGGCTTTCCAACCGCCTGACCAAGATCCACTCAGAAGCGCGCAAACTCAACACAAGAGGACGGCGGGCAGAGATTGGCCGGTTGAGTCAGCAACTCGTGCAAAGCTCTCGATCTCTCTCGCTCACCATGTCCCGGGACGAACTTGACGAGTGGCGTTATCCGACCGGAGCAGGCCGGCGGCAGAACGCCACCCGCTCTTAACTGCGAACTCGCAGACGCCGACCGATCAACACCAGAAGACCGCCGATTCCAAACAGCGCTAACGTGCCGGGCTCGGGAGTCGCCGTCGCCGCCACCGTGAACGACGTCACCAAGCCTTCGGTATCCGTAACTCCCGTGGGACTCGTGACGTCGCCCTGGTTGCCGATAAGTCGCGAGATGGGATCGCCATTGGTATTCTCGGTGTCGAACGGACCCATGACGCCGGATGGATCACCCGTGAAGTTCTTCACATCCAGCAGCAGATTGCCGGAAGCGGGATTGTATAAGAACGGCGTCATCAGGGTGATGATGATGTCGAAATCCTTGGGACCACCCGCTGGCCCGGTATCCGCGCTCGACAACGTTAGGGGCCCGCTGTAAACCACCGTATTGTCCGGCCCCACGTTGTCCGCAAACGTGGCGCTCATCGCGTCCGGCGCAACCTGTGTGGTGGAGAGGTCGATCTCCATATCGGGGAGGGTCAGGGCGAACGGATGCCCGTCGGTTCCATCGGGACGGAAAGCGATCTGTGTGATGAGTCCGCCAGCTCCAAATTGCGATGCCGCATACACCTGTTGGTAGCGGATCGGCACCGCCTCGTCAAAGGGGGTTATATTCTCGCCGTTTCCCTCCACTGTTGCGAGGGAATTCGGCACGACGATGCCAGCATGTGCCCATACGGCGCACGCACTGAGAAGTAAAATACGATGTAACTGACGCATTTTTCTATTCTTCACTCCTGGGCTTGGTAAATGCCTACCTGTGCGACGTTAGCACCCGCCTGGTTCCAGGAGCTGTTCAAGAGTGATCACGCATCAATCGCTTGAACAAGTGGGAGGTGCGATAGCATGCAAGCTTGCTTTTGACTGCAGTTACCGGCTCCTGTGATGGGATGAATCTAAACAGATCTATGGCAATCTTGCGCGGACAACGGCTCGGTCGTACGAAACTCTCGACAACCGTCGGTGCATCGCTTCGAGCGCGCCGCAGCTGTCGCCAAATGGTTGCACGTTGACTTCGCTGTCATAAATCGTCCGGAGCTCGATCGCAAGGTCGACCATTTCACGATCTTCTGACGTCCCCTCGAGGGATTTCGCGCAGCCTGACCTTTACCGCCTGTTTGGCCGGCGACTTCCCACCGCCCGAGAACGAGGCCGATCGTTTGCACATGGGGATTTCGTGAAGCGTGGACGGCGAACAACAGCTACGGTGCGTTGCCGAGTGGCAGGATGTCCATCATTCCGCATCGGCGGAATTCGGCGATGCCGAGCGCGGCGGCCTCGAAGAGCGAGCCTGCGGAGACCTCGGCGGTGTCGTAATTCTTTCGGTATCGGTGAAGGAGACGCGGTCGGGGCGAACGTTCAGCTCTTTCCAGGCCTTACAACAGACAAAGGTCAACACCCCGTGTTACAGGTCGGTACTTCGCCGAGGGTGCAAGTTCCGCCCGGCGACCCGGACGCGGTATGGAGCATGTTCGATCACGTCGGATACGACCTGCAGATTGAGGACGTGGGGCGTTGCTGCCGCGCGCGCCTGGCGTAGATGCCGCAAGCCGCAAGCTGGCCGCTCGAATCCGGGCTGAGGGTATCGCGACCCAGCCGATGGAATACCGGGCCGAGTCTTTCCCTGTAAGTTCTGACTGCCGCATCTAACCTCGATCACTGCCGCTGGGATTATTGGGCGACCGATGGATCAGACGGTTGTGGAAAATATCAGGTCGCCGCCTGTATGGTTCCTGACACTCGGCTTTTGGAACGCGGTTGTCACAGCCCTTCGCCGCGCTACCCTGAGGCGTGCCGAAAGACATCGTCCTCTGCGTAGACGACGAGCCCATCGTACTGCGGAGCTGCTCAATCGCCATCGCGACGGCCGGCTTCCGGCCTGTGGTCGCCGAAAACGGAGCCGCGGGCCTGGAGACCTTCCTTCAACTCAGAGAGGAGATCTGCCTGGTGCTCTCCGACATCATCATGCCGGCAGTGAACGGTATCGTCATGGTGGAAAGCATTCTGGAGATTGCGCCCGAAACGAAAATCCTGCTCATGTCCGGATACAGCGACGAAGTCATCGAGCAACAGGGGCGCCAACGCTTTCCCTTCATCCGTAAGCCCTTCATCTTTGCCGTCCTGATGAAGAAAATCCGATCCATCATCGATCCGGTATCCGATAGCACTGCGGCGGGAGCGTCATAGGCCGAACCTCTGGGTACCGCCGCCTATAACGGTGCGGGACGTCCTGCTCGCAATGATTTGAGAACCGCCATGATTGCGGGTTCCGGCTCTGGCGTTTGTCCGTCTTCGTGTCCCTGCTGAGGTTATGTGGAATGAAGGACCTCGTGGTTTTGCATTTCGAAACGGGGGTTTTGACCCACTGGGGAATTCGGCGCACGGTGCGTATCTCGATAACCTCGTAATCCCGCTTAATATACTAAACGGACCTCAAAATGCTCCAATGGAATCGCACCAACAAAGGAGTCTGTCATGCGAATGTGTTGCTACCTTGTGCTGCTGTCTGCCATCGCGCTCCAGGCACAGGACAAAAAGATTAGGATCGTTTCCGTTCAACCGACCCCGATGAACTCGGGCCAGGAAATGTTCAAAAACTACTGCGCCACCTGCCACGGCCGGGACGGTAAGGGCGACGGACCGGCAGCGTCGGCGTTAAAAAAGGCGCCAGCCGATCTCACGCAGCTGGCTCTCAAGCACGATGGTAAGTACCCGGACGCTTATGTCGCCTCCAGGCTGACGAGTATCGACCAGCCGGCACACGGGTCAAACGAGATGCCGGTGTGGGGACCGGTACTGTCATCCTTAAGCCGCGGCACAACAGCCGAGACTCACCTCCGCATCACTAATATCGTGGCGTATGTCGAAACGCTTCAGGCGAAGTAGAGCGAGCAAACTGGAAAGACCGAAAGTGGTGCGTCACGCATGGCTGGGCCTACCCTATGCTGACGCAGCGGCCGAGAGTTGAAAGCTGCGTCCTTTCGGAAGAGGCAAGCCAACCACGGGCACTGATCCTCAACTCGCGAACTGGTGGATCGGGCCGATATGCTCCAGACGAGGCGATACACAGTTCCACAAGCACTGATACGTCATGCCCTTCCGTGCCGACTTGCGGGGAAGCGTCGCGTCTGCGTACTGACTACAGGCTGGCCGCGGCGGCGTTCCGAAAGGCCCAAGACCGCTTACTATCCGGGTGGAACAACGCAAAACGCCGTCGCGAGATCGAACGAGCTCGTGACGAGATGATCCGCGCCCGACGTAGCTACGAGACGCACGTCGAGATACACGGCTGCCTCACTCCCCATGCTCCTTTTGGTTTGCGGGCGTCTTCCCCGCCTCGCGCAAGGTCGGCACCGTTCTTTCAATCCGGGATAGCCGGGATTCGCATCGGTCGAATCATGCGCGGAGAACGGCTCTGTTAACCGCTCCTCGATCATGACTCCCTGCCAACTCAACACTCGCATGGCGAAGGGTATTCCTGTGGGTCGGTGTAGAGTCTCCCCACATTTTAGGGTGCCCGCCGCCCACGTCAACGCAGATTTGAAGTCAGTAGAAGGCTATTAATGTCTGATTGTGATCAATTTCTCGGACGGGACGCAGCGGCGAGAACAGGGCACCACTATCAGAGCAGCAAGATGCAATTTAGATGCGTTGATTGCCATTCCGATATTCGCCTGAAAAATCACTGCATCGGGCGAAGATCCGATTGAGGTGTTCGCCAATTCCGTCGTAACAGGCTAAGTGGCGGGTACATCGCGGCCCCAAAGGCCACTGGTCGATTTGGATCTGGTCCGCACCCCGCCTCTCCTCAAAGAAATGAACCCTTCCCTCGCGTGTTGTACCGAACGAGGCGCGCTCCTTGAGAAATATATCTGCACGCCTCGACGGCCTTCAACAATACGGTGAAGCGTCTAAGCATTGCCGGTATCGGCTCCGAGTCGTTCGGCATACTGCATCGGGAAAGCGAAAAGGCACGACTCGCCTGCGAGCGGCCGGCCTCGCATTCGATATGCATCGAATCGAGCACGGCTGTTGAGGAGGCTCTTTTGGACCTTCTCGTCTACCCCCATTTTAGTGAGCGATTCCCCGCGCCAAAGCACCTCGCGATGACCGGATTTCAGGTTACGTTTTTAGCATGGTCGATTTCTCAGATGAAAACTTGGCGGCCTGGCAGAATTCGTCGCGCGAGAGATTGAACGCACTGCGAGCACGCTACTGCGACGATCCAAGCCAGGAGAACCGCATTGCTTACCTGCAAGGTCTGAGGAGGTTTAGCGAACTGGCCACCGGAAGAAAGAGAATCAACGACAGAGCACAATACGGCTGCGAAGAGTGAAGTGCCATGATTAGCCCGGCGATTTGCTTGAACGTGGTAGTCATGATAAGGTGGCGACGCGGGAGGAAGGCGCGTCGGCAGACCGGCGTTCCCGCAAAGCGGACCGCGGCTTAGCCCCGTGAGTCTACTGGGCTTTTCAGCGAACGAGGTGTTGTTTTGCTCTTCCTCAACCGGATTGCGGCTACCATCGCCGCAGCGAAGGCGCACAGCGTGATCGGCGCCGGCCCTTGCGAAAGAACAGTCTCCCCAAATGTTGAAGGACGCCGTTCCCGCTCTGCCGCTATTGCTGAAGATCGTCGCGCTGGTGAATGGCGTGGTGGATGTTCATTGACCGCGCAAACCCTGAGAACCGGCACTGGTGTCGAAATGGCTGATTGCGGGAATCGCGACAAAGTGAAGCGATTTTACGGCGACGCAGCGGATAGCTGGGTGGCCGTTGAGGAATGGATGAACTGATGCACAGTAGAGGAAGTGCGATCCACATCGCGAGCGTGGGGCATGTCGTCTTTGCGGCAGTCATGATTTTCCTGGGAATTCAGGGCTGGATCAAAGGCGATTTCACGACTGTCTGGCAGCCTGTCCCCAAGAGTCTGCCTGTGCGCCAGGGATTCGTCTACCTCAGTGCGTCGATTTCTTTGGCATGCGGGATCGGCCTGCTGTGGAGACGCACCGCCGCGCTCGCCGCTCGTGTGCTGCTCGTCGCACTCGTGCTTTGGCCGCTGCTATGGAGAGTGCGGGCGCTTTTCCTGGCGACTCTTGTGGATAGCACCTGGAATCTGGGATCGGCCATGGCGATGATCGCGGCTGCTTGGGTTTTGTACGTTACCCTGGCCACGAACTCGGACCGGCAACACCTCGGTTTTGCGTCCGGCGACAAACACGTGCGCATCGCCAGAGCGCTCTACGGTGTGGCCTTAATCCCCTTCGGCTATGCCCATTTCGCGTATCTCAAGCACACGGCGGATATGGTGCCAGACTGGCTCCCCTGGCATTTCGGATGGGCGGTCTTCACCGGCATCACTTTTATCGCCGCGAGTCTGGCGATTCTCACCGGTCGATTCGCACGGCAGGCCGCCGCGCTTTCGACGTTACAGATGGGCTTGTTCGGGTTGCTGGTCTGGATCCCACTAATGGCGGCAGGCCCACTAAGCGCCTTCCAACAGGGCGAGGTGGTGACCACTGTGGCGCTGACGGCCGCTGGCTGGGTAGTGACGGACTCCTACCGCGCGGTCACGCCGGCCAATTTGAAGCAGTAGTCGATATTGGTTAGCGCTCTATCGGAGGCGCCCTGGAGAAGAGAAGGGCTCGGGCGTCTGCGAATCTTCAAGTCGGGGCGCTTCCGAGCGGCTTCGTTCATTTGTCCTTAACAGCCTTTTGTCCGAGTCGCGTGATCCGGCGAGGTTGGTTTCAATCTCGCTTGGACAGGTCAAGGCATCGCGGCCGGCCTACTTTTCCGGATCTGACGCGAGCAGAAAACCACCAGCGGTACGCTGTCCAGTCTGCCGACCCGAGATGCAGACGTTAAAACGCAAGCCCAACAACCGTACCTTCGCGAATGGAGTTGGGTGATGGCTTGGGTGGCATTCGCGGCACTGTGGCTCCTAGGCGGATGGATCAACCCGTTCGAACATTTTGTACCTCAAAAGCGCGAAAAGCGGCATCCACCTATTGGAGGGCTTACCCAGCGGATGGTGGAGAGCTCTGGGAGCATCTCTGGAGTTAACGCATATCTATGAAATCGAATGCAGCAGTCTTGAAGATGGTCAATGATGAGCCAACGGAGTCCTGCCTGGTTCCGCTGATTCAGGAGATGTTAGCCCGGCTGGGCGAGGACCCGCGGCGCGAGGGTTTGGCCGGCACGCCGGAAAGGGCCGAAAAGTCCCTGCGCTTCCTCACCAGCGGCTATCGCATGGATATCGGCAAGATCGTGAACGGCGCCTTGTTCGAAGTGCAGTACGACGAGACGGTGGCGGTGAAAGACATCGAGTTCTTCAGTATGTGCGAGCACCACATGCTGCCGTTCTTCGGCAAAATGCATGTGGCCTACCTGCCGCGCACCAAGGTGATCGGCCTTAGTAAGATCCCGCGGATCGTCGATGCCTTCGCACGCCGCCTGCAGACCCAGGAGCGCCTGACTCAGGAGGTTGCGCAGAGTATTCGGGAAGCCCTCGATCCCGTCGGCGTAGGAGTCATCTGCGAAGCTCGTCACTTCTGCATGATGATGCGCGGCATCGAGAAGCAGCACTCAGGCGCGACGACCAGCGCCATGCTGGGCGCGTTCCGCGACCGCAAGGCAACGCGGGACGAATTTCTGTCGCTCGTGACTCATCGCTCGACGATGGTGTAGCGGGCTTGAAAGGAAAGATCCCGAAATTTATTACCTCCAAATCTCGGAGCGCGCAATCGAACTAAGTGGGACATAAAAACCCACAAGTTTTTGAGAGCAGGAGAAATTAACGATGAATCGTATGTCGAAAATCGGCGCCGGTCTGGCGTCACTGTTACTGGCTACGGCCGCCCTCGCGGCTCCGCCGGCCCAAGATATCGTGGGTACCGCGGTGGCCGCGGGTTCCTTCAAGACCCTGGTCGCCGCCCTTCAGGCCGCCGGCCTGGTGGACACTTTGAAGGGCGCTGGTCCTTTCACCGTCTTCGCCCCCACAGACGAGGCTTTCGCGAAGCTGCCTCCCGGCACCGTGGAAGATCTGCTGAAGCCCGAAAACAAGGCCAAGCTGGCCGCTATCCTCACCTATCACGTCGTGGCCGGCAAGGTGATGGCGAAGGAAGCCATGAAGCTGCACGAAGCCAAGACGGTAAACGGCGAACAGCTGATGATCAGAACCTCGATGGGCTCGGTGATGATCAATGACGCCAAGGTCGTGAAGTCTGATCTCGTGTGCAGCAACGGCGTGATTCACGTCATCGACATGGTACTGCTGCCGAAATAGCCGTCCACGATTTTTTCCATAGAAATACCAGGGGGTGGACCGAAAGGTTCGCCCCGCATTTCTCTTTCGAGGGCCAATGGGCGGAAAACAATTGCAGGATCTCATACAGACTTTGGAAGGCGCCGTGACGCAATCGGGCGCGAGTCTCGTTAGCCTTTCCGAGGTCTCACCCTTGCTGCTGGTATTCCTCCGCCACGCCGGGTGCTCGTTTTGCCGCGAAGCGCTCAGCGACATAGCGATCGCACGTCCGGCGATCGAGCGCACCGGCACCAGAATTGTGCTGGTCCACATGGGCGACTCCGGCGCGGTCGCAAAGTTGATCGGAAAGAACCGACTGGCGGACCTGGAGAGCATCTGCGACCCCGACCAGAAGCTCTACAAGGGCTTCGGCCTGAAACGCGGCAGTCTGCTGCAACTGTTCGGCCCGAAGGCGCTCTGGCGGGGTTTCCTCGTGGGTGTTTTGCGAGGCCATGGCATCGGAGCCCCTGCGGCGGACAGTTCGCAGATGCCGGGCCTCTTCCTGCTCAATAAAGGCGGCATTGTGCGCCGCTTCCGCCACCGTTCGGCCAGCGACCGGCCGGACTATGCCGGCATCTGCGAGTTGCCGGCCGAATCCGGGAGTGGTGCATGAACCAAGTCTACGATGCCCTTCTGGTGGTCTCCTTTGGCGGGCCGGAGCGGGAAGAAGACGTCATACCATTCCTGGAGAATGTTCTGCGCGGAAAAAACGTGCCGCGCGAGCGAATGTTAGAAGTGGCTGAGCATTATTATCATTTTGGCGGCAAGAGCCCCATCAACAGCCACAATCGTGCCCTGATCGCGGAACTGGAAGATGAGTTGTCCGCGTATGGTGTTGACCTGCCCATCTACTGGGGCAATCGCAACTGGCACCCGATGCTGGCCGAAACTCTGCGCAGCATGCAGACCGATGGCGTCCGCAAGGCACTGGCTTTCGCAACTTCCGCCTTCGGATCGTACTCCGGCTGTCGGCAATACCAGGAAGACATCGACAGGGCGCGTGAGTCACTGGGACCGGGCGCACCGGATGTCCACAAGTTGCCGCCATTCCACAATCGGCCCGGCTTCCTAACGGCTATGGCAGACCGCGTGCACACTGCGCTCGGTGCGATTCCCGCCGAACGGCGTGCGTCGGCGATCCTTCTGTACACGGCACATAGCATCCCCTTATCGATGGCCGAAAGCAGTCCGTACGTTGTGCAATTGCAGGAGTCGTGCGGGTTGGTCTCGAAGGCCGTGGGGCATCCGGGTAGCCTGGTTTATCAGAGCCGCAGCGGACCGCCCACGCAGCCCTGGCTGGAACCGGACGTCTGCGATCGCATTCGCCAGTTGCATGCCAGTGGTAGACTCACCGATTTGTTGCTGGCGCCCATCGGGTTTCTCTCCGACCATATGGAAGTGTTGTACGATCTGGATACCGAAGCTGCCCATTTGTGCCGCGAACTCGGGGTCAACCTGGTGCGTGCCGGTACGGTGGGAGTGCATCCCGCGTTCATTACTATGATCCGGGAAATGATCGTGGAGGCCAGCGCGGGGTGCGCGATCTGCCCGACGGAGTGTTGCCCTGCTCCCCGGCGGCCTCCGATTCAGAGCCGCGGTGGCGCCGTAACCACGATGGCCGTAGCCCCTTCTGGCCCATTGCCGCGGTAGCTGTGCGGCTCCGAGGAGTCCAGAAGTACGCTGTCGCCGGCCTGTAGTTCGTGGTCCTCCTCCTGAAAACGGATGGCCAGCGATCCTTTTAGCACAAACAGGAACTCCGATCCTTCGTGGAAATGCTGGCTACCGTCGTCTGCCGTTCGCTGCGGGAATTCCGCCAGGTAAGCCTGGAGACCTTTTCCTTGGGTCGCGAACGTCAGGCACTCGAAGAAGTAGGCTGGGACGGGCACGTCGGCCCGTTCGGGAAAGCGCATGCGCTCCTGCGCCCGAACAACGGAAAACAGCTTGCGCCCGCCTTTGTCTCCGAAGAAGTGATCGAGCCCGACATCGAAGACCATGGCGATGCGTGCCAGCGTGGGAAGCGTGGGTATCATTTTCCCGTTTTCCAGCTGGGAAAGCATCGACGGCGACAGTCCCGTGTGCTTTCCGAGGTCCACCAGCGCGATCTTCTTACGCAAACGGAGCTGACGGAGCTTCCGGCCGAGCTCGTAGGAGGAGAGAACACGCCGGATGGTCTCAGAGCTGCTTTCCTGTTTCATTAAAATCCAGTTTAGTAATACTGAAACATAAGGTCAATACATCATTCTTACTGAACGGACTTTCTCCATTGGTGAACCACCCGTCGCCCGCACTCATCTCTTACTTATGCGATATCTCTCGGACGACGCGCTCCTCACCCTGGCCCAAGAGAAGAATCAAGCAGCTTTTGAGGAGTTGATGAGGCGCAACACCTCAACCTCCTTCAAGCTGGCCCTCTCCATCCTGAAGGACCGGCAGGATGCTGAAGATGAGGTACAGAACTCCTACTGGAATGCCTGGCGTCACCTGGGCCAATTTCGGCGCGGCTCAAAGTTTTCCACCTGGATGTCGCGCATCGTCATCAACCATTGCCTGATGCGGCTGAGGAAGACCCAGCGAGCCAGTTTCTTCTATCTCGATGAAGGAGCCGCAGACGGAGAGGTGCCGGTGGTGGAACTTCGCGACAAGAGGCCGACACCTGAAGGGGATCTTAGCTCCCGTGAGACGTCCGAGATTTTGCATCGCGAAATCCGGAGGCTGCCTTTGCTGCTTCGAAAGGCGCTGGTGATGCGAGAACTGGATCAGTTTTCGATGGAGGAGTTGGCGGGGGAACTTGGGATTTCGGTGATGGCCGCAAAGTCACGTCTGCTACGGGCTCGGAGGGAGCTCAAGCGGCGCTTGGAGCAGAGCGGGGAGATCGTCCCCGCGTGATTCGTCACTCCAGCGTGTCCGCGACAGGGTCGCATAAGCTTCGGCATTGAACTGCCCGCGATACATCGTGAGTTCCCGGCAAGCGTGCGTGCGGCCCAGCTAGCCGGGCCTGTTAGGGTCATTCAGTCGTCCGGGAGACGACTGATCGTGGATGAGAGCAGCTCGATGCGAAATTGAATCGTCAGTTCCCTTGAATCGCACCGGCTTTCGCCATCTCCGCATCCCTTCCTTCAATGATGTCCTGCAAAGTCGGTGTGACGAGTACATCTGGGGTAAGGCCCGCATCGTTTTGATGCGACGCTGGGAAGCTGCCGATCAGTGGAAGATCCATTTCGATCTGAGACTTGGGCAAGCGGAGGAAGAAGAACGCTCCGCCGTTGATGCCGCGTTGATTTCCACCCGAAGGCCGGCCAACCAGCGTTCCCAGTTTGTTTAGCTGTACGATCTGTGCGAACTGGAACGTCGCTGAGCTGTTGCTCGCATCCATCAACACATAAACTTTGCCGTGAAACGGCATGCCGACCGGGTGGATGACATCTCCGTCGGAATTGTCGTCGAACTTTGTTAGAGCGAAGTAGTGAACCGGCGGGGCATTCGGCCAAGCCCGCGGCAGTTCCACGGCCGCCTCTCCCCAATTATTGAAACTAGGGTCCCAGGTATCGAGATAAGGACTCAATTCGGCGGGAGTTTGGCGATAACGGACCAGGCGTCGATAGGCTGAAATTTTCAGATCGCTGGCAACCAGGCGCCTCAGGATCTCGTTGCCCACGTCGTTGCCGCCCTCATTCCCGCGCAGATCCACCACGAGTGCTGGCGCATTCTTCACAGCCAGTTCGTCCAATTTGGAATTCAGCCAGGTTTTCCAGTCCCAACGACTGTTGTAGACCGCCCAGGTAGGCATCCCCAGATAGGCGACACCGTTGCTGAAATACTTCCATGTGAAGAGAACCTCATTCCCGCCATTCCGGCCTGCCTCCCTCGCCTTGATCGGAGAAATGCGCTGCTCGAACGTCAGAGCCTCGACGTTGAGGATTGGCGTGTTCTTCTCCCCGGGACGGCGCACAATCAGTTGCAGTGTCGTGCTCTTTGGTGGAAAAAACATCGGGAAGTAGACATCAAATGCTTCGTAGATGCTGTCGCCGGTCACCTCCAGATAGGCGATTCGCTTCGCGTCGTTCGATCCATCTGCCCGGGCAATGGTCATGAGCTGTTGGAGGATTGCCTGCACCGGAGTTCCGTTGACAGACAGAACTTCCGTGCCACGAGGGAGTCGATGGCCCGGCGTGAAGTCCTCGGTAACCACCATCTTTTGATCCATCCAGCGAAAATAGAAGGGAACGCGGTTCCGGCCGTGAAAGAGCGCCGCCGCAATCGTCTCTTTCTGGTTGAAGAAGTTCGGATACGTGTGGCCGCACTTCAGACGAGCAGCGAAGACAGAGAATGCGAGGAAGGCTTCCGGCAAAGATTGATCGTGCGAGAGATCCCTCTCGAGCGCTTCGAACTCTGCGTCCATCTCGGCTTTAGTGTTGTACCGATAGAGACCGGGATGCAGTTGTTCAAACGCTTTGCGCAGGATTTGCGCGTCCAGTTGCAAGTCTGCCGATTTAATAGCAGGAGCGCTTACTGAGGAAGGCGGTTGCACGCTCGCGTTTTGACTAAACGCGAGCCCGCCGAAAAGGAGTGCTGCAAGAGAGCGTGTCATGCGCAACATTTATCCTATGAGATGACAGCGGCAGCAAAATGCGCTAACAAATTCGCGGCGTGAGCCGAGTAATCAGCGAAAACGCCGTCCTGTCGCCGAACCGGCCTCCGCCAGTCGAAAATGGGCTCGGTCCAGCGCACCGGTCGGTGAGGACTGACCGGATGTGCAGCGGACCAGCCGATTGCCAGGCGGTAACTGATCCCCGAACCGCGTTCGGGGAGTTCCAGTCGGCGCAGTCACCTGGGCGGCCGAAGAGACACCGCACCTCAAAGGTACCACCCGATGGTGCCGGGACCGCCTTTGAAGGGACCGGCCCGGTCTGAAGTGATCCAGCCGCCATAGAAGTCACCCATCGGGGCTTGAACACGTTCCCCGTCGACGATGCAGCCGTCAACGCGATGGGGATAGAAGACCGGATAATCGCGCAGGAACTGTGTACCCCGGACTGGGGGAAGGGTAGTTCCAGGCGGCGCTCACAGAGTTCCACGTGCGGCGGACGCGGATAGTCCCAAACCGATTCTCGGCCGGCACCGGGATTGACTTCCATCGTACTTATGCTGCGGCGGCCCGCGCGGCAGGCGCGAATACTTACCACCCGCGCCGCCGGGCACGCATCTAAAAGCCATGACACAAACTACGCCGGATACCGAAACCTGGCCTGATCTTGCGATCGGCCTCTACGATAAGCTCACAGGACGTGGCGCCGAGATTACTTATGAGTTCCAAGGCCTGGAAATCTCCGTACCGAGTTCAGCGTCCCCGAGCGCTCAACATGCTACGTGGAGAGTAACTGGGACCGTGAAGATTCGAACCAAGGATGAAACCGCTGCCCGTTCTTGACGTCGACCTGGTGATCGAGCACGGCGGGCGCAAGCTGCATCTGCAAGGGTCGGGAAAACGCTTCGCTGTGACGTTTCCAAGCCTCGTCTCCCTTCTGCATTTCGCGCCCATTCTCTGGCCGTATCGCAAGCGGATTCCGCGGCCCGCCTCTTTACACGTCGAGTGGCGCGGACTCCGCATTTCCGTGAGATAGGAGCATTCTTGACTGAAGTAAAATCCCGAAAACGCATCGCCATTGCCGGCGCTACCGGTTACATTGGTGGCCGACTCGCGCCGCGTCTGGTCGACGACGGATGCCTGGTCCGATGTCTTGTCCGATCGCCGAAAAAGCTCGCTGGCCGGTCGTGGGCGGCGAATCCAGGTGTCGAGATCCGCCAAGCCGACTTGGCAGACGCTCGATCACTTGCCGGGAACCTCGCGGGATGCGATGCCGCATTCTACCTGGTTCACTCCATGACCTCTGCCGGCGCAGGGTACGCGGACAAGGATCGCCGGCTCGCCCTGCAATTCGCGTCTGCCGCGCGGGAAGCCGGCGTGGGGCGGATCATTTACCTCGGTGGGCTCGGTGAGACTGGAGCCGATCTCAGCGAGCACCTCTCTTCGCGTCGTGAGGTGGAAGCAGCGCTTGCTTCCAGCGGCGTGCCGGTGACGGTTTTGCGCGCGGCGATGATCATCGGTTCGGGTTCGGCATCTTTCGAGATCTTGCGCTATCTAGTCGAGCGATTGCCGGTGATGATCACTCCGAAATGGGTGAGCACGCTGTGTCAGCCAATTGCGGTAAGAAATGTAGTCGGGTACTTGGTGGGAGCGCTGTCCCAGCCCGAGACCACCGGAGGCGTGTTCGATATCGGCGGCCCGGAGGCACTTTGCTACCGGGACATCATGACCATCATGGCGCAAGAACTGGGTTTGAGACGCCGCTGGGTCATACCGGTTCCCGTCCTGACCCCGCGTCTGAGTTCCTACTGGATCCAGTTCATCACTCCGTTGAGCCATGAAATTGCCAAGCCGCTGGCGGAAGGACTCAAGAACCCCGTGGTGTGTCGTGAGGACCGGATCACAAGATTGATACCACAAGAACTCCTCAGCGTGCGCCAAGCGATCCAGGCTGCCCTGTGCAAGATGGCGGAGCACCACGTTGAAACGAACTGGTCCATGGCCGGGCCGATACCGGGCGACCCTGATTGGGCTGGCGGTACGGTTTTTCGTGACGCGCGCCGACTCACCGTGGATGCTCCCGATTGGGCCGCATTTCGGGCAGTTTGCCGAGTCGGTGGAGGCCATGGTTGGTATGCCGCGGACTGGCTCTGGAAAATACGCGGAGGGATGGATCGCCTGGTTGGCGGGCCGGGGCTCCGCCGCGGACGGCGTGATCCGGAACTGGTCGGTTACGGCGAAGCCCTCGACTTCTGGCGCGTCGTCGGGTTTGAACGGGATCGCCGGCTCGCGCTACGGGCAGAAATGAAATTGCCCGGGGAAGCACTGCTCGAATTCCGCATTGAAGCACTCGATGGGCGTCAGTGTACTTTGGAGCAAGTCGCCCTCTTCCAGCCTCGCGGGCTGTTCGGGCTGCTCTACTGGTACGGCGTGGCGCCGTTGCATAGCGTGGTTTTCCGCGGCATGTTGCTGGGCATCCAGCGAGAGGCACTTCGCATTGCTGCCAGCCCGGCGGAAGTAGCCAGTGCAGCCAGCGAACCAGGACATGCCTGAGAATTGGGTGCCTTGAGGACATTTACCGTGAGTGTTGAGAACTCGCTTTGTCATTATTGGCGCGTCAGTGGGCATCGGCTCCGCCCTTTCGCGGAGGCTGAAGAGCCACGGAGCACAACCGATTCTGCCGGGCGGGTCAGGTGCCAAGCTTGCCCTGCTCGGTGAAGAACTGGGTGCGACGTCAAAAGCCGACGAACTGGAACATGCCGTCGCAGCCTTCGACGCCATAAACGGAATCGTGAACTGGAACAGAGTGGCCTCTGCGAGCCGCTTACGCTAGCTGTGGTGGAGTCGCAGCACCGAAGGATTGGAGTGCGAGGTAGGCAAGTCCGAAGCGCTGGATGTTGTCCTGTTGTCGCTCGAAGCCCCCTTGGTGTCCCTCTTCGTCGCCTACCAAGTGCTCGAAGATCTGCTTCGATACCGCATCGGCGGCCGCACCGCAGGCCTGTGCGGCGGCATTGTAGTCGCGGGCACTTGCCTGTTCCATCGCGATTGCCTTGGCGAGCATCGCTGCGGGGTCGATGATAGTGTCGACCGGTGCAGCCACCTTCATCTGGACCTCGCCCTTCAAAAAGAGAATCCGCTCTGCCAACGCCTCCACGTGGCCCATCTCCGCGATCGCGGTGCGTTTGAACAGGGTCGCCAAGGGCGCGAAGCCCAAATCATCCAGGTGGAAGTGGAAGTACATGTACTGATGGACGGCCGCCAGCTCGTCCGCAACAGCCTTGTTCAGCAACTCGACGCTCTGCGCAGTATTCACGATAATCACCTCTGATACGCCATTGTAACCCGCTGCCGCTGCTCTGGTATGGTAGCCAACCGTTCTCAAATGCCCTCTGGTCTCCCCTGGTTGTAGGAGCGTTAGCTCCAGCCCTCCCAAGAGAGGCGGTGAGGAGTACACTCCCAGGTGGCTGGGATCCCAAAATGGGAAATCCCTGGAGTAATAGAGGTGAAAGCCAATGAGGGAACACACAAAGGAAGGACAGCAGGGCTGCGGTGTCTGCGGTGCCGTCCTATCGGCCCCCGATGATATCTTCGGCTGGGAATAGATGAAACGGTGTTCGGCCAAGTCTGCTCATGGCTGTGTGCCATACAGTTCTGTGGCCTGAAAGCAGCCGAGCAGAGAACGCGCTTGCTGTCACAGATCGAGGAACTGAGGAAAAGGGATAAAGACCTCGAATTTGACGGCTACCTTGTCGATGTTTACCGCACCGGTGTGCTTGGACATCACCGATGACGCTATTTCCCACCTTCCACGAGTCGTCGGTAGCTCAGATTCGCCACCAGCAACCACCAAGATGTCTGCCTGGTCTGTTCCCGCCGAATCAAAGCATCCGCCAGCGGAGTCAATCCGGCCACGACGAGAAGGCCCAGCGCCTTCCACACCCGATAACGATTCAGGCGGTTTGAGCGAACCTTTGTTCAGGCTGACGATCGGGTTGTCAGGATTCATAAGATAGAGTCGCATTACCCTCTTGCGCTTGTTGTCGAACGTCAACTATTGGGCCATCCACGAGAGACTGGAGCAGGACTGCCTCTGCACGTGCGGGTCAAGTGCGAGAACCGAGTATATCTACGGCCCGATACCAATCCTCGTCTCTCGATCCGTACGCAAGTCCGAACCGGATTCGAGCAGGTGAGTAGCAAAGCAGCCACGTCCTGGATTGTGCCGCATGTTGATGTGCCAGCCGCTAATCACAGGCGTTCGAGCGGCATCGAGGCGGCATAGTCTCGGCATCCGGCTGGCACCCTGGAAGAGTGATAAATCAACTCTTCACCCTCTCAACTGCAATCGAACGACTTCGCCAAAGGCCTGAGAGGACGTGGGGTAAGCGGGTCGGCCGCTTCGGATTCAGCAGATCCTCAACCACCTCAGGCTGCTTGAGAGTCTTGCGGAAGAAGAAGCGCAGGTCGGAGAGTTGTTGGGCGACGCTGATGGCGTCCAGTTTGCGATCCGTGAAGAGATGGGCTTGATACTGCCGGGCTGGAAATACCGGTTCTTCTCTCGCCAGCGACTTCCAGTCCGGTGTAGGATAGTCGATCTCCCGATATCCGCGGCCCTGGACCACCGCGGCCACCCCGAACCGGGCAATCCCTCTGCCCAAGTCGGGCCGATCTGTGCTCCCATCTGGTAAACGGTGATCCGAGAAACGATGGTAGCGCTAACGGCCAGCAGATCGCAGGTGACCGCAGACGATTGGATTCTGGAATCGCACTCCGATCCGAAATGGCTACTGAGTAGTTTGGCTTTAATTTGTTAGGTGGGCCATGCTGCCGGCAGCGCTATGGAGCACCTCATCCGGCGTCTTGCCACTTCGAAAGCCGACAGAGGTAAAGTCCGTCGATGGCTAACAGTGTCTTTCTATTCCCCAAAAAGAAGGTCTCACCGCCGCGTGCGATCGTTACCAAATGGAAGATTCTGAGCCCATCGGTCGGGCCAATCCAATGTTCTCCGGAGCAGGTTCATCCGCGTTCGGACCCACGAGTCGGGCAACCCTTGGTCCGCGCGCTAGCTGACGAAACGGCTGAGGTTCGAACGGGACACACCCTCCGGGGTGCAGAACCACAGGAAGCCGCGCGAATCGGCTACGATTCGTTCGACGCGGCCTGCCGCGCGGCCGTCGGTGGAGGTGTAAACGCGGATCGGCAGCAACTCGCTTCGCAAGGTGAGAGCGTACAGGACGATCAGGACTGCCAGCCGGCGCATGCGGCCTCCGTTATCGAGGGAGTTTAGCGCTGACGCATCAGAAACATTCGAGGACCTACGCGAACGTGTGGGTTGTCCTGCACAAGCTGCCCCCTTACGATGAACCGAAGGTCATTCGGAAATCATGTTGATCTCTCGTGGTTCGCTGACAGCGCTTTTGCTCGTCACACTTGTTTTCGATGCTGTTGCTCAGCAATGTCCCGCGAAAGGCGCTGCCGATATGGCGGCAGTTTACCCGGGCAGTCCACTCTCGTATCCCGTGCCTGCGGCCCAAGGTCAATATTCCGTGCAATACAAGTTGGATGGCGGCGCCTGGACGGATGCTCGGGTCTATCTCAGCATCTACGGTGGGACGAACGCGTCGCCCTACGAGCCATTTACCAAGTATCCTTCCTATCCGAACACATCCATGTCGTTCGTGAGCATCCCCGCTCATGCGAACGCCTACGTTCAGCTTCGCGTCACCAAGCTGCAGAACGCTCCTTTTCTGGCAAGCGATCACGTGTCCGTTCGGCCCAGCCCAAAGCCTGTCCTTGCCGCGTTGGCCCAGGACGGTACAGTGAATCTCTCGACTGTGACCGCGCCTGATTTTTCAGGAGAGCAATTCATTTTGTGGTGGGACCGCGACTCACAGAACGGCGGTGGTATTCAGGGCCTGGCTTTCTTCCTCGATCCACCTTACGCCACGCCAACGGGCCAAAACGTGAAAGTGATCCGATCGGCGAACGACCTCACCGATCCCCATCTTATCGATCCCACTTATGACACCTTGGATTTCGAGGGAATTGTGCCGATTGGAGGACCCGGGATCGAAGGACCTGGAGCCCAAGTCTTCAGCGTGCCCGTTAACATCAAGAACGTATTTCTGGGCGCAGAGGCCTGGGTCCAGGGGAAGCTGCGCTTCGTGCAGAGTGGTCACGGTAGTGTCAGGCGGATTTACGGCCCTGGCGTGCTGGACGGCAGCCGGTTCAATTACCTGTGGCGGCAATGCCGTAATGCACCCGCCTCCGGCCATCAAATTGACGGCTATCAGGCTATCTCCTGGGACTCCAGCCCGGCCCATTCCGATACGTTCGCGATAGATGGTCCGATTGTTTCGGACTTTAACTACACCGCTACCGATGGCTTAGTCAACAGCGTTGTGAACAACATGAAGATCATCGGCTGGAACGGCAATAATGACGGACTCCAGATGGAGACGGGAACCATCGCATCCAACGTTTTTGTCCGCACCGGTGACGATTCTCTGGAGATGTGGGGTGGGTCCATCACGGTCACAAATGCCACGGTGTGGCAGAACGCGGAGGGCGGCGTCGTGAATCTGGGTTGGCTGAACCGATACCCGGGAGACTATGATCTGATCGACGGTCTTTATGTTGTGAGGACCGATTGGAGTACCCCAACAGTTACCACTTTTCGCACCGACCCCACGGATCTCCTAGCCCACCAAAACAATGCAGTCATCGCCTCGCTGATGTCGCCCGGCACGATGTTCGGGACCGTGAGCCCTCCTGTGTACCGAAATATCTTTGTGGAAGATCCCCCGAGGGTTCTTTTCAGCCTGAAGATTCTCCCGCCCGACACCGCTCTGAGCGGTCTCAAAGCCGGGGAGGGAGCTACTGCAATTGACTTGACCCTGCCGAGTGTCGTGAATCTCACGCTCGAAAATGTTTTCACGCCCGCCTCTCCCCTGCCGATTCAAAACTCGATCGGTTTTCAGACGCTTCCCGCTGGTTTCACCTACGAGTTCCCGGCAGGCACGACCCACACGCTTGCAACTGATTACACGTTAACGGGCACCATGAACATACACTTGGATAACGTGATGGTAAAGTCTTCAAGCGGACTCTGGACACCTCTCACGAGTGCAAATGCAATGGCCGTGGACCAAGTCACAACCAATCCGCCCACGTTAGCCGTAAACTACGATCTCCTTCCCGACCTGCTAATCTCCTGCACCCACATAGGCAACTTCCTCCAGGGCCAAAGCACCGCCGCGTACACGATTCTAGTTGAGAACCGCGGGTCGGGCGCCACAAACGGGGCGGTCTCGGTAGCTAATACTCTGCCTTCAGGACTCACGGGCACCGCCATCGACGGGCCGGGTTGGACCTGCGCTCTTCCAACGCTCACATGCTCCCGATCCGATCCAATGTCGCCCGGCGCCATCTACCCGCCTATCACCATTACGGCCAGCGTGGCTTCGAACGCGGCGTCGCCCGCGATCAACCGGGTAAGCGTATCGGGTGGAGGTTCGGCAACAGCCACGGCCAGCGATCTGACTACCGTCCTCGCGCCATTCAGCGACGTCAGTTCCAGCGATGCATTCCTACCGGCTATCGACCTGATGCGCGAGTACACGATCACCTCGGGATGCGAGGCGAACCCGCCCTTGTACTGTCCGAACGACAGTGTCACCGAAGCGCAGATGGCCGTCTTCGTGGTCCGATCCATAATGGGTGGCGACAGTTTTGCCTACACCTCAACGCCGTATTTCTCCGACGTGCCTGCCAGCAACTCGTACTTCCCGTGGATTCAGAAGATGCAGGATCTGGGAATCGCCGTCCCGTGTGCGTCGAACCAATTTTGTCCGGACGCTCCAGTGACCCGGGGCATCATGGCGGTTCTGATCATTCGCGGCCGGTACGGCGTTGCTACGCCGTCCAGTTATCCGGCCACGCCCTACTTCGCGGATGTGGCGCCGAACCACCCGTACTTTCCGTGGATTCAGAAAATGAAGCAATTGGGGATCACTTCGGGTTGCACCGCGACTACCTATTGCCCGGATGACCCTGTCACGCGTGGGCAGATGGCGGTGTTCATTATGCGCGGCGAGTTCAACCAATTGCTGCCTGCGTCGACACCGGTAGTGGCCTGGGTATCTCCTGCCGGCACCTCGCCGGGGCTAACGACGCTGGTGACAATCGCAGGGCAGAACACTCATTTCACCAGCGGCATGACGCAGGTGAACGCCGGCGCCGGTATTTCCGTCAGTAATATCGGGGTCATGAGTGGAACGACACTGACCGTACAGTTCGTGGCGGCGCCGGGCGCCACATTAGGGCCACGATCGATAACCGTTACTACCGGCGACGAGGAAGCCACCCTGCCGAATGGTTTCCAAGTTCGTTGAACGTCACGTCTCCGATGCCGTGACTCTCCGTTTGATCCCGTTGTTCGGCGCGCGAACTAAGTCCTCCTGCGTGCCGAGACGTCTCTCTAATCGTCGGCCGAGTTCAGGAGGTGCCGATGATAAGTTGGTGACCATCAGGAGAATGGTAGTGCCGTGGTTTATCCGATTCTGGAACCCAGTCCTTACAAGCAGCGACTTGGATGACGACCACATTCATGCCGTCGGAGGCAATGAGCGTGCGCGCCATCGGGCCGGTCCGCCCGAGGCGGGCCGTGAAGGGAACAAACTTACTGAACAGCTCCACGACGGCTTTCAAAGCTTCTGCTGAATCCGGATAGGTGAACTCAACAACGGTGTTGCCACGCGCTGACGGGATTGTTTTGAATCCTGCTTACTCGAACAACTTGGCGTCTACCTTCCGGCAGACAACTTTTGCCTTAACACTTAATTGTTTCATAACGAATACGTCTCCTTGCGGTAATTCCGGTACGGCGAACGGGGTGGGCTCGAATCGATTTGAGACCTATGTCCTCGACTCGAGACCAGGGTGTACCCGTTTTGGAATTCAAGCCTCGCGCCCGAACCGAGACGTGGATCGCGGCCTATAATTCAACTCCAGCCGTCGTCTCCGCACATCGGCATGTGCGTGGGCACATGCCGCGGGCGCCGAAGCAGATTCGGCCTGGGTAATCCTAAGTACCTGAATCCATGTTCCTGCGACAGTGGCGCGCTGAGTGCTCCTTGGCCAACTGACGTTTCATGATCCGATCTCAACAGCAGACCGCTATGCACTCTCCATTTGCCGCGCCGACGCGTGGCCGCAGCATTCCTATCGGCGCGACATTGGCAGGCGGGGGCGCAAACTTCTCAGTCTTTTCCCGGAATTCCACTAAAATCGACCTGCTGTTTTTCGATCGGGTGGACGACGCTCGTCCGTCGCGCGTCATTCCCATCGATCCTTGTCTGAACCGCACGTATCACTATTGGCACCTGTTCGTACCCGGGGTGCAAGCAGGCCAGATCTATGGATTCCGGGCGTTCGGTCCGTTCGAGCCAGATCGGGGTCTGCGCTTCGATCCATCCAAGCTGCTTCTGGACCCATATGGTCGTGCCGTTGTCGTGCCGAAGAACTACAGCCGGGAAGCGGCGCGCCTGCAGGGAGACAACGCGGCAACGGCAATGAAAAGCGTGGTTACTGACCCGCAGATGTACGACTGGCAAGGTGATCTGCCCCTAAAGCGCCCTTGGTCCCGGACCATCATCTACGAGACGCATGTGCGTGGATTCACCGCGAACCCGAATTCCGGGGTGAGGGAATCGAAACGCGGCACATACGCCGGATTGGTGCAGAAGATCCCCTACCTTCAACGGCTGGGGATCACTGCGGTCGAGTTGCTTCCCGTATTTCAATTCGATTCTCAGGACGCGCCTCACGACCGGAGCAACTACTGGGGCTACTCACCGGTCTCGTTCTTTGCGCCGCACGAGGCCTACAGCTCATGTCAGGAGCCGTTGGGCGCGGTCAATGAATTTCGGGATATGGTGAAGGCGCTGCACCGGGGGGGCATCGAAGTGATTCTCGACGTGGTGTTCAATCACACTGCGGAAAACGGACACGACGGCCCGACGCAGTGCTTCCGCGGCCTGGATAACCCCACTTACTACCTTCTCTGCGAAGACCGCTCGCAGTACGCCAACTTCACGGGCACCGGAAATACGCTCAATGCGAATCATCCGGTGGTGCGGCGCATGATTCTGGACAGCCTCCGTTACTGGGTGCAGGAAATGCACGTGGATGGCTTCCGCTTCGATCTGGCTTCCATCCTGTCGCGCGATTCCTCTGGCGCTGTGTTGTCGAATCCTCCGGTGCTTTGGGACATCGAATCCGACCCGGCCCTTGCGGGCACCAAGATGATCGCGGAGGCGTGGGACGCGGCGGGCCTCTATCAGGTCGGCAACTTCGTGGGCGACAGCTGGAAGGAGTGGAACGACCGGTTTCGGGATGACCTCCGCGACTTCTTCCGGGGCGCGAATCATTCGGTGGGGCGCGCTGCCGACCGTTTGCTCGGCAGTCCCAGCATATATGGCTGGAAAGAGCGCGAACTCGAGGAGAGTATCAATTTCGTTGCGTGCCACGACGGATTTACGCTTAACGACGTCGTCTCCTATGACCGCAAGCACAACGAAGACAATGGCGAGAACAACCGGGACGGATGTGACGAGAACCAAAGTTGGAACTGCGGCTTTGAAGGCCCGACGGACGATTCCGGTATAGACAGGCTCCGTAATCGGCAGGTGAAGAACTTTTTCACAGCCTTGATGTTATCCGGCGGCGTGCCGATGTTTGTGATGGGCGATGAGGTGAGGCGCACCCAGTTCGGCAACAACAACGCCTATTGCCAGGACAATGAAACGAGTTGGTTCGACTGGAATCTGCTGTGCAAGCATGCCGATGTCCTCCGGTTCGTGAGGTTGCTGATCGAACGGCGGCTGATGCGCGATGTGGAGCATGAACAACGGCGGGAAAGTCTACGGCAGGTCCTGAGCGAGATGAAACCCGCCTGGCATGGCGTCAAACCCAACCAGCCGGATTGGTCGCCTTTCTCGCACAGCATCGCAATCGGCGGGGTAGCCAAAAGCGAAGCTGTGTCAGCGCACATCATTCTGAATGCGTATTGGGAAGCTCTCGATTTCGAACTTCCCACATTGAGCGGCTGTGCCAAACCATGGCGCCGGTGGATCGATACTGCGCTGGATCCACCGCACGAGATTTGCGAATGGAATGCGGAAACCGTAGTTCCTGGGGGTACCTATCGTGTTGGTGCACGGTCCGTGGTAGTGCTCATCGCCGATAACGGACGAACGCCGGAGATTCAACTGGAGTGCTCATTGTGAATGCTTTGTTACAACTGACCTATAGCAGACTTTTTCTTGCGGTTCTTGCCCAGCAGATCGGCTTGCCCGTCCCGTCAGTCGTCTTTTTGATGGCTGCCGGCGCGCTGGCGGCAAATGGAGGAATGAGCCCTGCGATCATTCTTCTGCTGGGTGTCCTGGGTTGCCTGGAAGGCGATGTCATATGGTATTGGATTGGCCGCAAGTGGGGCTCCAAGGCCATACGGCTGATCTGCCGGTTCACGGCGGACCCGCAGGGCTGCTCCAAACATGCGCAACAGGAATTTCACCGATATGGTCTCCCGGTCTTGTGTGTAGCCAAGTTTGTTCCCGGACTGGATGCAGTCATGCCGCCACTTGCCGGCGCGGAAGGAGTGCCGCTGGTCCGTTTTCTCGCACTCGATGCGATAGGCAGCCTGCTTTGGTCAGGATGCTATGCAGGGCTGGGATACGTCTTCGCTAACCAGTTGGAGATCGCAATTCGCTGGGTTCAGCACTCTGGAACCGCCCTCGGTATTGCGGTTGCCGTTCCGATCCTCCTTTATGCCGGCTGGAGGGGACTGACGCTGGTCCGGATGATCCTCGAGCTGCGGAAGCGCCGCATCAGTCCTCCGATGCTCGCTCGCAGACTGAAATCCGATCGGAGAATCGCAGTGCTCGATCTGGCGAGTTTCGAGGGAGACGACAACGGCAATGAGAGCTTGGAGGCGATTCCAGGCGCTGTCGTGGTGAATCCCTCAGAGCTACGAAAGGCCACACAAATCGCTGTCCCCGATGACGTCGAGATTATTCTGTATTGTCCCTCAGGCAGCGACGCGATCAGCGCGCGAGCCGCAGTGGGTTTGAGGCGCAGAGGAGTCAACAAGGTTTGGGTGCTAGAGGGCGGACTCAAGGCATGGAGGGATCAGGGCTTCCCTGTCTCTCCATCCGCAGAAGCACTCGAAGCCGTCGCCGCACGGCTTGGGGTTAAGTTGCCGGCAGCCGACGCGCGCCCGAATTGAGACCGCGAGCAGTACACAAAGAGGAGTATCGAATGACTTCAACAGATCCTTTTGAGACAACCTCAGCGAAGGTGCCGGAGGCTACGAACGGCTCGTTACCGGCATCGGCGCTGCTGCGGCAGTATGGTTGCGGGCCTATACCCTTCGTAGGGACAGAGAACGCCTTCTACGAACGGCATCTCATATTCGACAGAGCCATTGACGCGCAAGTGGCAACCGCGCGGGAGCGCTTCGAAGCATTTTCCCATTCGATCCGCGACATCCTCGCGCAGCGTTGGGTGCTGACCAAGAAGACATACGAGCGAAGAAATCCAAAGCGGATTTATTATCTCTCGATGGAGTTTTTGATCGGCCGTTCGACGGCGAACAACATAACCAACTTACTTCTGGATCCTCTGGTACAGCACGCCGCGAGGGAACAGGGAATCGACTGGCTCAATCTGATAGAGGAAGAGCCCGATGCGGGTCTGGGCAATGGCGGATTGGGCCGTCTGGCCGCGTGCTTTCTGGACTCCATGGCCACCATGCAGCTACCCGCGACCGGTTACGGCCTGAGATACGAGTACGGCATGTTCAAGCAGTCGATTATGAACGGCTGGCAAAAGGAAAACGCTGACAACTGGCTTCGCGAGTCCGATCCCTGGGAGATTGCGCGTCCGATCGAAAGAGTGGAGGTCAAGCTGAATTGCTCGATCCAGGTTCGGGGCGGTCAATTTGAGGTGGTCCTTGACCGGCCATCGAGCCTGTACGGCGTTCCATTCGATCGTCCCGTGGTGGGCTACGGCGGGAAAACGATCAATACCTTGCGGCTGTGGGCCGCGGCGGCGCCGGACTATTTCAATTTTCAGGAGTTCGGGAGCGGAGACTTCATCGGGGCTCTCGGCGAGACGCTGGAAGCGGAATCGCTTACCCGTGTGTTGTACCCGGATGACTCGACCACCATGGGCCGTCGTCTGCGGTTCGTGCAGGAATATTTCCTGGTTGCCTGTTCGGTGGCGGATATCATACGGCGGTTCCGGCGGCTGCACAACGATTGGGACAGATTGCCCGAGAAGGTGGCGATCCAGATGAACGACACACATCCTGCCATGGCGGTCGCCGAGTTGATGCGGGTTTTGCTGGATGATGCTCACTTGGAGTGGGAGGATGCATGGAGCCTGACCAGGCGGACACTGGCATATACTAACCACACGCTGCTGCCGGAAGCTTTGGAGAAGTGGCCGGTGGAAGGGTTTGAGGTACTGGTGCCGAGGCAACTGGAGATCATTTACGAAATCAATCGGAGACTACTGGAGGATGTCCGCAAGCGGTTCCCCGGCGATGAGGGCCGGGTGGAACGCATGAGCCTGGTTGAGGCTGGTGCGGAACCAAAGATCCGAATGGCCAACCTGGCTATTGTGGGTTCGCACAGCACGAACGGCGTTGCGGCGGTCCATTCGAAGCTGTTGCGGACCTCCACCGTGAAGGACTTCGCGGAAATGTTCCCGGAGCGTTTCAACAACAAAACCAATGGGGTGACACCGCGCCGGTGGCTCCTGCAGGCCAATCCGGGGCTGGCAAATGCCATCACGGAAGCGATCGGCGAAGGCTGGATTACCGATCTCCGAGAGCTCTCGAGATTGAAGCCGCTGGCCGGCGATCCCGCCTTCCGCGACGCCTTTCTGGCATCGAAGGCAGAGGCCAAGTCGCGGTTTGCCAACTGGCTCAAAGCCACCTCGGGGCGAATTGTGGATCCGCAAACGGTGTTCGACTGCCAGGTGAAGCGGATCCACGAATACAAGAGACAATTGTTAAATGCACTGCGGATTATTGTCGAGTACAACCGGCTGCGCAACAACCCGAATCTGGAGGTAGTTCCACGCACATACTTCTTTGCCGGCAAAGCGGCCCCGGCGTACCGCTTGGCGAAGCTGGTCATCAAGTTCATCAACAACCTCGCAGAGACGATCGATGCCGATCCGGTTACTCGCGGCCGCATCAACATCATCTTTCTTCCCGAATACAACGTTTCGCTGGCGGAGAGGCTGATTCCCGCGAGCGATGTCTCCAACCAGATTTCTACGGCGGGCTTTGAGGCCAGCGGCACCAGCAACATGAAGTTCATGATGAACGGAGCTCTCACCGTGGGGACGCGGGATGGCGCAACCATCGAGATGGCGGAAGAGGCCGGAGAAGAGAACCTCTTTCTGTTTGGATTGACCGTGGAGCAGGTGCAGGCCAGCAGGGGCTGGTACAGCCCGTATTGGCACTACGAACACGAGCCGGAAACGCGAGCAGCCCTTGATCTCGTCGGATCCGGCCACTTCAATCGCAGCGAGCCTGGAATCTTCGACCCGCTGCGGGACATGCTCCTGAAGCACGGCGATTACTACATGCACCTGGCCGATCTTATGTCGTATTGCCGGGCGCAGGATCGGCTTGGCGCGCTATATTGCGATGCCGCGGCGTGGGCGCAGAAGGCGGTTCTGAATGTCGCCGGCAGCGGGAAGTTTTCGAGCGACCGCACCATTGCCGAATATGCGGCTGAGATCTGGAAGGCGGAGCCGTGTCCGGTACCGTAGAGCGCAAGGGTCTCCACAAAGCACTCCCGTTTGCGCCAGAGTACCGGGCACCGGGCTTACTGCTGCATGTCACGTCCTTGCCGTCGGCGTACGGCATTGGGGACTTGGGACCGGAGGCGTTTGCGTGGATCGACCGGCTTCATGCCGCCGGCCAAAGTTACTGGCAGGCGCTCCTTTGGGGCCGACGGGTTGCGGAGACTCGCCACATCAGCCATTGTCATTATTCGCAGGGAATGCGCTGATCATAAGTCAGCAGTCGCTGTTAGACGAGGGTCTTCTGAATCCAGCAAATTGCGACTTCCCATGGGCGCCAGGCGCCGTCGATTACGGTAAACGATCGCCCGGCTTTCGTCAGCAGCTAACGGTGTTGCACCGGTATCGGTTCAGCGGTAGCTAAGAATCCGCGCCAGGTTCAGCCCCGGGCACCTCGAACGGAACCCCGGTAATGTCGATGGAAACCATTCACACGTAGCGGACATGCCCTTAGCGCGACCGGCTGCATTTCGGCACGCAGAGGTGGCGGCACTGACCCGAAATCGGATCGCACAAGCGGCACCATCCCTTCGCCTGGTGGCGCATGGTCATGCAGCTTTCGGCTTTTGAGGCTGGCTGTGCGAAGAGGTTGTTCACGACTTCCACGCGAGCTTTTGTGCTGTCGGGCAAAGGAACTCTCATGGCTTCCCCGTTCTACGGCGCGTAATTCCGACTTCGGAACCCAGGTCAGTGCAGTTCCCCCACGCGGTGTAATTTCATCAGGTTTGTGGTGCCGGCACGGCCGATGGGCTGGCCCGCGACAAACACGACGGTGTCGCCCTTCCTCAAACAACCGTTCTGCAGCAGGATTCGATCCAACACCTGGATCATCTCGTCGGTGGAGCAGGTATCCGGCGCAATCACTGCGCGAACGCCGAAGCTCACCTGCAATTGCCGCGCGACCGCTTCCTTGGGGGTGAAGGCGTAAATCGGCACCGGCGGACGGAAGCGCGAGATCAGCCGGGCCGTTGAGCCCGTGGCGGTGAAGACGACAATGGCCCGCGCTTCGACTGCCTGGGCTGCGTGATATGCGGCGTCCGCCACGACATTGGCGTACGTGGGATTCTCCGGCTTCGGGAGGGCACGAAAATCAGCCGACATCTCGGCCTCGGCCGCGATGCGCGCCATCATGCGGGCGGCTTCCAGCGGATATTTGCCCGCGGCCGTTTCGCCCGAGAGCATCACGGCATCGGTTCCATCGTAGATCGCGTTGGCGATGTCGCTGACCTCGGCGCGCGTGGGATATGGGTGGTCCATCATGGTTTCGAGCATTTGCGTCGCGGTGATGACGAATTTCCCGAGCCGTCGCGCGCGCCGGATAGCAGATTTCTGAATGGATGGCACCTTCTCGACTGCCAATTCCACGCCCAGGTCGCCGCGCGCGATCATCACGCCATCCGACTCCTCGAGAATGGAGTCGAAGTTGGTCCACGCTTCAGGCTTCTCGATTTTGGATACGATCGGGATCTTCGCATCGTAGTCTTCCAGATGCACGCGCAGTCGCAAGACATCATCCCGTTTGCGTACAAACGACAGTGCCACCAGGTCAACACCGTTCTCGATGCCGAATCGCAAATCCGCCACGTCCTTCTTGGTGAGCGAAGGGCTGCTCACATGGACGTCCGGCAGGTTGATGCCCTTGTGATCGGAGATCGGCCCGCCGCGCACCACGTCGCACACGACTTCGCTGCCGTCCGAGGAACAGACGCGCAGTTCCAGCGCTCCATCGGCCAGCAGCACGCGATCGCCCGCCTGAACATCGGTTGCCAACTCGGGATAGCTGCAGGATGCCCGTTCGCACGTCCCGACAATCGGCTGGGCGGTGAGCACGAACTGGCGACCCTCCTCAACTACGCACCCGCCATTCTGAAACGTGCCCAACCGGATTTTCGGGCCTTGTAGATCGAGGAGTATGGCCGTCTGCGCGTCCTGTTCTTTGGCTGCCTGCCGCACGCGCTGAATGCGATCGGCGTGTTGCGGATAAGTGCCGTGCGACATGTTCAGCCGAATGACGCTGACGCCGCTGCGAATTAGTTGCCCGATGGTGTCCGGCGAGTCGCTGGACGGACCGAGCGTGGCCACAATCTTGGTTTTCGCCATAAGAGGGAGAGGTATTGCGGCTTACTTACTTGTTGGGCCAGCGCCATCCCGTGATCTCCGGGGCGTCGATGCCATGTTCGTATGCGTGCCGGCGGCAGGCGATTTGACTGTTGCGGAACTTCTCCTTGGCATGTGCGCCGACGCGCTGCAGAGTGGGGACGCGGTCGATGGCGTCGACGGCAAGGCTGAAGCGGTCGGTTTCGTTGTTGATCGCCAACTCCATCGGCGTATTGATGTTACCTTTTTCCTTGTAGCCGCGCACATGCAGGTTCTTGTGGTTAGTGCGCCGGTAGGTCAGTCGATGGATCAGCCACGGATATCCATGGAAATTGAAGATGATCGGCTTGTCCGTCGTGAACAGGGAGTCGAAGTCCTTATCGGAAAGTCCGTGCGGATGCTCCGTGCTGGGCTCGAGTTTGAAAAGATCGACCACGTTGACGAAGCGAACCTTGAGGTCGGGGAATTCCTCGCGCAACAGAACGGTCGCGGCCAGAGCCTCCTGAGTGGGAATATCGCCGGCCGCCGCAAAAACCACATCCGGCTCGCAGCCCCGATCGTTACTCGCCCAGTCCCAGATGCCGATGCCTTTGGTGCAGTGCTCGATCGCAGCTTCCATATTGAGGTACTGCAGGTGAAGCTGCTTGTCCGAAACGATCACATTGATGTAGTTCTCGCTTCGCAGGCAGTGGTTGGCAACGGAGAGCAGGCAGTTCACGTCTGGCGGAAGATAGATGCGGGTCACCGCCGCGCTCTTATTGAGCACGACGTCGAGGAAGCCGGGGTCCTGATGGGTAAAGCCGTTGTGGTCCTGCCGCCACACCGTGGATGTGATCAACAGGTTCAGTGATGCGATGTCGCGCCGCCAGGAGAGATGATTGCAGATCGACAGCCACTTCGCGTGTTGGTTGAACATCGAGTCGATGACGTGTACGAACGCTTCGTACGAAGACAGGAAACCGTGTCTTCCGGTCAACAAGTAGCCTTCGAGCATGCCCTCCATGGTGTGCTCACTGAGCATTTCGACGACGCGGCCGTCGGGCGCCAGTTCGGTCCCGTCCTGATCTTCGGGGAAATACTCGGCAATCCAGAACTTCTTGGAGGCCTGGTAGATTGCTTGGAGCTTGTTGGAAGTGTTTTCGTCGGGCCCGAACACACGGAAGTTGGTCATGTTCAGCTTCATGACGTCTCTCAGGAATGTGCCCAGCGGAGCCACGTTTTCGGCCTCGATGGCGCCCGGGCGGTCTACCTTGACGGCGTAGTCGGCGAACGGCGGCAGTCGCAGAGCTTTCTTGAGAATTCCGCCGTTGGCGTGCGGATTGGCGCTCATGCGGCGCTCACCCACAGGCGCGAGTTCCTTCAATTCGGGGATCAGCTTGCCACTCTGGTCAAAGAGTTCCTCGGGCTTCTGGGCGCGCATCCACTGCTCGAGGATCTGCAGTTGCTGCGGATTCTTCTTGACGTCCGTGACTGGAACCTGGTGCGCACGCCAGAAGCCTTCCACCCGATGGCCTCCGACTTCTACCGGCGCGCCCCAGCCCTTCGGGGAACGCAGAATAATCATGGGCCAGCGCGGCCTGCGAGCCACGCCGCTGCGCCTCGATTCCTGCTGATGCAACCGAATTTCCCGGACGCAATGTTCCACCGTCGCGGCCATCGCCTGGTGCATGCTGTCGGGATCGGATCCCTCGACGAAGTAAGGCGTCCAGCCGTAGCCTCGGAACAGATCCTCTAACTCCTCGTGGGTGATCCGGGCCAGAAGAGTGGGGTTGTTGATTTTATATCCGTTCAGGTGAAGGATCGGCAGAACCGCGCCGTCGCGGACCGGGTTCAGGAACTTGCTGATGTGCCAGGATGTCGCCAGCGGCCCGGTTTCCGCCTCTCCATCGCCCACTACGGCGGCAACGATCAGATCCGGATTATCGAAAGCGGCCCCGCAGGCGTGCGACAGCACGTAGCCCAGCTCACCGCCTTCGTGTATAGAGCCGGGCGTCTCGGGCGTGCAGTGACTTCCGATCCCGCCGGGAAACGAGAACTGCTTGAAGAATTCGCGCAGCCCTCGCTCGTCTTCGCTCTTTTCCGGATAAATTTCTGAGTAGGCACCCTCGAGATAGCCAGGAGCCAGCACTCCCGGCGCGCCGTGGCCAGGGCCGGCCATGAAGATCATGTTAAGGTCCAACTTCTTGATGAGACGGTTCAGGTGAATATATGTGAACGCGAGTCCGGGACTCGATCCCCAATGGCCCAGAAGCCGGTTCTTGACGTGCTCGGGCCGGAGCGGCTCTTTCAGAAGCGGATTGTCCTGGAGATAGATCATGCCGAGCGCCAGGTAGTTACAGGCCCGCCAATAAGCGTCGGTCTTTATCAGCTCCGCGGGGCCCAGTGGCGCTCCCGCGATTGTCGACCGTGCGATCCCATAAGCGCTAAGTGAATTGCTGGAGAGTTGATCCGTTTCGATAACGGGCGTCATGCGTAAACTCCTTTTGGGCAGGTGAAATACTCAAGCTCGACGAAAGGCCGTCTGGAACTTCCGCGGTGGTTCGGATTCGCAGGTTTGAATTGCATTCTGTTGGCCACTCGGTGAAGGGCTGCACAAGCGTCACTACGTGTTGGGTGCAGGAGCGTTGCGCGGCTGTTGAGACGCGGCGGTCAGACTCGGGTCTGTGCCGTTGGCAGATGCCTACGTCTTCTGCCGAAGTTGGGTGTAGCGCCATGGCAGGTGCTCTTACGAAGGGTGCGGCTCGCCCAGAACGCAGCGCACCGTATCGCGCGCAATCAGCAGTTCCTCGTTGGTAGGAATCACCCAGGCGTGCACTCTCGATGCATCGTTGCTGATTCGGCCTTCACGCCCCACGATCTGCTGGTTTTGAGCGTCATCGATGATCAGACCGGCCCACTCCAGGCCCGCGCAGATCCGGCTCCGGATTTCGGCGGAATTCTCGCCGATTCCGCCAGTGAATATCACCGCATCAGCCCCGCCCATCGAGGCCAAATAGGCGCCGATATACTTCCGCACGCGATAGCAGAAGACCTCGATGGCCAGGCGCACGCGGCGGTCGTCGTGCTCCTTCAACTCCTGTTCCAGGACCTTCATATCATTGCTCAGGCCGGAGATGCCCAGCAGTCCGGACTGCGTGTTGAGAAGGGATTCGACTTCGTGCGTGGAAAGTCCTTCCTTGATTGCAATCAGGTCGATGATCGCCGGGTCCAGGTCGCCCGAGCGCGTCCCCATCACCAGGCCCTCGAGCGGCGTCATGCCCATCGAGGTATCCAAGGTATGCCCTCCGCGGATTGCCGCGGCCGAGCAGCCGTTGCCCAGGTGGAGCGTGATCACGTGCGTCTGTTCGCGTGTCAGCCCGTGCAATCCGCGGTAGCGAAATGCCACGTATCGATGGGACGTTCCGTGAAATCCGTAGCGCCGGATGCGATGACGGCGGTAGAGATGGTAGGGCAGCGCGTAGAGATAAGCGTACTCGGGAATCGTCGAGTGAAAAGCGGTATCGAATACCGCGACCTGTGGTGTGGCCAGGCCGACGATCTGGCGCAATGCTCGAATTCCGCGGAGGTTGTTGGGGTTATGGAGGGGCGCCAGGTCGATGCAGTCCTCGATTCCTTTCAGCACTTCGTCGTCGATGATCACCGATTCCTTGAATAGCTCGCCGCCATGCACGACGCGGTGTCCCACGGCGTGGATGTCACCCAGACTGCGAATCTCGTCGACCCCGGAGCGATCCGATGCCAGCCAGCGAAGCACATAGTCGAGTGCCGCAGAAACGTCGCGGATCGGCGCGGTCAGCTTTTGCCTGAGACCGGCGCGGTTCCGCACCGTGAAGATCGCTTCCCCGCCGATTCGCTCCACCTGCCCACCACACAGAAGCTCATCTTGATCGTGCTGGATTCGTTCCACGTCTGTGGCGATCACCTGGAACTTCAGGCTGGAACTTCCCGCATTGATAACGAAAACGTTCATTGGTTTTCCCAGCGTCGGCTCCGCAAAACGGCATTGACGATCGTGGATGCGGCGCTCTCGATACCGATTTGCGAGCTCAGCATCATGTGATAAAGATGCGGGTCCTTCCACTCGCACCCGTGGTAGGTCCGGATATAGCTGGCGCGTTCACGGTCGGTCTCCCCAAGCAATTCCTGGACATCGCACCTGTCTTCGACGCGAGTTCGCACACGCGCAACCCGCTCTTCCCAGGGGGCATAAATGAAAACGCGGAGAGCGTCCTCCCAGCCCTGTAACACGCATTCGGCCCCACGGCCCACAACCACGCAATTCCCTGCTGCCGCCGCTTTCGCGATGCAATCCTGCACGAGCTCTGCGGTCGTGTCAGCGTCAAAGAACCGGGCATCTTCGAGGGCTACACCGGCGGCAACCGCCCACGCCTGGAGACCGTTTCGATTCAGGCGATGCCACCACGAGTCGACATGCTCATCGTATCGTTCGACTGTGACGGCGTCCACGTGAGCCACTTGCGCAACACTCGAAATCAACGTGTGGTCGAGCAGTTTCCAGCCCAAGTCCCGTGCAACCCGCCGCGCGATCAGTCCGCCGCCGCTGCCATACTCCCGTTCTACTGTAACTACTCTGAACATGATCACCTGACGAATAACGATGACGCTTCTGTCACAACGGACGCCTTAGCTGTACGGCGTGCGCGGCCGGTCGCCCGACGCGATGCGTTCCGCTATCGACCAATCCCTCATCTCTGGGCCGCCACGGTGCGTTCGTTACTCCGAGTTCCCATGGGACCGGATACTCTCGTCCGCAAGTGCGGCATCGGTAATGACCATGAGAAGGCCACATGGGTGAGTCGTGCATCGTCCTGCACCATATTCCAGCAGCGTAACTCGGAGAAGCGTGTTTCATTTCATTTGCTCCTTTTCTACGTTCGTTTGGCACGCAACTCCCTGGCTGATTTCAGGAGTGCGGCGGCCTCCAGGCGCGAGGGATCCTCAGGCGTGGTTTGCAGCGCGAGATAGCGATTCAGAAGCGCTTCGGCTTCGTCTAGTTTCCGTTTGCTTTGAATGTATGCGGCTGCGCGGGCATATAGCACTTTGGGCGAGCGCGGATAGGCCTCCCCGGCGGTTCGGAAAAGTGCGTCACTTTCGCTGTACCTGCCGCGCGAGGAGAGAAACGCAGCGAGATCGAGCGCGCGCCCCACTTCATTGGAATCTGTCGCGAAAGCTTCGCGGAACTCCCGTTCCGCTGTCGCGAAGTCTCTGCGCTTCTCGGCGATCCTGGCGCGCGCCCAGTGATATTCCGCCGTATTGAGACCCGCGAAACGTCCGGCAATCTTCTCGGCCTTCTCCAGGCCTCCCCCCACCATTCCGGGCGCCTCCAAATAGTATTCGAAAACGTCGCTCAATGCCTCCAGGTTCGAGGGATCGATCTCTACAGCGCGCTCAAAAGCATGGACCGTCTTCTTGGCGTATCCGAGTGCCGACAGAACGCTCGATCCCTCAGCTAATCTTCCGTATGCGCGGCCGAGCCAGTCATAATAATCGGAATTGAGGCTATCGCTTGCGACGGCTTTCTCCAAATCAGCAATAGCTTGTTTATATTGCCCTTGCATGAACCAGGCTTTGCCCAGCAAGGCGTAAACCGCCGCGTCTCTCTCATCCAGCGCTTGTAGGACGTTGATCGCTCGCCCATACTCCGTTTTCCGGTACAGTTCTTCCGCCCGGGAAAGGTCCGGACTCGGCGATCGCCCGAAGGTAAATAGCGGTATCGATGCCGTTATGAGAACGATTGAGATCTTGTGCCGGGGCATGCCATACACAGTGCACTCGGCGGCCCACTCCCAAAGCCCTCCATCTTCTTGAGTAGCTTATTCTGACGCATCGTTTCGCTGGCCACAGAATCATCAGGCGCCGTGAGATGCCGAAGTAAGTGCCGAAACTCGGCAGCGGCGGCTCAGAGAAGTCGGTGTCGAAAGGGGATTTGCCTCCGGCTATGCATGCATGAACACCCTGTCGTGATACTGCTTGTTTAGAGTTGGGGAGAATGAGCGCCGCCGAGACCGCCTGTCAGACCTGATCTTTCTCGTGATCACGTCGTTCCTTTGGTGGCGCCGATCTGGCTGATCTGGCCGCGCTGGTGAAGCTCCCGCTGGTGAAGCTCCGGCTGCTCACTGATACAGGCGGCCGATATTGTATTTCCGCATGCGCGACTGCAAAGTCGTCCGCTTTAGGCCGAGCCGGGCGGCTGCGCCTTCCGGGCCACCGACTATTCCGTTGGCTTCCTTCAGCGCCTGTAGGATTCGCGCGCGCTCGGCGGCGTCCGCCGAATGCGAAACTCGTCGGCCCCGATGCGCCGGCGGGCTGGCCGCGCCAGTCATCTCCGGCAGATCAACGCGGAGTTCAGACCCGTTGCTCAGAATGACGGACCGCTCTATGACGTTCTGCAGTTCGCGAATGTTGCCGGGCCAGTCGTAATTCACGAGCGCTTCCAATGCCTGCGTGGGGATTCTCTCGATTCTGCGGTCCAACCGGTGCGCGTGTTTTTGGACGAAGTAGCGCGTGAGTAGCGGGATATCCTCACGGCGCTCCCGCAAGGGCGGAACATTGAGCGGGAAGACGTGCAGCCGATAATATAGGTCCGCCCGGAATCGGTTCTCATCGACCATCGCTTTCAGGTCCCGATTGGTCGCGGCGACGAAACGGACGTTGGTCCGGATCGTGCGATTGCCGCCCACACGCTCGAACTCCTGGTCTTGAATCGCGCGGAGCAGCTTCGGCTGAAGTTCGAGAGGCATCTCGCCGATCTCGTCCAGAAACAGTGTTCCGTGGTCCGCAAGTTCGAAGCGCCCGATCTTCTGTGCCACGGCACCCGTGAACGATCCCTTCTCGTGTCCGAAGAGCTCGCTTTCGAGCAGGCTGCCAGGAATGGCGGCGCAGTTTACCTTGACGAAGCTGCCCCTGCTACGGCTGCTCATCTCGTGAATGGCGCGGGCCACGAGTTCCTTTCCGGTGCCGGTTTCGCCCAGTATCAGAACAGTTGCATCGGTGGGCGCGACGATCTGAACACCTTTCAAAACGGACTGGAAGGCCGCCCCCTCGCCGACCATGTTGCCGTTGTTGTGATCGAGCCGGATTTCGTCTTCGAGATAAAGCTTCTCGGTAGCGAGCCGTTCCTTCATCTCCCGGAGTTGCCGATACGACAGCGCGTTTTCTACGGCAATGGCGATCTGTCTTGCCACCTGCACCAGAAAATCGACGTCTTGGTCCGTCCAAACTTCGCGTGTGATTCTGGCGACCTCGAGCGTTCCCAGCGTGCCATTGCTTGTGACTAGCGGCACCGAACAGGCGGACTTGCAGCCCATCTCTACGAACCGGCGGTATTCCGGAGAGGAGTAGTGCGCCAGCGCCACATCGGGCACGACCACGGGCTTGCCGGTCGCGAGCGCTTCCGCCGATGGCATCCCTTCCGGGTCGATGTAGCCCTTCTCCTTCTCGAAAAGCTGACTTCCAGTGAAATGAAGACCGGCGATCTCCAGCCGGCCGGCCTCGTCACGGAAGGTGAGTACCGAGAAATCATGACGGATCACGTCCGAGAGTTGTGCCGAAATGGCAGAAAACAACTCGTCCGTTGACAGCTTCGACACCAGCGCATTCGTGATGTCGAACAGCGTTCGAAGCCGGTCACGCTCCCGGACTGCTTCCTGCCTGGCCAGGAAAGACTCGACCGCAACGGCGAACTCGCTCGCAACCCGCTCGAGGAATGCCAGTTCGGCCGGGCTGGAATGGTGTAACTCTACGGAGCTGAAGCCAAACGCGCCAAGCCTGTTGCCACCGGCGGTGAGGGGGACCAGAACCATGGTGCTGATCCCCAGGTCGCGTGCGACCCGCATCGCCTCCGGCCAGCGCGTTTCAGCCTGTACAGTTGAGATCGCGAGCGTCTGCTGACTCAGCCATACCCAACCCGCCGGGTCCTGATCGACTGGTAGCCGCAGGCTCGTCATGGCAGGATTGCCAGGCGCATTTAGAACATGCCCTTGCATCGCATTGCCATTCGGATCGTGCAGGCTCATCCCGACGTGGCTAAACGGCACAATTCGGCGAAGAGAATCGGCGACGCCCGAGAGCAAGCTTCTCAAATCAGTGCGGCCGGCGATGGAACGCGAGAGCGCGACAACCGCCTCGTAAATCTCAGTGGACGATGCCTCCATAGCCCCGATCATAGCTGCTTTTGTCTCCTGCTTTGCGGTGGCAACGCCGATGCCAAAGATCTAGCCGATTGCTTTCAAACACTTACACGCAGCAGCGGAGTCTCTTCGGCAAGTGCCGAAGTCATCTGCCGATACGAACCGGCACTCAGTCAGCTCTCCGAGGGCCCAAGACCGGAAACGCCGCGCATGGCTGACTCCGTCATCTCTACGGCACCAGGTAGCCGGCCACGGCAGCGACCCTGAGAACCCCTTTCCTCAGAGCCCAACTCGGGCCCCGATACTCCATCTCTGCGTCCGCCACGATTCTGCTCGGTGAACCGGGCCCGCCATCATCCGGGCCTAATCGCTCCAGCATTGCCCGAGCGCAGCTCAGCCCTCCATCGAAGTATTCGGGGGAGTCCACGTAAAATTCAAATAGCTCTATCAAAAACTCCCGGTTACCACGATCGAGTTGCACGGCAGTTTCCAGATGGGCTCGAGCCTTCCGCGCGTTCCTGCGTGCGGACAACAAGCTCGCCACCTCGGCCATTCGCGCATAGGACTTGCCGAGCCAGAAGTGGAGACGTGCGTTTCCAGGTTCTTTGATGAGCGCACGCTCGAAGGACCGGGATGCCGCCTTGAATTCACACTCGCGGAACAAAGCTTCACCGTCCGCCGGAATGGATCCGGCGAAAGCCGCCGATGCCAGCGCGAATAGAACCACCGTTACGCGTCCCATTTCAGAACCGCCTCCGGGATCTCTTTCCGGCGTCTGGCGCTTCTTCGAAGAAAGACAAGACCAGGCACATGCCAACCAATGCGCCCAGAGACCATACCATCCACATTTGCGTATTCTCCAATCGACCCTGGATGCTGCATGTTCGCCGCCAACGGAAGTGCGTCATTCTGTTCGCCCAAGACCCAGTGCTGACATCGCCTGCCGAAGCAAACGCCGAAACCTTGCCGTGTATCGGCAGTCCGGCCCGCGTCGGCGTAGCCGCAGCAATAACACGCGACGTGGTGATCAGGCCCGTTGCGGCTCTGTCCGGATCCATAAGGCAGGTACTTAACATAAGCGCGTTAGGCAGCGGATTGACTGATTTTTGAAACGATGTAGGAGCAGTAAACTCCTGCGGCACGCAAACGAACCCCCTTTGCCGCCAAGCGGGCCAGAAGCGCGCGTCCGCTCTCGTCGATGCTGGAAACGTTCCGCAGAAAGAGGCGGACTCGTCTTCGCTGCGCGATTGCCTGTGCTGCGCAGGTCTCGACCGCATCGACATACTCGCCCGTCAACTCGCCGTCCACTGTGATCGTAATGAGCTTCGGCCCGGTTGCCGTCATAATCCGGATCATCTTACTTACCTCACTGTGAACTTATGCAACCGTGCATCCAACGAAGGTTGATGAGATGTCGTGGCGCTGAAGCATTCGGCAGAGGTTGAAATCCGTGACAGGCCATCCAGGAGGGTCTGCACCACGATCCCTGTTGTTCGCCGGTATAGCGCAACGAACGCGGCTACGTTTAGACACACCAGTACGGTCAGAACGATGTGTTTCATTTTGTGGTTAGCCTTGACGTTGTTTCGGAGCGATCGTTACCGCTTGCCTGTCGCTGGCGGATAATCCCTAAACAGCTTGGCCACGGCCTTCTCGAGGTTGCGATAGTTCTTGTCGGGGTCCCTGCTGAGATTGAGTGTCTTGGACGCGGCGCCGCGCCACACCAGTTGCTTGCTAGCCGGGTCGAATAGCCCGACGGTCAACTTGCCAATGTCGATAGTCGAAGTCGTTACCCGGGTATTGCCCCACCCGAGCGGACCCCAACCACTCCACCCACTGGGTCCGATGCCCTCGAACTCCTTCTCCTGTGAGATTCCCGCCTGATAACCGACGACGAGATCTCCGCCACTCTCGACCCGTCGCAGGCCCTTGTCGGCGAGTTGGGCGTCGACGGCGCGCTTGATGTCCTGATCCAGAAGTTGGTCGCCGGGGTCAACGCGCCTGTAGTCGACCCAATTGTAAGTCTTATACGCGCTGAAGTTCGCCGAGCGATCATAGTCGAACTGCACGTCTTGGGCGAATCCAGCGACACTCAGACACACAAGCGCGGCCAGATTAATCAGTTTCATTGGAGTCACGAGTTGGTTCATACCGCAGGTAATGCAAAGCAATGCCCAGGCTGTATCCGCGGGTTCTAAAGCGGTTGCTCCCTACGCAAAGCGCTTCATTTCGGCTCGTGCCGCATCAATAGCCGACGAGTGGCCTGTCCGTACCGGGAGCGATTTTGCCCGTCAATGCCTGTCGCGAGCCGGAGCCTTCGAATCGCTTGCTGCGTTTCGATCGGTACCCGATACTGACGGCCGCTCTTCGAAGTCTGGTTCGATGTAGAGGAACCTGCCGTGCCGCTCGATTTGCATCACTACGGGATTGCGACCCATCAGTTCCCGAGTCGCCTTGCGCAAGTCTTGAACGTCGAGTATCGGCGCGCCGTTCAGTGAAGCGATCACGTCCCCAGCCGTAAGTCCCGCACCGCTCTCGTCAGAGCCGGCGGAGGTTGCGACGACGTAGACTCCCGAGCTCGACCGCAGGCCCATCCCCAGGACGAGCGTGGGGTTTAAGGTTTTGCCGAAGATGCCCAACTCGGAAATGAGACTTTCATGCGGGTCGATCGAAGTATCTCGGTAGTACCGATCATCTAAGGCAACCGCCGGCACCTCGTAGTGAAGCGTCTCTTGCCCGCGCAAAACCGTCACATCCACTGGAACGGCAGGGTCGTGTAGATACATCATCGCGTTGTAATACGGTAAGGCAGAAATCGAAGCGCCGTCGACCTCCGTGAGAATATCCCGCGGCCGAAGTCCGGCGGCCTGTGCCGGACTGCCAGGCAGAACGTCGGAGACCATCACTCCATATCCGCGGCTCAGGTCGAGGCCCTGAGCGAGGCTGGGTGTCACGGTCTGCACCAGGACCCCTACCAAGCTCTGCCGGACCATGCCATGAGTTCGCAGTTGATCGTAGACGTAGCGCACGACGGCGGCCGGTACCGCGAACCCGAGACCTTGATTACGGCCGTTCTCACCTATCAGGAAGGTATTGATTCCGATCAGTTCCCCTTCCGCGTCGAGCAGCGGTCCGCCGCTGTTTCCGGGATTAATAGCGGCGTCCGTCTGGATGTAGAGCATGGGAAAATCCGGGCTCGGCTGGCGGCCGACCGCGCTGATGATGCCAATCGTCATCGTGTTGTCGAGACCTTCCGGGCTGCCGACAGCGAGCACAACCTGTCCCTGGCGGGGGCCTCGTCCTCTCGGTTGGATGGGAATGGTCGGCAGGCCGGAGGCGTCTATTTTCAGGAGCGCAATGTCTGTTTCACGATTGGCGCCGACCACGGCCGCATCCAGCACCTGCCGTTTTCCGACTGGTTCGCGATTTGCGCCCACAATCACGGGGTCCAACTCTTGCCGCTTCCCCGGGGAAGCTGATGCATCTTCGGAGTGGTCGGGTTTCGGCGTGAGCATGACGCGGATGCGGCGCGCATTCCGGACCACGTGTTCATTGGTAATGATGTAACCCGAGGCATCCACGATGACACCTGAGCCCACAACCCGGCAAGACCTGAGGCTCGAGGCATCTTCCGCGCCGGCCTGCGCCGAAGCACACCAGGCCGAAACTTGCACCTGCACGACGGCCGGCCCTACCGTACCGGCCAGTCGCTCCAACGCACCACTGAACTGGGTGAGCCCGTTCGTCCTGTCGTCGGCCGCGGCCGATCCAGATGCCGCCAGAAAAAGAAAGATCAGAAATCGGCGCACGTCTCCTCCTCGCATTATCGGTTTCCGGTAAGCCGCGTCAGGTCCGCGGCCGCCACGCTACGGTCGTACTCCGCCCGCAACAGGTCAGCCTGTGCGCTGAACATGGAGGCCTCCGATTCCAGGAAGAGTGAGCGATTCGCCGTCCCGATCTCTGCCTGATCGCTCGACACGCGACGTGCTTCGGTCGTCGCGACCACCAGCTCTCGGGCCGAAGCGACTCCCGTCTCGGCCCGGCTCACCTTTCGAACCGCTTTTTCCACGTCGATCCGTACACGATTCTTCAGGCGCGCGAGATTTTCCTCGGCCTGGGCAACCTCCGCGGATCGCTCCGCGACCTGGCCGCGGCGCTTGCCGAACTCAAACATGGTCCACGTCATGTGGATTCCGAAAGCGCCATTATTGCGCGAAAGGAAAGGCGCACCGTTCTGATAAATGTGCTGCGCGAACGCGCCGACTTCGGGTATGTATTCGGCGTGAGCCGCCCGCAGCGCAGCGCGCGCCTTTTCGAGTTGGTGAGCCGCAGCCTCAATCTCGGGATTGTGCTCGAAAGCTGCACTCACCGCCCCTTCGGTGTCGAACGACACATTGGTCACTCCTCCGTCGGGCCGTACCAACTCCAAATCAGCATCCACCGGCAACCCGCAGAGATCGGCCAACTCCTCCTTCATGTTCAGCACGGTATCCTGCAACTGCCCGCTCACATGCGACGCCTGTGCGATTTGGGCTTTTACCTCGGCGGCCTTAAACTCCAGCGATACCCCGGTCACGACCGCGTTCCGGGTCTCGGTGTTACGCAGTTCCGCCGCGCGGATTTGAGCATCCACCGCATTCCGGCGGCGCTCGGTGGCGAGGATGGCGTAGTAGATCTCCTTCACTTTGTACGCAATCTCGTTTTCGGTGCGGCGCAGATCCGACCGGGCGCCGGCCGCATCCGCGCGGCTCACATCCACTCCCGCGCGCGTTTTGAAGTACTGCGTGATCGGCTGGGAGAGTGTGGTCGTGCTCAGAAGGAAATCGGGTTTGCCCTGCGCCAGCGATACTCCCGTCCCCGGTATGGCGCCGATTCCGGGGTACACACCGAGAGCGCCTTGTGGGATATCGATGTGTTGCTGGTCGGCAATATGCACCGAAGTCGAATCGTTGGTCAAAGCTGGGAAAAAGCCCGCCCGCGATTCCTTCAAGCGCGCGTCCATCGCCTTCACTTTGTCGCCGGCGATTTTCACCATTGAGTTATGTTGGGTAGCTAGCGAAACGGCTTGTTCGAGCGTCAGTTCGCGAGGTTGTGCGTGCGTTATGGCGCTGCACGCAATCAGCATTAGCACTGCCGCGGCAACCGGCCCGACCGGTCCAGGCGCAGAAGCACGCTTGTGAATTAAAACGTAGAGAACGGGAATTACAACCAGAGTGAAAAACATAGAACCTACCAATCCAAATGCGATCGCGCTGCCCAGCGGCGACCACATGCTCGATCCCGAAAGAATCATAGGTGTGACGCCGACGGCCGCCGCCATCGTCGTCAGGAAGATGGGCCGCAATCTACGTTCGCCGGCTTCGATGGCAGCCTCCTGGACGGGGATGCCTTCCTTCATGCGCTCGCGAGTGTAGTCCACCAGAATGATGGAATTACGCACCACGATGCCACCCAGGCTCACGATGCCCAGGAATCCAGTGAAGCCAAACGGGTTGTGGGTGACCAGCAAGCCGACTGACGCGCCCAGCAGACCGAGCGGGATCGCGGCCATGACGACGAGCGGTTCGACCACCGAACGGAACTGGAACATGAGGATGAGATAGATCGCGATCGAACTGATAAAAAGGGCGCTGACCATCTCCGGGAATGTATCCTGCTGATTTTCGTATTCACCCCCGTACCACACGCGATAGCCCGCCGGCAGTGGGAGTTTATCCGTGACCGGACGAATACGCTCCAATACCTGGCTGGGCAGTATGCCGCCTTGCGACCAGGAGCGGACGGTAAGCGTGCGGACACCGTTGCGGCGGACAATCCGGCCCGGGTCCCAGACGGGAGACACCGCGGCAATGCTGTCCAACGGCACTCGGGCGCCGGTCACGGGCGACATCACGTAAGTATTGGCGACATCGTTGAAGGTCTGGCGGCGCGCCGGCTCCAACCGCAGCGTCACGGCCACATCGCGCTCACCTTCCCAATAGGTGGTCACAGGCGCGCCTTCGAACCCACCCGCAAGCACCTGCCCGATGCTGGCGTTGGTGAATCCCAGTCGATTGGCCACTTCCTGGCGGAGATTCACCTTCAACCGATACGCATCCTCGCGCCAGTCGCTATGTACGTCCAGCGATCCCGGAGTGCGCTGGATGAGTTGGGTCACTTCATCTCCCCAATGCCGCAACACGGCCTCGTCATCGCCGGTGAGCCGGACCTCGACGGCGGCCTCCTGGACCGGACCTTGCTGCAGTTCGCTGAGGAAGACACGTGCTTCGGGAGCCGCCTCTGCGAGGCGTGGGCGCAAGGCTTTCACCAGCTTCGGTGTAACTTCCGACGACTCGGTCGCGACCAGCATTTGTGCGTAGTTCTTGTCCGGCAACTGCGGATTGACGTTGTAGTAGAACCGCGGAAAGCTCGACCCGACGAATGAAGTAAAGTTGACAACCTCTTTCTCGTTACGCAGTACCGCCTCGATTCGCTTCACCGCGGCCTCCGTCGCCTCCACCTTCCAGCCTTCCGGAAGCCAGACGTCGATTACGAACTGGTCGCGCTCGGCGAACGGGAAGAAACGCTCCGGAACGTTGTGGAGCACGAATGCGCCCGCGGCCACAGCGAGTACGCCGAATGCGACCGCGACCGTCTTCCACCGCATGGCAACCAGAATCACGCGGTTATAGATTGCCTGCATGATTTCGAGAGGGCCGCGCCGCTGCTTGCCCGAGCCGGCTTCCGGATTGTGGAGGCCTTTGCGAATAAAGAACTGACTCAACATGGGGGTCAGCAGCATTGCCACGATGAACGATGTCGCCAGCGCGATCGCCACCGTCAAAGGCAGCGCGCGAATAAACTCACCGGTGGCTCCCGAAAGCAGAAGGAAGGGCAGGAACGAACAGATGATGGTCAGCGTGGCAGTAAGCACCGGAATCGCAAGCTCGGTAGCGCTACGCCAGGCGGCCTCCTGGCGAGCCACGCCGTGATCGAGCAGCTCGATATAGTTATCGGCGATCACGATGGCATCGTCCACCACCATTCCAAGCACCACAATCAATGCGGCGATCGAGACCTGGTGCAGTTCGATGCCGAAGGCGTTTAATACGCCGAAGGTCGCCGAGATGGTGACGGGAATCGCCACTGCGGACACAAGCGCTACGCGGAACGGCAGCAACAGCATGGTTACCAGAATCACCGAGGCTATGGCGATCCCAAACTCGCGGATAAAGTGCTTCACGCGGTCGGCGACAACCGTGGGCTGGTCGGCAACGAAATCGATCTTCAAATCGGGCGGCAAAAGGGGCCGCAGGTTATCCAGTGAAGCGTGAAGCTCCTTGCCGAAGTCGACGATGTTGTTGGCTTCCTGCATCTCCACCGAGAGCAGCATCGCTCGCTCGCCTCTCGATCGCGCATATTGCGTCGGGTCCTTGTAAACGCGGTCGACATTGGCCAGGTCTCCGATGTAGACCGGCTGTCCCGTGCGTGAGACATCAATCATCACGCGCCGGATCTGCTCGTCACCCTCGAATGCGCCTGTCGTCTGAATGGGCGGCTTCCCGTGTTCGGTCGGCACCGCTCCGGCATAGTGCACCATATTGCGGCCTTCGAGCGCCTTAAAAACCTTGTCCGGTGTTACAGAGTATTGCGCCAGCCGGCTGAGTGAACTGGATACGTCGATTTCCTCCTTCTGCTCACCGATGCGCTTGACCTTGGAGACGGACCGAATCCGGCGGATTGACGACTCAATCCGCTCGGCATAGTCTTTCAACTCGCGGTAACCGTAGTGCTCACCATGAATAGCCAATAGGACCGCGACCGTATCGCCGAAGTCGTAGTCGACGATGGGGCCTTCCACGCCTTCCGGAAGATCCGTCTTCTTCAGCTCCGCCAGGTCGAGACGCAGCTTGGACCAGAATTTCTCCGTGTCCTGAAGGTTGTCTTCCAGGTTGAGGTTGATGAACATGGCTCCGTTCATGCTTGTCGAGTATGTCTTTTCCCGCCGCACCCCCTCGATTTTGAAGAGACGCTGCTCGACTTTCTGAGTGACTTGATTCTCGACCTCCGTGGCCGATGCGCCGGGATAGAAGGCGGCCACGATTCCGATGCGGACGTGAATCTTCGGATCCTCCCGTCGTGGCATACGCAGCAAAGCATACACGCCGGAGGCGACCAACATGATTGTGAGTGCAAGGGTGACTTGCGGATAGCGCAGCGATGCGCGAACGGGATTCATCGGGCGCCTCCCACAGTCTCCACCAGGGTGCCTTCGCGGACCTTCTGCTGGCCTACGACAACAATCTGCTCGTCCCCTTGAAGGCCAGAGTGGATTTCGACTTCGTTCCCAACGGGCGTGCCGACCTCGACCCTCCGCCCGTAGACCCGCTTACGGTCCGGTGAGTAGACAAAAACGTTTGGCGCGCCTTGTGCATCGGGTACCACGGCCTCGGCCGGGATGGTTAGCGCCCGGACCTTTGCAGGCCCGAAGATCCGCGCTTCCGCAACCATACCGGCGAGCAGCACCGGTCCAGGGTTGGGAACGAGGATTTTCACTGTGTAGGTGCGTGAGGTGGGTTCGCTCGCGACGCCGATAATGGCCACTCTTCCGTTGAAGCATCGTCCCCCGAGCGAGGGCACGGTGATTTCCGCGGCGGCCCCTTGCCGGACCTTGGCGATTTCGGCTTCGGGAACTCCCACCCGGACCTTCACCGGGTTCAGTTCCACGATCGAGAAGACCGGCATTCCGGCGGCCACGGTCTGGCCAGGGTCGACCCTGCGCATGGATACACTACCGGAGATCGGCGCCAGAAGGCGCGTGTCGTCCAATCGCTTTCGTTCCTCGGCCGCCTGGGCGTCTGCCGCGTGTGCCTGTGCAGCCGCAGTCGCGATATCTTCCTTGCGCGTGCCCTCTACAGCCATCTCGTAGCGCTCTTTCGAGGCGTTATAGGCCGCTTCGATCTTCTGAAAGTCGTTCGGAGGCAGGCTCTTTCGTTCCACCAGGAACTTCATGCGTTTGTACTCGTCCTGCCAGCGCTCGAAGTCAATGCGTGCCTGCTCCAATTCCTGTTTCCGGAGACCGGCATCGGCTTTCTGCGACACGGCGAGCGCCGCCTGCTTCTGCGCTGTCGCCGCGTCGAAGGCATTCCGGTAGTCAGTCGGCTCGATTTCCGCCAGCAACTGCCCCTTGCCCACGTGCTGGCCCTCTTCGACCAGCACCCGGATCACGCGGCCGCCGACCTGGAAGGCCACATCGGCCGTTTCCGAGCCTTCGACCGAGCCACTGGCACTTACCGATTCGGGGTGCTCCACGACGGCGGGAGTTCGGACCTGAACGGGCACGGCAGTCGGCTCAGAAGCAGCTTGGGTTTCGCGCACGCACGATGTGAGCATCGTCAGGCACGCAACCGTAATCAAGGCGATAAGATGTTTCTTCAGCATAGCAATTGTCCTAGATGTGAAATTTGGGAGACGGTCATGCGATTGAACACCAGTGCGGCCGCCTCCGAGTACAGGTGTTCCCGTTCGGGGTCAGCATCGACGGCGAGGATGCCCAAGCCGAGCGTAGACGCTAACAGAACAAGCACTACGATTTCCGGTCGCTCAGCGGCAATTTCGTCCTTCGCACAGAGGACGCGGCCTACAGAAGCGGAGTAAGTTTCCAATTCTTGCCGAAACAGTTCGGCGAGGTGTGTCCGGACGGACCGATCTCTAATCGCCCTGCGGCTGAATTCCATCCGGAGCGCGATGAAGTCCTTGAGGCGCCATTGATTCGCGAACCAGTTCTGAACTGCGGCGATCTGTTCCAGCGGTTCGGAGACCCCTTGAAGGATGTCGTCCAGGGCTTTTGGCCGCCGCCGGTCGATGACTGCGAGGAAAACCTGCTCTTTGTTCTCGAAGTTCGAGTAGAATGCGCCTCGGGAATAACCAGCCATCTCGCTGATCTCTTCCACTGAAGCGTCGTCGAAGCCCCTGCGAATAAACAACCGCTCGGCTGCTTCGATCAGACGCAGGCGCGTCACTTCTTTGCTCTCCTCGCGCGTGAGTCGTTTCCGTGCCTTCATAGCGATTTACTCATGAATGTCGATACTGATCTGCATCCCGATATCGCACAAGCATTCGCATTCGGTCGGCCATTCGCCGTTGAGTGGCCAAGGCCAGCTAAGCTGTTGAAGCGACGAGGGATCTTCCACCGTTCGGATTCAGCAAGCCGAACCGGCAGCTCCGGCAGCAGCACGTGCCGATGACTCCTGCCGAAGTTCGGCGCGGCGCGGCCGCACTGTTGGTTTAAGAGAGTGCATCAGTTCCGTTACCGGGACTGTCCCCGATCTTGCTCACTACGGTCGGACTCCCGTTCCGGCAGGCGGACCTCCACAGGATGGCCGACTATCCACCCGGGGGCTGGCGCTCGGACGTTGATCTGACGGACCCGAAACCCCCAGGCCCGACGCAGATGGTTGACACTGCTCCCCGGAGACCTTACCATCCGGATATGGGCTCCGTCTCTAAGGGCTACCGCTACATCATCCGCACCGCCGGCGTTCGCAGCGGCAACCCGGCCGTCGAAGGGACGCGTGTCGCAGTGCATGACGTGATCGGCCTCCTCCAAAACGGCGAGACTGTCGACTCACTCCGCCAGAACTGTTTTCCTCAACTCACACGCGCCCAGATCTACGAGTGCCTGGCGTATTATGAGGACCACCGCGGCGAAATCGACCTGTTGGTCGCCCGCCAAATGGCGCCCGCCGCGGAATGAAATTTCTGCTGGATCACGACGTTCCCGACGACCTCAGTTTTCTACTTATCCAAATGGGCTTCGAAGTGACGCTTCTTCGCCAAGCACTCCCGGAGGACTGTCCCGACGAAGCCGTCCTCAATTTCTCCTATGATCGGGGCTGCATTCTCATCACCTGCAACCGAGACGACTTCCTCCGGCTCGCACGGATCAAGGCATTATCATCGTAGTCCGGCGCCGCACCCGCGCCGCCGAACGCTCAGCCCTTCTCAGCCTGATAGAGCGCGCGGGCGAGTCAGGCCTTACCGCCAACATCAACTTCGCGTAGCTCAGTTGGGATGTTCGACCCTCCGGTACGTGGCGCGGCCCCCTGTTGAAGACTTTCCGCCCCGAGTCGTGCCTGCCTTTGTCCGGAATGCCGACCATACGGCCAAGGCCGTGGGTATGTCTCCCAGAACGCCTTTTGGGGACAAGTTGTCCGACACGTTAGGGCCGGGTTGATTGGCGGGCGCAGGCGCGTTTATCGTTCCTAATCGTTCTCGATAGCCGTAAGACATTGCTCCTGCTTGACATGGCGCTCTCCGCTGTCTGCTCGGTTGTCCACGCGTCGGGAGAGGTGAATCTATGAGCGCTAACCACTATCGAATTATCGAAGCCTGCACGAAGCGTTTCAGACTGAGTGCTGGCTCTTAGAATCAGCACCTTCGCAAGAATCGGGCTGCGCCATGGACGGATGACATCATCCAAGCGCACATCGCTGCCCAGGAGTATGGCGCTCGTCGCGTTTGGACGCAGCTCCTCCTGGGAACGCCGGCTGACGCAGGGACAGTCTCGCTGCACGAATACAGCGACGCTTCAGCACGGCTCATCGGAATGGAGTTCATCACGACCATGTTCGATGCCGCCTCCCTACTTGCTGGCTTTCGGCTAACCGGATGGGTATCACATGTTCCGCCCGCAGCGCAGTTTGTAAAGATCTTTGCGGACCCGAAGGCGAATGCTCAAGCGCTCTTCACGATATTCGTGGCGTTCGTGCAGAGGCTTTTTCAAGAAACGGTTGCCCCTTCCGATAGATGCACAATTACTCGATTCCTACTTGAGGGTTTAGGCCGCAGGCCAGATGGAGCGCTATTATTGGCGCATCTGCGGAAGTCTGCCGCCCATGTTTTTGGAATTAACGCTCTGGGTAAGATGCAATTCGAAGAGTGTTATGACCGGTGGCTGAGGCAGCGTGAGCATCCGTTGATACTGGCAGGTTGAATCCGACGATGCCATACGTCCTTCAGTTTCCGCCGACAGAAGGTTGAAGGCGGCAGTCTGGACCCGAGTTCGAAATGCCTACTGAACTGGTCACCTGGCCCCGGTTACTCATCGCCACGCAGGAGGTTGACCCGGATTACGCCCCAAAGTCGTCGCCGCCGATTGCACGACGGCGCACAGCCCGGCTCGGGGACGAAATCCGTGGAGGTGAGGCCATGGGGTTCCAAGTCCCGTTCTGGGTCGGTTCCGCCCGAATCACGCGCGACTCGGAAACTGACCCACTACCGTCCGGGTACACAACTCGCGCCTGAAACGTTTTCTTAGATAAGAAGAGTAGGTGTGGTTAATTCCGAGTGGGTCAAGCTGCCTGGCTGACTACGCCCCAAGCCTGCTCAGCCTCGTTCTCACGCGAGAACACCAGGCTGCACGCATCGTGATGATGGCTGGCGCGGATGCGGTCGCCGCGGCGAATCTGTCCGCTCGCCATCAGATTCGAGAGCGGGTGGACGAGCAGGCGTTCGATCGCACGTTTGAGTGGTCGCGCGCCGTAGCGCACGTCCGTGCCCTCCGCAACCAGAAACTCTTTGGCGCTCTCCGTCACGACCAAAGTGAATTGGTCGTCCCGCGCCGCGGCACGAATCCGCTGCTGCACCAGATTCAATTCGATGTCCAAGATTCTCCGCATTTCGGCCGTGCCGAGCGACCTGAAAACGACGATGTGGTCCAGCCGGTTTATAAACTCAGGGGTGAACCTGCGCCGAGCTGCCGCGATACCCGCCGTAGTGATCTTGCCGTTCAGTCTTGCTTTGCTGGCATCATCACTGGAGCAGGTTACGTGAAACCCCAGACGGGGTGTGCCCAGAGCGCTCATCTCGGCCGCGCCGAGATTGCTGGTCATGAAGATCATGGACTGGGAGAAATCGACGCGCCGGTTGTCCCCCAGAGTCAGGGTGCCCTTGTCCAGGATGCCTAACAACAGATTCCAGAGTGTATCGCTGGCCTTTTCAATCTCATCGAAGAGCAGTAAGCTGAGCTTGAGATCTTCGGTGTGGTGCCGATTGAGGGCTTCCTGGCTGAGTAGCGCGTGGGTTTCGCGGTGGCCGAGATATCCGGGGGGCGAACCGATGAGCTTTGCGATCTCGTGGCTGTGTTGGTACTCCGCGCAATCGATTTTGACCACTCCAGAAGGGTCGTTGAGCAACGCTTCGCTAGTCGCCTCCACAACCCGGGTTTTTCCGGACCCGGTCGGTCCCAGGAACAAGAAGTTCCCCACCGGCCTGCCGGCAGGAGACATCCCAGTCCGAAACCCCTGATAGGCTTCGACTATTTTGCTAAGGGCGTCATCCTGTCCGATCACAAGCTGGCGCAGCCTGATCTCCAGGGCCTCTGCCTCCCGTCCCTTTTTGTTGGGGTCGAGTAACTGTATTCGACTCATGACGTTGTCTCCTTTCTTTTGGTTGGACCGCTGGCGAGTGGAGTCCTCAACCGGACACACGCCGGCGGCACTAAACCTACGGGTGCTGAACGCAGGCCTTCTGCTTAACGAAACTCGCGTGAGATGTTGAATTTGCGCATCCGGGATTGCAAGGTCGTACGCTTCATTCCCAGTCGAGCAGCCGCCCCGTCCGGACCTCCGACCTGGCCTTTTGCTTCCTCCAGCGCCTTTAGGATCCTCGCCCGTTCAGCGTGGTGCGGTTTCGCCGCCGGGGTTCCGTTCAACGTAACCGGGAACGTTTTGCAGGTCAGCTCGGTCATGGGCACTTGAAGGACACTTCCATTGGTCAGAATGACCGACCGCTCCAACACGTTCTGCAACTCTCGAATATTGCCCGGCCAATCATAGCTCGTGAGTGCTTCCAAAACGCACGTGGGGATCGTATCGATCATGCGGCCCATGCGCTGTGCGTGCTTCTGGACGAAGTAGCGCGTCAGCAGCGGTACGTCTTCCCTGCGGTCCCGCAACGAGGGAACATTTAATGGGAAGACATGTAGGCGATAGTAAAGGTCCGCACGAAACTTGTTCTCCTCCACCATTGCCTTTAGATCCCGATTCGTAGCGGCGACCAGGCGGGCGTCGGTGCGAATCGTGCGATTGCCGCCGACGCGCTCAAACTCCTGGTCCTGAATGGCGCGCAGAAGCTTCGGTTGGAGTTCCAACGGCATTTCCCCGATTTCGTCGAGAAAAAGCGTGCCTCCGTGAGCCAGTTCGAAGCGACCGATCTTCTGCGCCACCGCTCCAGTGAACGATCCCTTCTCGTGCCCAAACAGCTCACTCTCGAGCAGGCTGGCGGGAATCGCCGCGCAGTTCACCTTCACGAAACTTCCCTTGCTGCGGCCGCTCAAGTCGTGAATGGCTCGGGCAACGAGTTCTTTTCCGGTGCCTGTTTCTCCCATGATAAGAACAGTGGCTCCAGTCGGGGCCACGGTCTGAATGGCCTTAACGACCGATTGAAAGCCGGCTCCTTCGCCGACCATGTTCCCGATGTTCTGGTCGAGCCGGATCTCGTCTTCCAGATAGAGCTTCTCGGTAGCGAGCCGCTCCTTGATTTCTCCCAACTCGCGAAAAGCCAGTGAGTTCGACACCGCCATGGCAATCTGGCTTGCGACCTGCACCAGGAATTCGACATCCTCGGACGTCCAGGCCTCGTCTGTCATTCGATTGAGCGCCAGGGTTCCGATGATGCGATTTCGAGCGATCAATGGAACCGAGCAAATGGATTTGTATCCAAGTGACAGGAAGCGCCGAAAATTCGGATTGGGATAGCGATCGACATCGGCCTCGCAGGCTACCACAGGCTTTCCACTGGCGAGCACCTGCTCGGCCGGCATGCCGACGGGGTTGAAGGGTCCTTTCAATGCCTCGAGAAGCTGCGGAGTCGCGGAATGCAGCGCGTAAACGTCCAGGCTGCCGCTCTCATTCGAAAGGGTGAGCAGCGCGGAATTGTGCCGGATGACCTTCGAGAGCTGGCCGGATATCGCGGCGAACAGCTCGTCACGATCCAGCTTCGATACAAGTGCGTCGGTGATGTCAAACAGCGTTCGCAACCGGTCCCGCTCCCGGATGGCTTCCTGCTTTGAGAGATAGGATTCGACCGAGACCGCGAACTCGCTGGCGATGCGCTCCAGGAAGGCGATCTCAGCCGGACTGGGATTGAGTGGCGCCACGGAGCCAAAGCCGAACGCGCCAAGTTGGTTACCGCCCGTGGTCAGGGGAACCAGTACCAGGGTGTTGATGTTGAAGTCGCGAGCGCGGCTTACAAACTCCGGCCAGCGAGTCTCGGACTGGACTGATGAGATGACCAGTGGCCGCTGATTTAACCAGACCCAACCTGCCGGATCCCCGTCCACCGGCAGCCGAAGGCTGCTGATGACCGGATTGCAGGGCTCGTTCAAGATATACCCGTGCATGGCGTTGCTGGTGGAATCATGCAGAACCAGTCCGACGTGGTCGAATCTGACAATCTGGCGAACAGATTCGGCTGCGCCGGCCAGCAGACTTCTCAGGTCCGTGCGGCCGGCGATCGACCGCGAGAGCGCCATTACGGCCTGATAGAGAGCCTCCCGTCGGCCGCCATTCTCGCCGCTGATCCGGATGATGGAATCCGCCGGCGTGACGGTTTCGACGTGGTCGACGACGCGCTTCAAAGCTGCGCTGCCGACGGCGCTATCGGCTAAATGAAACTCGTTTCGGTTTTCGGATTCCAGATCCACGTTTTCCATGACCTATCCTCCTCTGCGAGCCCAAAACTCGTTGCCCGGATACATGGCCATTGTGTACCGGCTCCTAAGGTCCGCCAACCCTACATCGTCCTGTTGCGAGTTGAATCAATCGTGAAGGCCGCCCGTAGCACTTTTGGGGGATTCTACAGTGGGGCCAAGCAGAGTGTCAAGGCAGAGCATCTGCTTCCGCTGCCGGCTGATACAATATCGACACCTGCAAAAATGAATCAGACCGGCAAGAGGCGAGTCTAAGCCAAGAATGGTTTTGAAGGCAGAACAGGTCGTTGCACAAGCCGTCATTTTTGCCGCAGGGCTGCTGACCAGTCTCTGGATAGCTCCCGCCCACGCGCAATCCTATCCGGCGCAATACGTCGCCACGAATTGGCAAACGGAACAGGGACTGCCGCAGAACTCCGTCAACGCACTGCTGCAGGATCACGACGGCTATCTCTGGCTAGGCACATTCGGGGGTCTCGTCCGATTCGATGGCGAACGCTTCGTGGTCTTCGACGTGGCAAACACTCCAGGGTTGGGCGAGAATCGGGTCCTCTGTTTATATGGAAGCCGCTCCGGAGTGTTGTGGATCGGCACCATGGACGGTCTCGTCCGGCTGGAAAACGGCGTTGCCAGCAGATACACCGAACGCGACGGCTTGCCTGGCGGGTTCATCAGTTCCATCCGGGAGGATGCCGAAGGGAAAATCTGGATCAACACTTCCGGGGGCGTAGCACATTTTGCCGGCCCAAAGCTGGAGGCCTACCCCGCTCACCACGGAGTACGGGTTCGCGAGTTTTTTCTGCAGGCCCGTGACGGAAGCATTTGGTTCCGCTCCGGGGAGAACGTTCTCCGCTTCGACGCCGATGGTTCCGTTGCGACTTTACACCCCTCCAAGAAGAGCGTCTTTCTGGTCGAAGAAGCTCGCGACGGCAGTGTCTGGATTGCCTTGCGCGACCAGTATCTCCTGATGCGGTATTCCCATGGGGCGTTCTCCGATGTGCCGTTACCACCGATCCAAACGCGCGGATTGACGGGTGACTACCCTTTGTTTTCCCTGGGTATGGCGAAAGATAAGGATGCGGAGTTGCTGCTGGTCACCCCGGTAGGTGTCGTTCGCATCGTGAATGGCCGGCTTGGCCCTGTCGTAGCAGTGCGCCTGCCTGCGAGCGAAGGCCAACTGCCCAAGCTACGTAGCCTCCTGGTGGATCGCGAAGGCAATATTTGGGTTGGGACGATTGGGACGGGGCTGGTCCGTCTCCGTCTGGCCCCTCTGACGGCCTATGGAAAAGACGAAGGCCTCTCAGACTCAAGCTTCTACGCCGTGTTTCAGGATCGCGAGGGCCGCATCTGGCTGGGCGGAGACTCGCTCTACTGGTTTGATCGCTTGCGATTTCACCTGGTTTCGGGCGTGGCCAATATTCGCGCGATCGCCCAAACCCGCGATGGCGACCTGTGGTTCGGCGGATTCGGCGGGTTATATCGCTGGCGGTCGGGCGATCTGAGCCATTTCGAGATTGAAGCACCGGCAGTGGGGGTCATTTATCAGGACCGCGACGGCACGCTCTGGATCGGTGGGGTCAAGCAGGAGCGCCGCGGCGGGCTCTACCGTTTTGACGAGGGAAAGTTTGAGAGGATCCCGGGCGCCTCCGATGTGCATCACATGATCCAGGGCGCGGACGGGGCCTTATGGGTGGGCGGCCTCGAAGGGCTGTTTCATATGAGCCCCGGCCAAGCCGCACTGGAAGGCCAGGGGGACGGGAAGGGCGACGAAATATTGAACATCACCGACGATTCGACCGGGACTCTATGGCTGACGACCGGCGGCGTAGGGTTGATCCGTTTCCGTGCGGGCCGCTCTATCGCGCTTACCACCAGGAACGGCCTGGCCAGCAACACGATGGGAGGAACCCTGGAGGATGGCAGCGGCAATCTCTGGGCCAATGGAGGGCCGATCTGCCGCTTCAGTCTGAAGGAGCTCAACGATGTTGCAGACGGGAAAAACTCTTTCCTTTCGCCTCGATGCTACGGCCCCGGCGAGGGTACGAGGACCATGGAAAGTGTTTCAGGGAACCCCGCGGGCTGGAAAACCACCGATGGGCGTTTCTGGTTCCCCACTCCACACGGCGCGGTAGCGATTGACCCCGACGCGATCAACCGCCCCCCACCCGTAATCCTGGAGGAAGCGTGGGCAAACAAGTTGGCGCTGCGACGCGACGGCCGGACTTCCGTACCTCCGGGCAACAACACCTTCGATTTCCGCTTCACGGCCCTGAGCTTGTCCGCTCCGGAAAAACAGCGGTTCAAGTACCGCCTCGAACCCTATGACAAAGGCTGGGTGGACGCCGGGGCCGGACGCACTGCTCATTACACGAACATGGCTCCTGGAGAGTACTCGTTCCACGTGATTGCGGCGAATAGCTTCGGCGTGTGGAACGAACAGGGAGCTGGCGTGGGTTTCTTGTTGCGGCCGCACTTCTATCAAACGAATTGGTTCTACGCTCTCTGTGCTGCCGCTCTTCTGACGCTGCTGTGGATGGCCTGGCAGTTTCGTCTCCGGCAACTCCAGCGGGCCTTCAACATGCGCCTGGAGGAGCGTATCGAGGAGCGGACGCGTATCGCCCGCGAGTTACACGATTCGCTGCTGCAGAGTTTTCAGGGGCTGATGTTCTCCTTCCAGGCGGCGCGCAACCTGCTCCCCGGGCGCACCGAAGAGGCCATCCGCACGCTTGACTGGGCCATCCGCAAGGGAGACGGGGCCGTCGCCGAGGGCCGCGATGCCATTCAGAACCTGCGCGTCAGAGCGGACGAGAGGCGCCTGGAAGACCTGCTCACCGCCACGTGTCAGGAACTTCGGGACGCCCAGGATGGGAACCGTCACTCGGCCGTTTTCCAGGTGGTCATGGAGGGTCAGCCGCGAACCCTGTCTCCTTTGCTCCAGGACGAGATCTACCGGATCGCTCGTGAGGTATTGCGAAACGCCTTCCAACACGCTTGCGCAACCCGGATCGAAGCCGCAATCCACTACGACCTAAATCTGTTCCGTTTGCGGATACGCGATGACGGAAAGGGAATTGACGCGGCAGTTCTGCAGGAAGGCGCGCGACCCGGTCATTGGGGGTTGCCGGGCATCCGGGAGCGGGCTAAGCGGATCGGAGCGAAGTTGGCGCTATGGAGCGAAAACGGAGCTGGGACGGAAGTGGAGTTGACCGTGCCCGCCTCCCTCGCGTACGCTGCGTCTCACGTCCGCCGCCGATTGGGGCTCTTCCGGATCAAAACCAAGACCTCGTGAGCCGCTGGCCGCGCACCGCTGATGATCAACTCTCAGCATCCCTTGCCCCCTCGGGCTCACCTTGCGTGAGAATTCGACTCCCCGTGCAGGCTCATCTTGCGTGAGACAAGAGCCCAAGATTCAGTCGCCTTCTCGTAATGAGATGATAGAAGGGTATCGGCCACAAGATGAGCCCAAACCGACTCTCGGGCGTGAAGCTATAGCCGGAAAGCAGGCGAAGATATGAACGGCGCTGAAAAACCGATTCGGGTACTCATAGTGGACGACCATCCGCTACTTCGGGAAGGAATCGTGGCCCTAATCTCCGCCGAACCCGACATGCAATTGGCGGCGGAAGCCGGCACCGGCCGGGAAGCCCTCGCACAATTCAAGCTGCAGCGCCCGGACGTCACCTTGATGGACCTGCAGATGCCGGATATGGGGGGTATCGAGGCCATCATCGCCATTCGTGGGGAATTCCCGAATGCCCGGATCATTGTGCTCACTACGTATACAGGCGACGTCCAAGTCCTCCGGGCCCTGAAGGCCGGCGCTCGGGCTTACCTGTTGAAGGGACGCGTCAACGCGGAACTCCTGGAGATCATTCGTGCCGTGCATCGTGGGCAAAAGCGCATCCCGCCGGAGATTGCCGCCGAACTGGCCGAGCATGCCACCGAAGACGACCTGAGCCCCCGCGAGATCGATGTGCTGCGGCTGGTTGCGACCGGCAACGGAAACCGGGCGATCGCTGCTCAGCTTTCGATTACGGAGGAAACCGTCAAGAACCACGTTACGCACATCCTCGCGAAGCTGGGGGCCAATGATCGCACCCATGCGGTGACCATCGGAATCAAGCGCGGATACCTCGAACTATGGAACCGTAAGGCCGAGAGCGCGAGCTAATTGCCCGCCGAGTAGGGCTCGGGCGACCCTCAAGGCTCCGGTGGAAGAAGCTGCTTCCGTCCATACAGTCTCGCATCGATGGACCATGCGCCCGGCCCGATCATCGCCAGGCTGATGCCCAGGGTGGCCAGGATGAGGGCGGACGACTGGATTCCGGGGTCGCTCAAGCCGATCCAGACCTCTACGATGCCTGCCAGCACTCCCGCTACGGGAGTCCATAGACCTCCCAGTATGAGAAGACCGGCGGCAGCCCCGACCATTGGTAGCACGGCGAGCGCGGTATGAGTCTCCGCACTCATGGCAACGATGCCGCGATAAATGAGCACGCCTCCGGCCAGGAGGCGGATCAGTAGAATCCCTCCGCCCGGAAAACCATCGGCGAAAGTCGAAAATAGCCGTTGCAAAGTATCCCGTCTTCAGCGTAAGAAATCCGCAGCCAACGGGGAAGATCCGAAACGGGGATCGAGCACTCCTACTTTCGTGTTATGACAGTTCGATGATTCCCCGGTTCAGCCCGATAGTCACGGCATGTGTGCGGTCGTTCGCTCCCAGCTTGGATAGGATATTCGTCACGTGTCTCTTGATGGTGTCCTCGGCAAGGACCAGTTGCGCGGCGATCTCCTTGTTTGCGTTGCCCGCGGCGATCAGCCGGAGGATTTCAATCTCGCGCTGTGTCAACTCGTCTTCGCCGGTATGTTCGGCCAACCCCGAAGCCAACTCGGCGGGAATCCGCTTTTGCCCTGCATGAACCGCTCGGATGGTCGCCAGCAGTTCTTTATTGACGCTTCCCTTGAGCAGATAAGCACGCGCGCCGGCTTTTAGGGCGCGGACCACCTGTACGTCACCGGAATACGTCGAAAGCACGACGATACGGGCCTCCGGAAATGCGCCGCGAATGGCGATGATGGCTTCAATCCCGTTCATATCGGGCATTTGCAAGTCCATCAAGGTTACATCCGGCAAATGCGTCCGAAACATCTCGACGGCCTCGCGCCCGGTGGATGCTTCGGCCACGAGTTGCATGTCGGATTCCGCGCCAATCAACCGGCGGATGCCGTTACGCAAGAGAGCGTGGTCGTCTACCGTAAGGACCCGTATCGGTTTTTGTCCGGTGGGCACAATTACACCTTCTTGTTACGAAACAGCCTTAATCGTTCGCGGCGATGCTCGGTTCCGTAAGCGATTCGGGCCGGAACCGTCAGCTCCGCTTCCGTGCCCGCGCCAGGTTCGCTCCAGAGTTTCAACTGCGCTCCGATTCGTTTCGCGCGCTCGCGGACGCCCGGCAATCCCCAGTGCCCCAGCCGCGAGCCTGCCTCGATGACACTGCGGTCGATGCCCTTTCCATTATCGCGAATCCGCAACCGGAAGAATTGGCGGTCAAAGGCGATTTCGGCCTCGATGCGGCATGCCTGCGCGTGGCGGAAGGCGTTGCGCAGGATCTCCCGCGCAATCCCGTAGACCTCGTCCTGAAGCAGCGGCGACAAGGGCTGCCGCACCCCTTCCAAAGTGACCTGGAATGCAGGCGCTTCACCCTCCGCGCGGGAGGAACTCGCAAGTTCCTTTCCGGCGGCCCTTAGCAGATCTTCAAGATTGCTCTCTATCGCCGGGTTGTCCCGCAGGCCCTGAATGGCATCCCGGCCCTCGGCGATGGCCTCGTCACCCTCGCGGATGGCGTGGTCGAGCGTGAGGATAGCCTCATCGGTGCGCTCCGGAAGCAGGTTGCGCGCCGCTTGAAACGAGAACATCACGCCCTGCACGCTCTGCAACAGCGTGTCGTGCAGTTCGCGCGCGATGCGCGTCCGCTCATTTACCCGCGCCTCGCTTGCCAGGTTGAATTCCCGCCGCAGTTGCCGGACACGAAGCTGGTACGCCATCCACACGATTGCCAGAAAAAGCGCCGTGCACAGAGCGCGAAATCCATTCGTCTGGTAAAACGCCGGGGCGATGGAGAATTCTAGCGAGTCGCCCTTCTCGTTCCACAGTCCGCTGTTGTTGCAGGCGATTACGCGGAAGCGGTAGCTGCGAGGCGGCAGATTCGAATACTGCGCGTGCCGCTCGTTGATGACTTCCTTCCAGTCAGGGTCCTGGCCCTCGAGTTTGTACTTGAAATGGACCTTCTCCGGCGCCGCCAGGCTCAGCGCCGTGAACTCGATCTCCAGGTCGCGAACGTTGGCGGACAGGTGCATCCCTTGCCGCACTTGGTACGGCTTCCCGTTGGTCGTGACTTGCTCGATGTGCACCGGGGGTGGGACTTGGTTGACAGCCAGATGCCGGGGATCGACCACTTGGATGCCTTCTCCCGGCACGAACCACAGTTTGCCATCGGTGGACTTCGCGACGGGAGGGCCGTAGTAGGCAGGCGAAGCCGCGTGCAGGCTAAGGCCGTCGGCCGCATCCCAAACCGCCGTTTTAATCCTGCGTTTTGGGTCGGCGATCCAGGCATCCAGTTCGGACCGCGCGATGCGCACCAGGCCGCAGGCCGTGTACAGCCAGAGCGAACGCTCGTCATCCTCTATCGTCCAGTGAATCGTATCGCAGGGCAAACCATTCTTGGTTGTGAGCATCGCAATGCGGTTTTCCTTAATATGGCTGAGGCCGCCCTCCTCGGTTCCGGCCCACACGGCCCCATCCCGGTCGAGTCGCAGACCCGGGACCGGGCCCTTACCCAACCCATCAGCGGCCGTGTACGACGTTCGAACCTTACCATCCTTGAAATACAACACGCCCCCGTCGGTCCAGAATGAAAGCCAAACCCCGCCTTGGTCAGAGAGTATGACCTTGGCTTGTTGGCGACGTCCCAGGTCGGACCAGGGGAAATGCTCGACCAAACGCCCCTCCAGCAAGTGCGAGAGACCCCGATTTCCTGAAAGCCAGAGGTTGCCTGCTTTGTCCCCCGTGATGGAATAAACTTCTTCGCTTGCTGCGCCAGTTACGGCCACGAACCTGCCGTCCTTGAAATAAGCAAGTCCGTGATCCGTGAACACCCAGACTCGCCCATGATCATCCTGAAACAGCGACTGTGTCCCATCGTCCGGCAGCCCACTTGTTTTGCGGAATATGGTGATCTGTCCGCTGTGCCACCTGGTCAAACCGTCGTGAGTGGCTACCCAGACGCTCCCATCTTTAGCGGCTATCACTGATGAAGTGAAATCGCTGGCCAAACCTTGTTTCGGGGAAATAGTGGTGACGGGAAGCTCTCGAAACCGGTCAAGTCCGCCGGAGGTGGAGACCCAGATATTGCCTTCACGATCCTCGAAAAGCCCGGCGATGATGTCGCCTGACAGGCCATCCGATTTCCTGAATACGTCTGTCCGGCCGTGATATACATGAACGAGCCCCCGCGCGTGAGTTCCAATCCAGAGACCACCATCTCGGTCCCGGAGCAGTTTATTTGAATCTACATCACGGTCCGGCATCACGGCATTCGGATTGACGGCGCCGTGAATCGGGTGCACTTCGATCTTGTCGCCGGCGAGTTGCCTGAGTCCCGCGCCCCTCATGCCGATTAACAGCCGTCCGTCTTCGGCCTTAACCAAGTCATCGATGCGCATTCCCGACGTCCGAAACCGCCTTGGAGGACCGGGTTTCCATCGCCAAAGGCCGGACTCCGCGCCGGCCCAGAGAACCCCTGAGCTGTCCTCACCCAAACTCCAAACGAACGAGCCGAAGGCGCCATCGTTCAACTGGCATTGCGCCATGCCGCTTCTGATTGCGCAGAGCCGGCCTGTGGGGGTCCGCGGCGAACCGCCCAGCGTACCGGCCCACACGGTTCCTTCCCGGTCTTCGAGCAGCGATGTCACAAACTGTGTACCAAGCTCCGGGTACCGGTTCAGCGTGCCGCCAGTCCAGCTCACGAGCCCGGAAAATGTGCCAATCCAGAGAGTGCCGTCACGCGTGACCAGCAGACTGTAAGGGGCACTGGGGAGATGCTCACCCGCCGGCGGCTGCCAGGGGACGCGGTGAATGCCATCGAAACGAAACAAGCCAAATTCCGCACCCAGCCAGAGATACCCATCAGGGGTCTGCGCCATCGCGAAAATCGTGCCAACGGAGAACCCGTCCCGGACAGTCCACGCGGTGTGCGCGTACTGGCTGATATCAAGAGAAGGATTCAACGCAAAGCTGCAGCCGCAGCCTGCCACGAGAACACCGAGCATGATTGCAACTCGTCGCACCACCACCTCTTCAGATGCGTTGCCGTGCCTGCTCATGGCGTGTCACATCGTTTCAATGATCATCTGACCATACTAACGCTTCGACTGCATCCATTACCCCAATTCGGTGCCGAGCCAGATGACGAAGCAACTGCCGATCTCGCACCTCCCTCACCGGGAACAGCGCCGTTTGCTCAAACCCGCGGATTGGATATCCTCGACGATGTAGGAGCTGTAAATACCATTGGCCGTCAGATCCACGCCCTCTGCAGACAGATGACGAAGCATGGTACGAGCGGGTTCGTCAATGGCAGAGACGTCGCGCAAATGAAGCCGGACTGGTTTTCCTTTTGAAAGAGCCTGAATACAACAGGTTCGGACGGGCTCGATGCCCTCGCCGGACAGCGTGCCATCCACTGTGATGGTGGTGCTTGTGAGTTCGTCTGCCGTCATAATCCGTACCATCGCCGATTACCTCTGAGGGTGGAGTTGCAGGTTCAGAACCAAATTGGATGAACGGATCTCATACCGTGAAATCGACCAGAGATCGTCCCACCACTTCTGTTGCGAACTCACGGGGCGGCGGAGAATTTCGCCTCCTGATGCGGCAAGTGCCGAAGCACCGGCGTGAACCGAGCAGGAAGCCGGGTTCCGGACGTCGCAAAGTTCGCGTATTGGAACGGCGCCGGGCTTGCGGCAGTCGTTCGGGTGGCGGAGGGAGAGAGCGAGGGATCGGACTACGCGGCCGCTATTCGTATTAGCGATCTTGGTTCCGCCGCGTTCGCCGATAATGAAGCGCCCCGACTGTTCCTCATTCGTTCCGCGGAGCATTCCCGGTACGCTGCAACAATCGCCTCGATCAACGGGGTGCCGAAGGTATCCAAGAATTCGAGGAACACGGTGGTGCGTTCCGGCATGTCAGGGGAAAGAGCCGCGACGATATCGGTGTTCACCAGATCTTCCGCGGCCCTCCTGATAGCGGACAGTGGCACGCTGGCGTAGCCGAACGTGCCATCCGAGTTCCAAGAGCCCATTAGCCTGACAGCAGACCCGAATCGCTTTTCGAGTCGCCTGAGATCGTCTTCGGTAACAACGATTTCTTCCATCATGAGACTATGCCGCTCCCATGGCAGCCGCAACTTGAGTGTGGCGGACCTGATTATGGTCATGCAGATCGGTCCAGTGTCGCCAGGCTGAATCGAGGACGCGCTTCACTTCGCAAGGGTCAAAGGGCTTTGCCAGCACGTCGTACGCTCCGAGGTTGAGCGCCTCTGCCCAGAGGTACTCATCTGCAAGCCGGGAAGTCACGATCAGGACGGGAGCATCGGGAAGAAGCGAAATGTTCTCCAGGATGTCCCGCCAAGAACCGGGTGCGAGGTCCCGCTCCGTGACAACGAGTGGGATTCTGGCGTGACATAGCGCTCCGATCGCCGATTCGACGGTAGCGCAGGGGCGAAGCGTCCATCTCGAAAGGCCGCACAGAGTCGGTTCGGATCGATCGAAAATGGAGCGTAGTGAAGTATGGTCTTCCGGCATCGGGCTGACAGATAGCACCGTGACCATGGTGGTGGAAGGGATCCCGCCTGCTGCTGACTTCCTCATCCTCTAGCTCTTGACTTCTCCCTGGACCGCAGTCCGGTAGGGCAAGTTGGCGTTTGGTGAGCAACCGGTCAGATGACCAGGTTCACCGAGATGATTGCGGGTACATCTTCAGTCTACGCGCAATCCATGAATTTGGGAAGACATTTTTGGTGGCGAGAAACGTTGTGCGCTTCCGGTGCTTGCGTGCGTGCGCGCCATCGGCAGGCGCCGATGTCTTCTGCCGATGTTCGGCGCGGGGCAGCGAGTTTGCGCTACTTGTTCGGGTCGTCCGTGCTGATTTCCATGGCACTCGCCGCAATCGCGTGTGGCATGAGGACTGCTTTCGAATGCCGGAGGCCGCATCATGTCGGAACACACATTTGAGACTTTATTGGGTCCGAATCTGCGATTTGTGCAAAGGCTGGTGCAGAGAGGACTCAGGACTGGCGATCACGCGGAGGAGATCGTCCAGGAGATTCTGCTGCGAGCTTTCCAGCGCAGGGATCAACTCCGCGTGCATGCAAAGTTCCGGACGTGGCTCTGGTCCATCGCACTAAACGAAATCCGATCGTTTTTCCGTCGCGATCGCAGCACTGTCTCCTTGGAAGATCTCCCTAATTTCGAAGTCCGCGACCGCTTGATGCCGCCTCTGGCGAGATTGGAGCTGATGGAGCGGCGCGCCTGGGTTCGTGCCTGAGCTTGACGTACCCCTGGTCGAATACCGCGGGCATGGGTTTGGTGGCGGATAGGCTGTCCTTGAGCTGGTCGAGTAGTGCCCTTTCCAGCACCCCGGCTTTGACGGCCGCCTCGTCGTCGTCTTCGAAAATGTCCCAAGTCCCGACCCAGGTCGTCCAATCCAGCCAGGGGAACGAAGTCCTTGATCCGCGGGCTACGGTTCTCGGTGCGCTTGCCGAGCCGGATGGTCGCCATCTGCGAGAGCGACCCGATCGGTTTGCCGAGCCCGCGCCGGATGGCTTCGATCCCCGCGATGAAAGTGGTCGTGACCGCTCCCAACCCAGGGATGAGCACCCCGAGCTTGCCCTCGGCAGGCGCAATACTGACACCGTGATTCTGAGGCAAGACAGGTCTCCTTGGAAATTGAAATGCAATAATCTAGGTGCATTTTGCGGGCCGCACGGCGAAGATCGGCATCAAAAGCTGTCCAGACTGCTGCCCAACTTCTGACACACTGACTACTTCGGCAGACTCACGAACATCTAATCTTCCGGCCCAAAGTGTCTTCCGGCTGATTCCGGCACAACGCTGCGCGACGGCCGGCCCCCAGCCTTCTGATACCCACTGCCGGAATTAGCCCCTCCCCAGGCTGGCTTGAGCAAGCAGCCGGACTATGCAGCCCGCGGACTCTTGCCAACATCGATCCCGAAGTCAGCCGAGTTCGTCGTCTGCCATTGGCACGCGCCGCGCTTCGGTGCCACAGGCGGCATTGAAATGCCCGTCGCCAAGACGCCACTGTTGCCAATGTTCTGGATCATCGATTGCTCGGCGAAGGCTATGCACCAGTATGCAGATTCCGAATTGATCGCTGAGGGTCGGAATGGAAATACCCAGGCGTTATCGGCGCTATTCGAACGTCACTATTCCTCCTCTATTCGAGTCGCCCGTAGAATTCTGGGTTCGGACGAACAGGTCTTTGATGCTGTTCAATCGGCCTATTTGGCTGCCTTCGAGCACTTCCCGAGCTTTCGAGGCGAGGCGCAGTTCAACACGTGGATCACACGAATCGTCAAGAATGAGTGTTTCATGTATCTCCGCCGGCCAGAGCGGCGGAACTTCCGCACAAACCCGGACGAGAATGAGACAATCGCTGCCGAGGTGACTCTTGCTCGCCGGACGCCGACCCCCGAGGATCTGGCATGGGGACGGGAAGTCGACACTGCTCTCTCCGATGCGGCCGGCAAACTCCCGAAGCGCTTACAGGATGTTTATATCCTTTGTGGCATCGCGGGGTTGCATATCAGAGAGGCGGCCGCCATGCTCGGTTTGACAATGGCTGCCACCAAGGCGCGGTTGTTTCGGGCCCGGCATCAAGTGCGGTCCTCAGTGCGGATACGCCTGGTAACGGGCGTTCAAACCAAGACCCCCACCAAGGCCCGAGCGCGTCATTCCAGGTAATCACAGCCGTCCGGGCCATCACCTCCAACCGCGGAAGCCAGTCTTAGCCCCACCCCGCTCCAGTTCACGACCTCCGGCGGAGCCAGCCGCGCATCGGTTCGGATTGACCTCGGCGCATAACGCCGACGGCGATTCGGCTTCTGCCATGCCAGGTGCCATGGTCGGCTTCTCTCTCGATGGCTTGAGCGATCCTCGCTCGCTGTATGTGACTCACTTCAAGCACCAGCGCTGCAGGGCGACCGTCGGCTGAACATTGGCAGGAGCCGTGCAATCTTACGTCGTCGAAACAGGACTGAGACGTCGCAAACGGGATGACCTAATTTGTTGGCGACAAGGACGGAGACTATTTGTGGGCTCTTCATTTTGTCTGTTAGTAAGTACTAGCGTTGCCGGTTTCTGCTCGGCTCGCGTAAAAGCGCTGGGGTTCTGGTTGGTGCTCCTCACCTTACCCTGCTGCTTGGCACAGGACCCCAAACCGGCGACCGGCTCGATTGCGGGAGAGGTCTTTAACATCGGTCCGGACGGGCAACGAGCTGTAGTGCCCGGAGCGCATATCCACCTCAACGGTCGGGTCGAGCGCCAGGCGGAATCGGACGCGACCGGCCAATACCGCTTTGAACTCCTGCCGCCGGGCCGGTACACGGCAGAGGCGGCGGTGACCGGACTGGCAGGAAAGCTGTCCGTGGATGTGGCCGCGGGAGAGGCTGTGACTGCGGCGATTCCGCTGGAACTCACCGCAGTGACAAGTTCGGTGACAGTAACCGCGACGGAAGCTGGCGTACCGGTGGTATCCGAGCAGTCCACGCAGGCGACCACAATCACGCAATCCACAGTTGAAGCCGCCCCGAATGCCACGGAAAGAGTTGAGAGCCTGCTGCCCCTCGTGCCCGGAGTGGTTCGGGGCCCGGACGGGCGGATCAATATGAAGGGCGCGCGCTCGACCCAGGGTGGATGGCTGGTGAATTCTGCCAACGTCACCGATCCGGCGACTGGCGCCGAAGCGATGAACCTGCCCATCGACGTCGTGTCTTCGGTGCAGGTGATCTCGAATCCCTACGATCCCGAGTACGGGAGGTTCACGGGCGCCGTTTCCAGCGTCGAAACCAAAACCGGCAGTCTGGACAAATATCATCTCTCGGTTCAGAACCTGTTCCCGCGGGTTCGGGACCGCGACGGCGCCATCGTGGGCCTTGAATCTCTCACCCCGCGCATTACATTTACCGGCCCGCTGATCAAGAACCGCATCGCGATCACCCAGTCGTTCGAGTACCGCTTTGTGCGAACACCAGTCGAGAGTCTGCCGCCGATGCGGCGGGACATGAAGATGGAAAGCCTCGACTCCTTTACTCAGGCCGACATATCGCTCAGCGAAACGCATTCTGCAACGGTCTCGTTCTCAGTGTTTCCGGAAAAGCTGGCATACCTCGGGCTGAACACATTCACGCCGCAGGAATCGACGCCTGACCTCCACCAGCGCGGCTATCAGGCCGCCATACAGGATCGGTACGTATTCGGCGCCAGCGGCCTGCTCACTTCTCAGATCAGCTTCCGGGAACATGACGCCGATATTCTGCCGAACAGCGCCGCTCCTTACCAGCTGTTTGTAGACACCACCGAAGGCGGCTTCTTCGACCGTCAGAACCGCCGGAGTAAACGGTTCCAGGCGCAGGAGACCTACCAGGCCGGTCAGCGCCATTTTCTCGGAACCCATAGCCTGAAGGTGGGTATCGACTTCTCTCACAGCTCCTATGATGGGCGGCTGGCGTTCTCGCCGGTCGATATTGTAGGGGCGGCGGATTACTCGATCGAACGAATCCAGTTCGGTGCGCCCGCCCGTTTTTCCGTTGACCAGAATGAATTCGCCTGGTTCGCCGGCGATCAGTGGCGGCCCACCGAGCGGCTGGTGGTCGACCTGGGGCTGCGGTTCGATCGCGACTCGATCACCGATTCCACGCATGCCGCTCCGCGGGGCGGAATCACACTGGCGCTGACTCGCGATCGCAAGACGTTGCTCAGGGGGGGAGGCGGCCTGTTCTACGACCGTGTGCCGCTGAACGTGGCCGCGTTCCCCGACTTCCCTGCACGTACCGTCCAGACCCTGGGACCGCAGGGCGAGGTGCTCGGCTCGACCGCATACACGAACACCATATTTGGAGGGCTCCGAAATCCGCGCAGCGCTGCCTGGAACGTGGAGTTGGATCGGCAGGTGCTCGACAAGCTCGCGCTTCGCATCGCCTACCAAAACCGCGCCACCCATGACGCCCTGGTCGTGAACCCGATCAATAGTTCGTTGACGGTGTCGAATGGCGGACGCGATTCCTACCGCGAGTTTCAGATCACGGGAGCGTATCAGGTTCACCGCCACTCCCTGAACGCTTCATACGTGAGATCGCGGGCATTTGGCGACCTCAACGATTTCAACCAATTCTATGGGAATGCGCCTATGGCAGTGATCCAGCCCAACGCACGCGGGCGCCTGCCGTTCGATGCGCCGAGCCGGTTCCTGATCTGGGGTGAGATTGCGGCCCCCAAGAAGATCGCGATCACCCCGGTCCTCGACCTTCACACCGGATTTCCGTATTCGAGCGAGAACCAGTTGCGGGAATATGTGGGGCCGCGAAATGTTGACCGATATCCTCGCTTCGCGTCGCTCGACGTCCAGGTAACCAGGGAATTCCGCATTCCCCGTCTCGGCAAGACGGCCAAAATCGGCTTTAGCGTATTCAACTTACTCAATCATTTCGACCCCAGAGACGTGCAAAACAATCTGGATAGTTATCGCTTCGGGTCGTTCTTCAACTCGGCGCCACGGACATTCAGAGGAAAGTTCGTTGTCAGCTTCTAAAGGAGTGCAAATGGCAAATATCAGACAGTGTTTGATTCTGGCTGCCGGTAATGGCTCTCGTCTGCGAGCGGTTTCCGCCGGCCTCCCCAAACCCCTGGTGGCGTTTCAAGGGAGACCCATCCTCGAACACATTCTGCGCCACGCTCAAGGCGCAGGAATCGAGGAATTCGTGATCGTGCTGGGGTACCGCGGGGAACTGATCCGCAACTGGATCGAGAGCCGTTGGAGGGACCGGGCGCACTTCACTTGGGTGGAAAATCCGGACTATCACAAAAGCAACGGGGTCTCCGCTTTGAAAGCCAGAGCCGCGCTCCGCGATAACTTCCTCTTGTTGATGGCGGACCACCTCTTTGAGACCGAAACCGCCAGAACGATGGTACGGCAACACCTGGCGCCAGGAGAAGTCATACTCGGCGTCGATCCCGACATTCACCGCATCTTCGATATCGACGATGCCACGAAAGTACGCCGCAGAGGCGATCGGATTGTGGACATCGGCAAGGACATCGAGAAATACGACGCGATCGATACCGGCATCTTCTTGTGCACTCCCGCGCTGTTCAACGATCTCGAGCATTCCAGCAAGGATGGAGACTGTTCGCTCTCCGACGGGATGCGCCGGTTAGCACGCGACGGGCGGCTGCGCGCGCTGGAAATCGATGCTCCGTGGCACGACCTCGATACGCCGGAGGCCTTGGCTTATGCGGACGAAGAGAGCCTATTGTATGCTGCGTGAAGCCGGCGTTCGCGGAAAGGTATGGGGCCGACTGGCCGCCGCGTCCATTGGCCTTCTGCTGTTTGCACACTTGGTGCGACGCGCGGGGCCATCGAGAATCCTGGAAGGCGTCATTTCCGTCGGCTGGGGGCTGGCGCTGGTGATCGCCTTGGCAGGAGTGGCGCTGGCCGTGCGGACGTGGGCATGGCGGAGCACGCTCCTGGACGGAACTCCGCGGCCGTCGTTCGGCAGGATGTTCGCCCTGCGCCTGGTATCGGAGGCCGCGGGACAAGCCGGCGTCTTCGGTCAAGTCTTCGGCGATGCCTGGCGAGTCGCGAAACTCGGCGCGGAGTTGCCGCTCGCCAGCCGAATTACTTCGGTCGCACTGGACCGTGCCCTATACACGCTAAGCAGCACCATGGTGACTATCGCGGGAGTAACTGCGGTGGCGTTCCTGCTGCCGCTACCCGGTAAGTGGGCACTTTATGCGAAGATTTTCGCCTCCATACTCGTTTTCACCGTGTGCCTGGCCGTGCTCGCGGTACGACTGCGATGGCCGGTGATCTCCGGCCCGGTGAGAGCCTTGGGCCGGATTGGACCGATCGCGCAGTGGGTGGAACGACAACGCGAGGCGGTTCAGTCCGTGGAAGACAGGCTGCTCGACTTTTTTCATCATTCGCCCGCCGCATTTCGATTCAGCTTCGCACTGCAGGTGATTGCTCACGCCGGCGCCGTGTTGGAGGTCTACCTGATCCTTCGGCTGATGGGGCGCCCGGCCGCTCTTTCTTCCGCCCTCGCCATCGAAGGGCTCACCAAGCTGGTCAACGTAATTGGCATGATCAACCCGGGAAATGCAGGTACGTATGAAGGAGGAAACATGCTCTTTGCGCGAATGTTGGCAATGAGTGGAACCGCCGGCCTGACCTTGGCCATAGTCCGTAGAGTACGTGCGCTTTTCTGGGCGGCTATTGGCGCAATCTGCGCCGTGGCGCTGCCCGGAGCGGCGCGGGCAGAACGCAAAGCCGAGCCCCGTTCCGAGCGCACGGAACACGGACACGTCGCGATCATCATTGCCCAGGGAATTTCCGTTCCCTCCCTGCTCGCCCGCGTAGGTGAACTACCGGTGCTCCTGCGGGCGATTCTCGGTGCGCAAAAGGCCGGCGCGAGCAGGATCGTAGTAGTCTCCAATCGTATGGTATCGGCGTTCTTGCCGGAAGAACTGAGGCCTACGCGACGCCTTCCCCAAAATATTGAGTGGTGTGCGACGGAGGCAGGCGAGATCGCGCCGGCCCTGAGCCGCATCGCGGGACGAGAAGAGCATATCGTGTTGATCGGCGCGGACAGGACATATCACCCCTCGTTGCACCGCCGCGCCGCGGAATGGAACGGGACGAGAGCTTTGGCATTGATGACGTGCGGCCAACCGGCGGGGATCTGCGCCTTCAATACCCCTCAGGCCATCGAACTGCTCAAACGATGTCCGTCGGGAATACGGAGCGCCGCCGAACTGCGCAAGTGGCTCACCGCGGAAGAAGAAATTGTTTGTGAATCCGTTCCATCGGGCCTGTGGCAACGCATCTCGTCGCCCGAGGATCGCTTGCTGGCTGAGCAGAAGCTGGACGCATGGTTGATGAAATCCACTGACGGCATCTTTGCGAGAATGAACCGCAAGGTGTCGATTCCGATCAGCCGGCAACTCATTAAATTCCCCATTACGCCGAACATGGTGAGCTTGTTCACGCTCGGTGTCAGCTTCTCGGCGGGGGCCTCCTTCGCGCTCGGAAGCCGCGGATACATGTTGCTGGGCGCGGTCCTGTCGGTGTTCGCCAGCATTCTGGACGGCAGCGACGGCGAGGTAGCGCGGCTCACGTTCCAGGACTCGGCATTCGGCTGCTGGTTGGAAACCGTCTGCGATTATCTCTACTACGTCTTTATCTTTGCCGGAATGATGATTGGGCTGCTGGTCAGGGGTCCGATCTACTGGACATGGGGATCCCTGCTCTTTGTGGGCGCGGTTGCCAGCTTTCTGACGACGGCCATGCAGCGGCAAAGAATGGCAGGGGACCGTCCCGAGCGGTATCTGAGCCTGTGGCACGCGCAGGCCTCCAGACGAAGCTCCAATCCCTTTCTGTACCTCAGCCGCCACACGGAGTTCCTGATCAAACGTTGCTGCATGCCCTATCTGATCCTTGCGTTCGCACTGTTCGGTGCGACTTACATGGCATTTATCGGCGCCGCCGTAGGGGCGAACATCGTCTGGCCGATAGTCCTGTACTCATATTTCGCCTTCGATCCGGCTCGGGCATCCCATGACTGATCTGACTCGTGACGGTTTGCGTTTTGGGCCGGAGCGGCCGTGGTCGCGCGACTTCTTCCGAATCCTGAGTTGGAACATCGAACGCGGGTTGCAGTTGCGGGGAATTCTCGACTTCCTTGGTTCCATTCAGGCCGATCTGCTGCTGTTGCAGGAGGTCGACCTGAACGCCCGCCGGACTCATTATCGAGACATCGCCAGCGAAGTAGCGCATTCACTGAATTTGAACTACGTTTTCGGTATGGAGTTCCAGGAACTGAGCGAGGGAACCACCGCCAGACCCGCCTATCACGGGATGGCGACGCTCTCGCCATGGCCGATCTCCAGGGCCAGGATCATTCGTTTCCGCGATCAATCCACGTTCTGGAAGCCCCGTTGGTATGTGCCGGACCTGCCCGCATTTCAGCGCCGGCTCGGCGGGAGAATCGCCCTGGTAACGGAAGCCACCATTTATGGGCGCAAGGTAGTGACCTACAATCTCCACCTGGAGAGTAGGGGCGCCGACGACCTTCGGCTCCGGCAATTGAACGAGGTCCTTGCTGACGGGCGCAAGTACGTCGGCCAGCCGAAACTGGTGATTGCCGGCGATTTCAACTTGAATGCGGGCGCCGGCGAGGCAGCGAGGGCTCTCCGCGATACCGGATTCTGCGACGCCGTCGGGCTGCCCGGGCATCCAACCTCAACGGCCCACCTCCTCTCACGCCGCACACACCCCATCGACTGGATCTTTGTCTCCAGTGCGCGCAATTCCCAAGGCCAGGTGCACCGTGAAATCCACGCGTCGGACCACTATCCCGTTTCAGCGACCCTTGCCGAATTTCGATAGAGCTCCGCTGCCGTATGGAGTCATCCGCCGTTCTAGTACTACTGTGTTATAAAATACGCTACGTTTCGGCAAGCTGTTGGATCGGGTATTCTGATGAGGTATGAGCGGAGTTGGTACCCACCCTTCACCGGAACAGAGGTACGCTCTGGTC